>JGI12048J13642_10109551_pt1 | contig 11697 bp, 8 predicted proteins | sample ElkSlonscriptome_16_FD_13642 | JGI IMG/M metagenome (IMG submission 13642) | reverse complement strand
GCTCCGCGAGCCGGGCGACGGCCCGGTCTCCGAAGGGCAGGAGCGCTTCGCAAGCTCCTCGGCGGGCGTCGGCCGCGTCGAGACAGGCGATGAGCGGTGGAATGAAGATCTCGAGACCCAGCTCCCCCATGTGGGCGATGGCATCCCGACGTACATCGGGCTTGGGGTGACGCAGGAGCTCGGGCAGCTCACGCGCGAAGGCCCCCGCTCGGGTCATGCCGGTGAGCCGGACCGATGCGGTCTTACCCGCCACCTCGGCATCGAAAGCATCGACGGCTCCGGCCGCCCGAATGCGATAGACGCAGGCCGCCGCAGCGACCCCGGGATCTTCGTGGTCCACGAGCGGGCGCACCAAGGCCGCCGCCTCCGCACTGGGTCGGTCGTCGAGCCGACCGAGCAATGCACGCAGGACCGCCGGGGGCCGCGAGGGGGCCAGGAGACGCTCAATTTGGGCCGCGGAGAGCTTTTGGTCGAGGGCGTCCATCACGGCGAGGGCCGCCTTCGCCACCGCCTCATCGGGATGCAGGGCCAATTCCTCGAGTCGGTTTGCCGGCAGGGGCACCTCCATCTCGCGCGCCATGTCGAGGGCGCGAAGCACGTCACGGGGTCGTTCGCTATCGAGCTGGTCGACGACGAGCTGCTCTGCCCCACCCTGGAGGCCGTCGCCGAGGTAACGCGCGAGCGTGGCGCCGATGCGGCGCGACCGGAGCGCATCGAAGAGCGCCTCCCGGTAGCCCGGCCCGACCCGAGTACCCAGATAGACCACCACCGTGCAGGCGAGGAGCGCCGGGAGAGACAGGCGGAACTGGGAGGTGAGATCGGGCGCGGCCAGGAGAAGCAGCACGGAAACCACCCCGGTCGCGATTCGATAGACGACGCCGTCGATGATGGTCTTGGCCCGTTCTCCTCCCGCCGCGTGCAAGGGCATGTAGACCATTTGGGTCGCAGGCTTGGCAAAAGCGTACGACGTCGTCCTCTCTGCGAAGGCCGTCACCGCGATGACCCAGAACAAGGGGAACGAGGCTCCGACCGCCGACACGAAATAGACCGCACTGCCCACCCCGATCACCACGCCACTCGACGCCAGGGCGAGCCCGATACCGACCGAACGGATGAAACGATTGGTGAACAGCAAGGTGAGCGCGAGGACGAGGAGGTTGCTGGTCCAGAAGAAGAAGCCGAGAAAGGAGGCGATCCCTTCCTTGTCGAACTGCGGCTGGAGGGACGCCGAGAACTGGTAATCGACGATGAGCGAAGCCGCCTGAAGCAAGAAGGTCAACCAAGCGACATCGGTGAGCAAGGGCCGCTTTCGAATACTGTCCAGTCCGCGACCCACCTCCGACGTTGCGCCGGCGCTTGGCCGCTCTCTTCGCAGAGGCGCCGCCTCCTCGCCGAGCCCCGCAATGAGGTGTCCGATGCGCAGCAGCGGGTAGATCAGTAGCCCCGCCGCCACCACCAGGAGGTCCTCTGCTTGGAGCCACGTCAGCAGGGCCTGTATGCCGAGCCCGCCGAGCGCCGCCCCGAGGGTGCTTACCGCCGCGAGCACGGGCATCATGCGCTTGCCCTGACGCGTGGGCAGAAGACTCGACGCGACGTTCCACGTCTGGACCACGAGCAGATGGCCGATGGTCGGACACCAGAGCAAAATCACGATGCCCATCGACGAGGGCGCGAGGGGAAACGCGAAGCGCACGCCCACGAGGCTCAGCACCGCCACGAGCAACAGGAGGCGGAAGCGAGACGCGATCCCCATCGCGCGCATCAATCCGACGTATCCGAGCGAAGACGCCGCCGTCAGGAGCGCAGAGCCGAGGAACATCCAGGGCAGCAGCGAGATGGGGTTCTGGGACAGAAACAGCGCCTTCGACAGGCTCGCGAGCACCACCGTGCACGCCGCCATCACCCCGAAGACCGGAGCGAGCAAACGGAGACGCGGGTAGTCGCCCCGTTCGATGCTGAGCAAGCGATGCGCTTTGACCATCGGCGCCCCGACGACCGCCTACCGCAACGCCTCGCCGAGCCAAACGTAGCCGTTCTCGGGCGTAGCTAGGAAGATGTCCTCGATGCCATCCCTATTGAAATCGGCCGCCCCGATTCCCGTCGCCGGGGGGAGCCCCGCGACCGTGAGCAGACCGGTCACCGCGCCTGCGACCCGCGTCGTCTGGCCATCGGCGCCGATGTCGAGCCAGCGGACCTCGGCGTCGAAGCTCTCCGGCACCTCACCCGTGCATTGGTCGACGTCGCCGATGACCACGAGGTAGGCCAGCTCCTGCTGTGGGTCGCCGTCGAGATTCATGCATGCGAAGCCGACGATGTGCTCGTCGGATGCGGTCTGCCCGATCGTGAGCTCCCGAAGATCGGCCATGTCGGCGCCGGCGGTGAAACGCGCTGACGAGGCGACATGGACCTTGAGCTCCGCCGGTACGTCCTCCATCTCTGGGTCCGTGCAGAGCTCCGGCGCGTCGTGGATCGCGAGGAAGGCTACGCCTTCGGGAGCGTCGGGCCACAGGTCGCAAGCCTGGGCCACGTTGTTGAGGAATGGGGACCACCGTCGCAGCGCCGACGTCGGCCGGAAGGCGTCGGAGCCCGGCGCCCCGGCGCCGGCGACGGTCGCATTGTCCAGCCGCAACGCGTTGGGGCTCGCCGTCCATTGTCCCGTGGACTCGTCTCGCTGCGCCGCATAGAGCTCGAGGCGGCGCTGACCCCCAAAGAAGTCGAACTCCGCCACGACAGGGACGAGTCGGCCATGGCTGTCGACAATGGGCACGACGGCCGTAGATTGGGCCGCGGCGCTCAGGGGGGACGCCATGGCCTCCGATGCCATGAAGGTTCCGTCGTCGCCAATGCACGCAGCGCCCATCGCCTCCTTGGGGTCGGCGCCCATCGAACCCTCCCCAGTGAGGAACAAGGCCGGCTGCGAGACCCCGTCCTCCACGCACACCCCGTCGAAGCGAGCGATCGCGGCGCCGCGGGGCAAGTAGATGACGGCGAACTGTTCTCCAGCGTCGGCCATTTGCGGGGCGTAGATGAAGGGCGCGCCGAGGATCCGGTCAGCCCGCCCCTCGATGAGTCCGAAACGCAACCCATCGGCCTCATCCCTCTCGGTGGCGACGATGAGATCGGTGGTCGCGTCCGCCTCGAATCCCGTGAGGAGGCGCCCCGCTCGCATGCGGTCGAGGTCGGCCACCGTGCCCACCAACACAGCCTCCGGAGCCACCTGGCCCCGTGCGCCAAAGACGAGGCCGAGGTTGGCCGCCGCGGTGCTGCTCGCCTCGGAGAAGGCCACGTCCATCAGGCCGTCCCCGTCGAAGTCGCCTGTGGTGAGGCGGTCGACAGGAGCGCCGGTGATCACGGCGGAGCGACGGAGTTGAGCCCCGCCCTGGCTGGTGACGAAACGCAGGTTCGGTTCGACGGACGAAGCCAAGAGGTCGGCCACGCCGTCGCCGTCCATGTCGCCGGTGACGACGTCCCGAAAGAACGCGTTCTCGGGGTGGGGAAGCTCAGACAAGATGTTGCACTGCCCGAGCGTCGACAGCGCCTGCTCCGGCACCAGACCGCTCAGGTAAATGCTGATCTGGCCGATGGCGTCGGGCATCCCATCCCCATCGATGTCTTCGTAGGCCAGGACGCTCTGCTGAAAGTCGTCGCCGCTGCACTCCGCAGTGAGCCCGGATTCGCCAAAGGTGTCGTCGGCCGGTTCGACCTGGGCTTCGACGTCGTCGAGAAGGCAGGGGTCGCTGTGGAAGGTCCCATCCCCAAGGCCGAATGCGATGGCCAGACGACCCGGCGACGTCATCGATGGGTCTTGTAGGATCACCAGGTCGAGGTTCGCATCGGCGCGGGCCGTATCGCCCCCACAAGGCCAGCGACTCTTGCCGGGGGTCGAGGGGGCTTCACCATTGGCCTGGATAACCATCATACGGTCTACCCGAAAACCGTCTGACGGCGGCGCCACTACGGTCCGCAATGGATGGCTGGAAGGAACAGAGGCGGCCTCAGTGGGGGCCTCGACGTAGTATGCGAGCTCGGCCTCCTCGTCGGTCTCCAAGATGTAGCTCGGCCGGAGCACGATCACTTGGTCCGCGAAAGGGACGGCGATCTGCTCTGGAGACTCCGCATACGACCCGTGCACGTCTGTCGTCTCGTCGAAGGCGGCCGCGACGACATCGTCGACGCTCTCGCTAATGGGCAACAGAACCCCGGGCTGTCCTGAGGGAACGCCGTAGCGAACGCCTGCCGATGCCGCTCCCCACGCGACGTCGGAAGCGATGACCACCTCATCCCCGGGCGCCCTACGGTACTGACCCGGTGCGACTTCGAAGGCATCCGGGATGAGGTCGACGGTGACGAGCTCGAAGTCCTGCTCGAGGCGGATCGTCTGACTGGTGAAGATGGTCCGAGAGAGCTCACGCTCGGGCTGACCGCGGAGCAGCTCGAGACCTCGCTCGGTCTGCGAGAGAAGGTCACCTCGGCCGTCGAGGTCGGCATCGGAGACGTTGGGCAAACCCTCGGCCTCGAAGGGGAATCGGAACGACTGCCGGTAGACCCCCTGGTCGAGGTAGTCCACCGCCGCCGTAGCGTCCGAGACCCACACGATGTCGAGGTTGCCGTCCCCATCCATGTCGGCGAGATCGAACCACCGTCCGACCGGCTGACCGGTGGGGATTCTTCGTCCGAGGGTGCCTCGGGCTCGGCGGCAGAGGTCATCGTCTCCACAGCCCCATCCGTCTGGACAAGGGAAGCGCTCGGGGCCGTCGTCCGGGGCGATCTGGGCGCACGAGTACCGGCACTGGTGGTTCGCGCCTGGAGGGAGGCAATTGGGGGTCGTGGCGTCCCCCTCGAAGAGCCGCTCGCAGTCCTCGCCCTCCTCGAGGGTACGGTTGCCACAGGTTCCCGGCTCGAGGACGGGCAGGTCCGGACACCCGAGCGCGGTCAACCCCAGCGCGAGGAGACCCGCACCGCCCAGAACCCGACGCCGTACCGTCATCGAGGCGAGCATAGCGCGTCGAGAAGGAAGTGGGCTCCTCGACCGTGGGTGACAAAACGAAAACGCCCACCGACGGTTCGGTGGGCGTTTCCTGCGCCGCAGCGCGACGAGCTCAGAGGATCTGCTCGTTGACGAGGCCCGCGATGGAGTCGCCGTTGTAGAAACGGTTGACGCGCTCCATGTCGCCCTGGGACACCGCGTAGAGAGCGGCGGCACCCGCGGCGGGGGCGGTGACGCTCGCCTGCTGGCCGTTCACGTTGTCGCCGGTGCGGGGGTCGAAGCCGTCGACGTCGCCGTTCTCGCGGACGCCGCCGAACCAGCCCGTCTTGAGGTAGCCCGCGCCCAGCACGTAGAGCCAGTTGCTGCCCTGCGGCGTGCCGTCGGGCCAGCCACTGCGACGGCGGGGGTCCTTCGGGGTGTCGCCGTGGATGGTGATCACCGTCGTATCGGCGAGGTTTTGGTTCGAGCACGCCGGGTCCGACGATGCCGCGAGGTCCTCCATGAGGGCGTCGAACATCTGCCCGAGGCGGCCCACGCGGTCCATGAGGTTGCCCATGTTGTTGAAGGCGCCGTGGGGGTCGTCGCGCAAGGCGGGAAGGATGACCGCGTTCGTGAGGCCGAGGCGGAAGGCCTTGACCGCGATGATCATCCCGGTGCCGAGCTCGGCGATGTTGTTCGGGGCCCCGTCGAGGCCGTAGCGGGTGAGGTCGCCGGCGGTGGGTCGCAGCAGGTCCGCGAGGTTCTGACCGAGGAAGTTGGCGCTCGCCTTCGTGATGCGGAGCTGGCTCTGCATCGTGGGCCGCGAGGACGCCTTGTTCAGGCTGAGGAAGGCCTTGTAGTAGGCCTCGTACTGCGCCGCGTCCTCTTTGACCGCGAGGATCGATTGGGAGGCCGAGCTGTTGAAGAGGTCGACCATGCCCATGGGGTTACCGACCGTGGTGAGCGGCGGGGCCCCGTCCGCGTTGCCGAAGCTGAGGGGCGTGACGCCGATGACCGGGAGCAGCGCCGGCAGCTCGGACTGAATCGAGGCGATGGCCGCGAGCATGCTCGTGCCGCCCCCGAGATTCGCCGCGCTGTCGGGAATGGCCGTATGGGTCTGGTTGAAGCCCGCCATCATCGCCGTGATGCGCTTGCTCGAGTCGAGATCCTGCCACGGGGTCTCAGGCGCGAAGACGAACGGGCGATCGGTGTCGACCGCATCGATGCTTTCGGCCGGGGACGCGTGGTAGGCGAAGTTGTTGTTGCCCGCCTTCGCGATCTCCGTGTGAGGGAACAGCAGCTGGAACCAGGCGAAGCCACCGTTACCGGCGACGAGGCTGATGCTGCGGTTGGTCGACGCACATGCAGCCTCATCGGCCATGGCGGTGCCGGCCGAGTCGCTGATGACGTTGAGGACCTCCGAGCGGTCGAGGGCGAGGCCCGCGCCCACCGCAGAGGCAAACTTGAGGAAGCGGCGACGGGAGTCGCCCTTGAGGTTCTTGAGTTGCTCTTTAGCAGTCATCGTTCTTCTTCCTCACTGGCAGGTGTAGGCGCCACCGAGCATGGCCGCCACGGCGGTGGCCTTGCCCTTCTCGACGTCGGCTGCGGTCGAGACGATATGGTTACAGATGGCCATGTGCTCCGCGGTCGCGGGGCGGCCGATGAGGCAGCTCACCGCGGGCTCGTTGCAGTTGTCTTCCGCATCGAAGACCTCCACGCCCTGCCCGTCTTCCTGGCATTGCTCCAGGTCGGGCATGGCGGCGATGATCTCCGGGGCGGCCATCACGAAGATGTCCTGGAGCTTGGTGGCGCCGGAGTTGCTCCAGGTGCGCGATTCGCCGGTACGCGAGGCGTAGTTGGCTGCCCCTAGTGCGTCCTGGCCCCGGTCGAGCAGCTCGCCGGCCGGGTCGGGGTTGCCCGTCGCGTTCAGGTCCACGCCAAAGTTGCTCAGGATGCGGCGCAGGGCCGTGTTCTGAAGCTTCTGGCAGGAGTGAAGACGGGTGCGAATTTCGGGCGGGCCCTCCTCCTGGCGCTGCTTGAGCACCTCGAAGGGATCCTTGCCGCCGTCGGGAGAGAGGTCGTCCTGGTGGTCGAAGGTGTTGTCTTCACCGCCGGAGTAGTCGCCGGTTCCGTCGTCGGTCGTACCGTCGGGGACGTCGTCGCCGTCGATGTCGTTGCCGCCGACGGTGCCATCACCCTCGTAGCTCTCGCCGGGCATGGTCAGTCCGGTCGGCAGGTCGCTGTCGCAGGCCACCAGGCCGGCGCTCGCAATGAGGAGCGCGGGGGCGGCGAACATGTAAATCGTCTTGTTCATCGGTTCGTTCCTCCTCGCGGCCATCAGAAGCTGACGAAGTCCTCACTGGTGAGCATCGCCTTGAGCACAGCCTTGATGTCACCCGAGGCGATGAGCTCGGAAACGTAGCCTCCGATGACTTCGTCCGGCACGACCGCGAGGCCGCTGACGATGTCTTCCTTCGACATGGCGAAGTTCCAAAGACGCGCGGTCAGGCAGGCCGCGACATCGTCGTCGTCGGCAAGTGCCTGTCCGAGCTCGGGCAGCGTCTCCACCTCGACGCCTTGGCGCCAGGCGGTGTTCACCCCGTCCTGCAACCAGTGAGAGCGCACGGTGACGGTCGGGTCGGGCGCGGTGGGGGTCATCACCTGGCTGTCGGTCTGCAGGTTGCCGTCTTCGTCGAAGTTCGCGAAGAGCGGCGCCAGGCGGTTCATGGTCGTGTGGCAGTTGGCACAGATGACGCTGCTCGTGTCCTGGAAGTCGATGGGCTCGGTCGCAATCGACTCGAAGTCCCAGGGCGAGGTGTACTGGCCGTTGCCCTTTTCGACGGGCGCATCGGAGTACTCGGCCGGGAACTTGCTGCAGGCGAAGGTCTCCTGGACCCAGCGGACCCGGCGGAAGGCCATGTTCGCGTAGAACTGGCGCTGCACGCCGGGGTTGGTCAGAACGCCCGCATGGATGTCGACCCCGTTGTCGCAGGTGCCGTCGACGAACTCGTTGGTGGCACCGTCGTAGGTGGGGCAGGTGTTCTCGGTCGCAGTGAAGAGGTCCGTGTAAGGACGCCCCTCGGCCACGATGCGCGCGGCGAAGACCGGCGCGGTGTCGAGCATGCCGCCGCCCATGCGGAAGGTATCGCGCCAGAAGCGAATCATCCGGCGCTGGAAGCGGGGCGACTCGATGATCTCGTCGATGAGCGCCTCGTAGGCCGCCTGCTTGTCGTCGGCGTTCTGGATCTCGCGGATCTGCTCGAGCGTCGGAGCCGCGTCGGTGAGCTTGACGGAGGCGAGGCGGAAGGCCTCGCCGTAGTCGATGACACGCTCATCGAGGATGGTGGGCTCGGTAGAGCCCGGGTCCGTCCCGTTGGGGTCGTTCCCCGTGCCATTCGGGTCGTCAATGTCGACGCCCGTTTGGTCGTCGGACTTTCCGTCCCCGAGGTCCCCAGTGCATGCCACCGCCGAGGTCGCCATCGCGAATGCGATGCCTCCCAGGCCGATGACCGCGCGCATCTTCTTGACCGTCGTTTTCATCAGTTGTTGCTCTCGTCGTTGATCCAGGTGGTGACCGCCTGTCGGAAATTGTCGAATGCGCCCTGATTGCCTCCGAAGTCGAAGGGGTGCCCCGCGTTCCCAGAGGGATCCGTGTTCAGGAAGATCTGGCTCTGGTTGGGGGTGTTCAGGTTCACGCGATTGAGAATCTGGCCGCACGCCGCCGAGGGGTCGGCCGTGAGGTCCGACATGTCGACCGCGTTGGTGGCCGTGCCGTTGTTGCCGCCGTGGCACTGGTTGGCGCAGCTCTGTTGCAAGGCGGGTGCAGCGTTGTTCTCGAAAGAGGTGACGGCACCGCAGGGGCCGCCGGAGCCCGCTCCGCCGCCGCCACCGGAGCCGCCCAAGGGATCGATGACCGACACCGAGTCGAAGGCGATGGAGAGCTTGCCGCCGGTCTCCCAGTTGGTGAGGAAGACCTCTCCCTCGCCCAACGGCTCGGAGGTGCCGGGCTCGACTTCTTGGCTCACGTTGGAGAAGGAGTCGCCCGGGTCCGGCTCGCCGTCGGGGCTGGCCGCGGGATAAACGGTGAAGAGGGGATGCGAGAACGCAATACCCTTCGAAGCCGTGCTGTGGACCTCGATGTTGTCGAGGTGGAGCGTCCGGTCGGTGAGGGCGTTGGCCTGAAAGGTGACGGCCATGCCCGCGAACTCGGGACCGAGCTCGCCGAGGTAGATGGCGTTGAACCCCGGTACGATGGGCTTGAAGGGCTCGATCGTCGGGACGTCGTTCGGCGTCTCGGCGACCGACTTGGCCTCTTCGTTGAGCCACGCCAGGAGACGGGTCTCGAGGGGCTTGCTGGTCGGGCCCGCGGTATGGGCGCCGGAGCCGGGCCAGGTGATGAGCACGCTCTTGGTGTCGGGGTTGCGAACCACGACGTCGGGCCAGGAGGTGATGGACTCGTAGACCTCGTCGAGGGTCGCGTCCTCGGGACCGAGGAAGGGGGTGTTGGAGGTGCCGCCCTGTCGGTGGCAACCGCTGCACGATTGGTCGATGTCCTCGAAGACCTCGTCGAAGAGGAGCTTGCCGGCGTTGACCCCGGCGGCTCCGCCGTCGCCGCCGCTGCCGCTGGTCGCGCCGGACGGAACGAAAGGCTCGGGGTCGCCAGCACAGCCGGTCATCGACGTGGCGCTGGTCATGACCGCGAGCGCAGTGATGCCGAATCCGAAAAGCGCGAATTGTCGTCCCAACATGCCAGCCATCGTAGGTGAACCCAATCGGTAGCGGGGATGCTTTGCAGCGAGCCCGCCTTCCGTAGCGTTAACTAAGCAGGCACTGTGCCAGCCTTGGTAACCCGGTGTGGGTCATGGGAAGTCGCATCTCGGGATCGGCCAATCCCTTGAGATCTTGTCGAACAGTCGAACAATCTGTGCTGATTCATCCTACACCCACCCCGAACATCCAAGATCTACCTGGATCACCAAACATCCAGTTTTCTTGTCTCGAGATCCCAAGGCGATGAGATCATTGATGTAAGGCGAAGTAGTACAAACTCGTGAACCCGAAAGCCACACCGTCGTGTGGCGGATCGGCGCGTGCTAGGGTCGAATCGTGTCGAAGGAGACGAAGACCGAAGCGGAGGTCGTCGAGGCAGCCGAGCGCAGCCCCGATCCCTCCCTCGGCGTCGGGCTCTTCGTGGTCGGCTTGCTGGTGATGGCGGCCGGCGGAGCCACGACGCAGCACTACGTATTCAACGCAGGTGAAGGGCTGGTCCTGCTCGGAGCGGTCATCTTCCTCGTGAGCGTCGCGATCACCAGCTATCGGATCGAGCCCTGGAATTTGCGCGAGCTCGCGCGCCGCGTCATCGGCCGCGAGTAGAGCCTTTCCTCACCGCGCAGCGGCGCGTCACGAGCCAGGCATCACGCGACACGCCCGAGCGGGGCCCTCGGCCGGCGGCTTTTGTGACACGGGCGGCTGTGCTATGCGCTCGACCGCGTCATGAACAACGTTGGCCCCATCGTCTTCGTCGGATGTCTCGCGACCATGGTCGGGTGGCTCGCCGTTCAACGGCACGACGAACCCGAGGTCCGCGCGGCCGTGTCCGGAGAGCCGGCCGCTAGCGCTCAGACCCCGACCGATGCCCCCGCGCCGTCCCTCCTAGACGATGGTGACCTCGAGCCCCCAGGGGGTACTGGCGGCGCAGCCGCGGTCCTCGACGACGAAGCGCTCGACGACGAGGGACCGGGCAACGTGGCGGCCGGCAAGACCCTTCCCGACGGCAGCGCCCCCCCAAAGCTGGACGGCGACAAGCCCAAGAGCGTTCGTTTCGGGGTCGTACTGGTGCAGTACCAAGGTGCGCAGGGCACCAAGCCGGGCGCGCGCACGCGCGAGGAGGCGGAGACCCTGGCCCAGGAGATCGTCACCCTCGCCAAGGACGATTTCGCGGCCGCCGTGAAGAAGGGCGACAAGGGCTCCACTGCGGACGCCGGCCGCATGTACCGCGGGATCATGGAGCCCGCACCCGAGTTCGTGCTGTTCGGGCTAGAGGCCGGCGAAGTGGGCAAGCCCGTGGACACCCCTCGCGGCTTCCTGGTGATGAAACGCCTCAAGTAACGTGAGGCGAAACCCCAACGACAGAGAGCGAGACCAGACATGGCGTCGATCGACATCAAGCGCAACCACAGCCTCGGCAAGGACACCGCGAAAGAGAAAGCCGAGGAGCTGGCCAAGGACATGCAGAGCAAGTTGGGCATCGACTGGCGTTGGGACGGCGACACCATCCGCTTCAAGGCCGACAGCGGCACGGCCAAGGGCGTGACCGGCACCGTCAGCGTGACCGACAGCGACGTCAGCGTGGCCATCGACCTTCCCTTCCTGCTGAAGGCGATGAAGGGCACGATCTCGAGCCGCGTCGAAGACAAGCTCGGCCAGCTCGTCGGTTGAGCTCGACCGGCGTCGTCGCGACGCACCACAGGTGTGGGGAGAAGTCCGACCGACATGCGTCGGTCGGCGCCATTCGCGTGAAAATACGTAGAGTCCCCCGATGGCCTTGGCTAAGGTCCTGGTTTCACGCCGGCGTGTTTTGCGCGGGCGCACCGGCCTCTCGGTCGGCACCTGACGGATGACGCTGCACAGCTCTGGCGAACCCTTCGATTCAGTCCTCGCTCAGCTCCGCGCAGAAGAGCCTTTGGAGCAAGAGCCCGGCCGGGTCGCCGTCCTGCGGCACGAGGCGGCCT
>JGI12048J13642_10827773_pt1 | contig 11710 bp, 7 predicted proteins | sample ElkSlonscriptome_16_FD_13642 | JGI IMG/M metagenome (IMG submission 13642) | reverse complement strand
TTTTAACACTTGTTAAACATTAAACAGGAGGCGGCCGGTGTTTGAACAGGAGCTGAACGATTACTGGAAAACGGTGGTGGATACCATTCAGGACGGGATCATGATCGTGGATCAGGGCGGGACCATCGTCTCGGTCAATCGGGCACTGACCGAAATGACCGGTTATGAACAGGGAGAGATCATCGGAAAGCCCTGCACCGTGCTCAACTGCGACACCTGCGAAATCGCCCGGGAGCGCAAGGGCATCCACTGGTGCGTGCTGTTTAAAACCGGCTCCATGAAAATGCGCCGATGCAGGTTTGTACGAAAGGACGGGCGCGCCGTGCATGTACTCAAAAACGCCTCTCTCCTGCGGGACCGCAACGGAAAGGTCATGGGCGCGGTGGAGACCATGGCCGACATTTCGGAGCTGGTGGAAAAAGACACCCAGATAGAAGCCTTTCGGCGCCAACTCAATGCCGAGGATGCCTTCCACGGCATTCGGGGCGCCTCACCGGCCATGAACCGGGTCTTCGATCTGATCGCCAATGCGGCGGTATCCGACGCACCGGTGATTATTCTGGGAGAAAGCGGAGTGGGAAAGGAACTGGCGGCCCGGGCGATTCATGAGATCGCCGGTGAAACCGACCCGGAAAGTCAACCGACCCGGCACCGGCCTTTTATCAAGGTCAACTGCGCGGCCCTCAACGAGTCCCTGCTGGAGAGCGAACTCTTCGGCCATGTGCGGGGCGCCTTTACCGGGGCCGTCAAAAGCCGTGAGGGCCGTTTCGAGGCGGCCCAAGGCGGGGATATCTTTCTGGATGAAATCGGGGACCTTCCCCTGTCCACTCAGGTCAAACTGCTGCGGGTCTTGGAGGAGAAGGTCATCGAGCGGGTGGGCGACAACCACCCGGTGCCGATCGATGTCCGGGTGATCTCCGCCACCAACCAGGACCTAGAGGCCCGGGTGGCGGAAGGCGCCTTTCGGGAGGACCTCTACTACCGGATCAACGTCATCCCCATTCGGATACCGCCCCTGCGGGAGCGGGTGGAGGACATTCCGCTGCTGGCCGACTTCTTTTTTCGGCGGATTCGACTCAAAAGCGGCCGATCCATCACGGGCATCGGCCGCGACGCCATGGAGCGCCTTCTGACCCATGACTGGCCGGGGAATGTTCGGGAACTCAGGAGCGCCCTTGAGTTCGCCTTTGTGGCCTGTCAAGGGCCCATGATTCAACCCGACCATCTTCCGCCCCACCTGGTTTCCGGCCGCGGACGCCTCAGGGATTCGGCCCCCGAAGACCGGGAAGATGTTCAGAAGCGCCGGCTGATCGAGGCCTTAGAGGCGTCCGGCGGCAATCAGACCCGGGCGGCGAAGATCTTGGGTGTCTCCCGGGTAACGGTCTGGAACCGGATGAAAAAATACGGGGTTCGGTTTTCTAAAAAAGTAGACGAATAGACTCAGCTCAGCCCGAACCGCATGTCGGCATATTCCCGAATGCTTTTTTTGCCCTCTTCCACCGAATTCCCCGGTTTCCAGGGTTCCATAAAGCCCTCCAGCTTCATCTTCCAACCCTCTTCATCCCGAAACACATCCGCATTCTCGCAGGAGACCCCGCATCCTTCTTCCCCCAGAACCTCCATCAAAAAATTGAGTATTTCGCCTCGGTCACTCATGGTTCGGCTCCTTTCGAAACATTCCTTTCGATGTGATTTTTCTATACGCCGCCTGAAGCCTAAGGCCAGACGTTTCCCCGGGAATGTCAATCCGGGTGGGGATTTGTCTCTTGAGTGAGGATTTCCCGCACGGTCCGGCGCAGTTCATTGGGGGTAAAGGGTTTGCGAATCACTCGGACCCAATCTTCCGTGATCCGGTCCGACCCCAGGGCGTCGAAACTGTATCCGGTGCAAAACAGCACCGGCACCTTCCATTTTTCCTTTTGAATGATCCGGTAGACCGCCCGGCCGCGTCCCGAATCGGAGATATCGTGGTCTCCGCCTCGATGTTTTTTCCGTCTCTTCTCGTATTGGAAAACCGGCCGGTCCGGATTTCTCCCCGGGTCAAGGTGGCCCGAAGGTTTTTGAAAAAACCCGGGCCGTCCTGGTGATCGTTCTTTAGAAACCGGGGCGGATGCCCCACCTCCTTGCCTTTTAAGGCGATCAGTATTATTCATAGGATTCTAACGATCGGTTTTCAATTGAATTATGTACCGCGAGGGAAGGGGGATCAACCGGCGCAGCGGCAGGATTCCAGGTGGGAAAGAGATACCGGCGATTCGCCGATTCTGCAACCGATCAGCGGATGAAAAGGGCCATGATCACCGTTTCAGCCTCGATCATTCAGGTTTGGCCGAAACGATGATCAAAGACATGAAAAGAAAGCTGGCATGAAGCGCTATGCCCGAGTTTGGGGGTCCAGAACCTCCCGAATGGCTTCTGCCAGGTCCTTTTTGACGATCGGTTTCATGATATACTTTCGAATGCCCAGGGCCGCAGCCTCCTCCTCGTCGATGGATTCGCTGAAGCCGGTGCAGAGGATGATCGGGATGTCGGCGCGAACCGCGATCAGCTCCGCAGCCAGCTGGTCTCCCCGCAGCCCCGGCATGGTCATGTCGGTGATCACCAGGTCGAACCGGTCCGGCTGATGCCGAAACAGCTCCAGGGCCTCGGTGCTGCTGGTTCGGGTGGTCACCGCATATCCGAGGCGCTCCAGCATCTGCTTTTCCATCCGCACGATCTGGGGTTCGTCATCCACCAGAAGCACCCGTTCTTCACCCCTCGGGGCGGCGGAAAAAGGCGAATCGGCCGCGTGCCGGGCCGAGGCCGTTTTGATTCGGGGCAAACAGATATGGAAGGTCGTGCCCCGTCCAGGCGCACTCTCCACCCGAATGGCGCCTCCGTAATTCTTGACGATGCCGTGGACCACCGACAACCCCAGACCGGTGCCCTTGCCCAGTTCCTTGGTGGTGAAATAAGGGTCGAATATCCGCTCCTGCACGTCGGGGGCCATGCCTTTACCGGTATCGGAGACGGAAAAACGGACATAGGGGCCGGGTTCGAGATCCGGCCACTCGGGGTCTTCCGAGGATACGGTCGTCTCCGCCAGCCGAACCTCGATGCGGCCGCCGGTCTCCTGCATGGCGTGATAGGCGTTGGTGAAAAGATTCATGGCCATCGAATGGATCTGGATCGGGTCGGCCATCACCGGACCGCAGTCGCGGCCGATGTCCTGCCGAATGTCGATGGTGGTGGGCAACGAAGAGCGAATCAGCTGCAACACCTCTTTGAGGATAAACTGAATCCGCATCGGCTTGAGCTGGTGTTCGCTCTGGCGGCTGAACATGAGAATCTGCCGGACGAGTTCCCTGGCCCGTTCGGCCCCTTTGAGGATCTCTTCCAGGCTGTCCCGGATCAGGCTTCCCGGCGGGCATTCATCCAGCCCCATCTCCGCATACCCGATGATGGGAAACAGGATATTGTTGAAGTCATGGGCGATGCCGCCGGCCAGCGCCCCGATGGCTTCCAGCTTCTGGGATTGCTGAAGCTGCCGCTGCATGCCCTCACGTTCGGTTTCAAACCGCTGACGGTGCAGGGCCAGGGCATACACCTCCCCCAGCCGCTCAACCCCGTTCAGGTCCGAATCGGTGTAGTCCCGGTCCGGATTGGCCAGGGCGATCTTGCCCGCCGGGGCGCCTTCGATCATCACCGGCACCGCCAAAAACCGTTCCAGGGGTAGATGGCCCTCGGGGACCCCCCGAGACTGAGGATGGGTCTGCGGCGCATTGGTAAAAAAAGATTCCCGGGTATTCAGGGCATGGCCCCAGAGGCAGGGGTATACCCCGTCTTCGCCGATGGGAAAGGTGATCCGCCGGTCGACCGCCGAGCACCCGCCCTTGAGCATTTCCGTCAGGGTGAAGCTTACATTGTTTCGGCTTTCGGGATCGATGAAAGAGACATATCCATGAGCACTGCCGGTGATCTCTTTGGCGTAGTCAAGCACCTGTTTTGAAATCGTTTCGATGCGATAGTTTGAAGAAAGCAGGGATCGAGACAACCCGGCCACCGCCTTGCTGACCGCCAGTTCCCATTTCAGGGCCTCCTCGGCCCATTTTCTTTCGGTGATGTTCAGGGCGGCATGGACCACCCCTTCGATATCCCCATCGGCATTTTTCACCGGATTGCTGCGTACCAGAAAGGTGCGGTCGTCCGGAGTGGTCACCTCTCCCTCCTGAAATCGGCCGGTTTCAAATGCCCTTGCGGCCGTGCATCCGGGACAGGGAGAATCCAGGTCCTGAACCACACGGTAGCAGTGGCGGCCAGCGAGATTATCCTCAAAATTTCCGAACTGTTCGTGCATGGCGGCATTGGTCCAGATGATCCGCATCTCCCGGTCCACATACTCCACGATCACATCCTTGAGGCCGTGGAGAATGGCCTCTTTTTCCCTTTCAGAACGCCAAAGGGCTTCGTCGGCTTTCCGTTGCTCGGTGACATCATGAAAAATGCAGTGGGTCCTTTGGAAATCCCCCTGATCATTCCGCATGATCTTGCCGTTGAAGGAGACCAGGATGGCATTGCCGTTCTTTTTGATCATCTCGAATTCGATCCCCAGTATTTCCCCCACTGCTTTGAATCGCGGGAAATTTTCCCTGAAATGATCCCGCGATTCCGGATGCAGAAAATCCCCGAAGGATTGGCCGATCACCTCCTCCCGTGTGTAGCCGAGCGCATCCAGCCAGGCCTGGTTGACCTCGATGATTCGGCCGAATTCGTTCAGAGATTGGTAGGCCAGCGGGGCTTTATCGAACAACATTCGAAATTTCCGTTCGCTCTCCCGCAGGGCCTTTCCCATGCGCTTTTGTTCGGATATATCCCGGTCGATACCGATAATCCCGATCCGGTTTCCACCCGCATCACTCGCCAACGATATGGCGGTCTCCGCCTCGAAGGTCGAGCCGTCCTTGCGCAGTCTGAAGGTGTTCCCGGCCCAAAAACCCGAATGGAATACCTGAGCCATGCGGTCTCGGACAGCTGCATGGTGGGAGGAGGGCACAATCATCGATACCGGTTTTCCGATCGTTTCTTCGACGGAGTAGCCATACAGAGCTTTGGCTCCCTTACCCCAATAAATGACCCGTCCTTCGAGGTCGGTGGCGATCAGCGCTTCCCGCACACTGTCGAGGAGTTGGCCCTGAAAGGCCGGTTGTTCATTTAGCACCCGAGAGGCATTCGATTCCTCCCGAACCATGTTTTGCTCCCGACGCAGGGCCGCGTTCTCCATTTCCAGTTCCCGAACCCGGCGAACCAACCTATCGTAGGTGGGGCTTTCTGCCATTCATTGTCTCCTGATCAAAATCATACCAAAACACTCCTGTTCACCCGACGACCGAATCGCCGATGATTTGGAACCGCCCAATACCGCTGAGTGAAAAAAAAGGGAGGTTATGCGAAATTCATACCATTCTGGTTTTTTTACTGTACCGGATCACCCCGGCTGAAAGCAAGCCCGGAATTGGAAACCGTTGAAAACCGGTATCCCGATTGAAAGATAATCCCTCATGTGGTAGGCGATTCAGCAGAGGTGACGAATGAACCTGCCGAACAACATCAAAATGCGTGGCGCCGACCCCAAAAATATGTGGGTCATCGAATGAAGCGGCTTTTCCGAATATCGGTGCGAGGACTGGTGGAGCACATGCTGCGAGCCGGGGATCTCTCCCTGGAATTCGCCGGTCCCCTGCGCGCGGTGGAAGGAATCCGGGCGCACCAGAAAATTCAACGCTCCCGGCCGGATTCCTATCGCAGCGAAACTCCGGTCTCTCATCGTGCGGAAACCGACACCCTGATTCTGGAGATTCGGGGTCGAATCGACGGGGTCGATGCCTCTCCGGACCGAGTGGTGGTGGAGGAGATCAAATCGACCCGTCGGCCGCTGGCGGTGTTGATTCAGAATGAAAACCCGGTCCACTGGGGCCAGCTCAAGCTCTATGCCTATCTGTATGCTCTGACGGAACATCTTGACCAGGTGCAGACCCATCTGACCTATTACCAGGTCGATACCGGGGAAACCCGAACCGTCACCCGCGATTTCGCCTTTGACGATCTGGAGGCATTTTCCACCGACCTTATTCAAGGCTTTCTGGAATGGCTGGACATGATCGGGGCCTGGATGGCGGATCGGGATGCCGGCATTCAAAAACTGACATTCCCCTTTCCGGAATACCGGCACGGGCAGCGGGAAATGGCGGTAACGGTCTATCGGACCGTTCGGGACCGGAAGCAGCTCCTGGTTCAGGCCCCCACCGGCATCGGGAAAACCATGGCCGCCCTTTTTCCGGCCCTCAAAGCCATGGCCGAGGGCCACATTTCCAAATGGTTCTATCTGACCGCACGCACCACCGGTCGAATGGCCGCCGAAACCGCCTTGGACACCCTGCGGCGACATGGGCTGCAATTCAAATCCCTGACCCTGACAGCCAAAGACAAGATCTGTCCTCATCCTGATATCGCCTGCGACGGTGAATCCTGCCCCCGGGCCAAGGGCTATTACGACCGAATCAATCCCGTATTGAAATTACTGTTCCAGGAAAAAAGCCGATTCTCCAGAGAAGATATCGAAGCGGCGGCCCACGCCCATGAGGTCTGTCCTTTTGAGCTTTCCCTGGACCTTTCCCTCTGGATGGACGGGATTATCTGCGACTACAATTATGCCTTCGATCCCCGGGTCCACCTGCGCCGGTTTTTTGCGGAAGAGGTCGGCGACTACGCCTTTCTGGTGGACGAAGCCCACAACCTGGTGGATCGGGCCCGGGAGATGTTTTCCGCCGAACTTCGCAAACAGACCGTCCTGGATCTGCGAAACACAGTGAAGCCGGATCACCCGGCGGTCTATCGCAGCCTCGGCCGCATCCATTCCTGGCTGGTTCAGGCCCGAAAACGCTGTGACAACCCGTCGGAACCCCTGGCGGAGACCGAACCGCCCGAGGATCTCTATCCCCTACTGGACGGATACCTGCATCAGGCCCGGGAGATCCTGTCCCGCCCGGGAGGAAAGGACCTTCCCCATCGCGACGCCCTGATGGAATTCTATTTCACCGCCGGCTGGTTCCGTAAAATCGCGGATCAGTACGGACAAGGATATGCCACCTGCTACCAGCGAAACGGAGAGGACCTTCGGGTCAAGCTGTTCTGCATGGACCCTTCCGCCGGTCTGCGGGAGGCCCTGAAACGGGCCAAGGCGGCGGTTTTCTTTTCGGCCACCCTGACCCCGGCCGGGTATTTCGAAGAACTCTTCGGCTGCAACGGGTCCACCGCCCGGCTCCGTCTGCCCTCGCCCTTCCCCTCAGAGAATCTCTGCCTGATGCTCGACCCGGCCACCTCCACCCGATACCGCCACCGGGACGGAACCCGGCACCGAGTGGTTCAGGCGGTATCGGCCTTCATCTCGGGAAAGCCCGGCAATTACCTGCTCTTCTTCCCCTCCTACCGATACATGGAGAGTGTTCGGGAGGCATTTGAGGCGGCCCATCCGGGAACCCGGACCCTGATTCAGTCCCCCCGCATGACGGAAGCGGAAAGGGAGGAATTTGTAGGCCGATTCGCTGCGGATGCCGAAGAAACCCTGGTGGGGTTCGCAGTAATGGGCGGCGTGTTCGGCGAAGGAATCGACCTGATCGGAGACCGCCTCTCCGGGGCGGTGATCGTCGGGGTCGGTCTGCCGGGAATCTCCCCCGAACGGGACCTGATTCGGGACTATTTCGCGGGTCGAAACGGCAGTGGCTATGAGTATGCCTATCTGTTTCCGGGGATCAACCGGGTCTTCCAGGCTGCCGGCCGGGTGATTCGGTCCGAAACCGACCGTGGCGGCGTCCTCCTTATCGATGACCGGTTCGGCGGCGCCCGCTACCGGCGCCTGTTCCCGCCGGAATGGCGGCCGATTCCGGTGCGGAATGCCGACCGGGTGAAGACGGTTTTGTCCCGGTTCTGGAACATCGAATCCCCCGATTGACATTTCCAAAAAGGAAAAAACTTTTCTTTGTCAAAATTTTTCCTGCTTAATCTCAACCCCAACATAGAGAAAGAGAGGACCGCATGCCGTTTTTTGAGTATTTCACCCAAAGCGAGGTGAAACAAATCCATGACACCACCCTCCGGGTCATGGAAGAGGCCGGGCTGGATTTCGGATATGATCCGGCCCTGAAGGTGCTGGCCAAGGCCGGCTGCAAAGTCGAAGGCCGGCGAGTGTTTTTCCCGCCGAAACTGGTGGAGGAGATGGTGGCCAAAGCCCCGTCGGAGTTTACGCTGTATGGACGAAATCCGGAAAAGGACGTGGTCATCGGCGGGGATCACATCGCCTTTATTCCCTGCTACGGCCCTCCCTTTGTCACCGACCTGGATCGGGGCCGACGGGAATCGGTGATGGAAGATTACATCAATTTCGTCAAACTGAGCTATGCCAGCCGATCCATGGACATCACCGGCGGAATGATGGCCGAACCCAACGATATTCCCCATACCCGGCGAAACGCCGAAATGATGTATGCCTCCATGCGGTACTCGGACAAGCCCTTCATGGGCGGCGCCATCGGGGCGGAGGCGGCCCGAGAGACTATCGAAATGGCTTCCATCGTCTTCGGCGGAAAGGCCGCCCTGGCCGAAAAGCCGCGGTTCATCAGCATTCTCTGTTCCCGCACCCCTTTGGGGTACGACGACCGAATGCTGGGCGCCATCATGGAATATGCCCGGGCCGGCATGCCCCAGCTCATCTCCTCTCTGTCCATTGCCGGGGCCACCTCGCCGGTCACCCTGGAGGGCACCCTGGTGGTTCAGAATGCCGAAATCCTGGCCGGAATCGTGCTGTGTCAAATTCTTCGGGAAGGCGCCCCGGTGGTCTTCTCCGGGTCATCCTCCAGCGCGGCCATGCGCTTCGGCACCCTGAGCATCGGGGCGCCGGAGATGGCGGTCAACACCGCCGCCACCGCCCAAATGGCCCGGTTTTACGGCATCCCCTCCCGAGGGGGCGGCGCGCTCTCCGATGCCAAGGCAACGGACGCCCAGGCCGGTTTTGAATCGATGATGAGCCAGTTGATGGCCACCCTCTCCGGGATCAATTTCGTGCTCCACTCCGCCGGCATCCTCGAAAGCTACATCACCACCTCCTACGAAAAATTCATCATCGATGATGAAATCTGCGGGATGTGCAAGAGAATCAAAAAAGGCGAAGAGATTCGTCCGGAAAAACTGGCGGAGGAGATTATCAAACAGGTGGGCCCGGGCGGGGAATACCTGACCCACAAGCACACCTTTCAAAATTTCAGGAAGGAATTTTACGCACCGATCATGGAGGAGCGGAACAACTTCATCCAATGGACCAAAAAGGGAAGTGTTTCCATCGAAAAGATCGCCAACCAAAAATGGAAAGACATCCTGGCCGGCTATGAAGAGCCGTCCCTGCCGGAAGACATCGACCGGGAATTGAGGGCCTATATGGAGGAAAGGAGAGCGCTTTAAAAACGAGGGATTCGATGCGGGGAATGCGACCGGGGGAATAACGAGGGCCGGAACCTCGGTCTTCTTTGGATATCCCGTTGACTGAAATTTTGAATGCGGACGGGGGGAACGGGCGCCGGTGAGTTTCTGCGAGAAGCTTCCGGCAGCTTTTCCACATACAATTATCGAAAAAAATTGGCGATGTTCATGATAAAAGCCGCTATCCTGGACTGCTGTCGTTCTAAATAGGGCTGATTGGACCGAAGCGCCAACTCCGGCCGCTTTTCGAGAATCAGCCGGGCGGTCATTTCAGCTCCGGCGGCCGTAATACCGGCGCAGTGGTCGAAATGGGCTTTGGGGTCATCCTTGACGTGCTTGGAAAGCGTCCGACAGCAGGTCGACTTGTACACCGACTTGAACCGCTCATGAAGTTCCCCCGAGGCTTCCCGAATCGCCTTTCGATTCCGGTAGGGACCGTTCTCGCCCAAAAATAATCCCAGGGCAAGAACCCCCCCGCCCAACGCCCCGCACATGCACCCCGACCCGCCGATGCCCACGGTCAACCCGGCCGCCAGAGAGACCGCCTGCTTTTCAGTCAAACCGCCGCCCAAGCCGTTGTTCAGAGAAGCTAATACCGCTTCGGCGCAGAACATTTGGTGGGTGCGGTAGAGGTTTTCCGCCTTGTTCCGAATACGTTCGATTAGGGCTTCTATCTGGTCATCCATTTGTTCGATGAATATTGTGCTCGCTAAATTCTATTTTGGTTCTGTTGTTTTGTCTCAGTCGAAAATAGGGACTCCGCTTTCGCCTGTCAAACCGATTTTTCAAATCCCCATAAGAAATCCAGAAGCCCCTTTTCAGCAATATGGAAGTAGAAATTCAGTCCTTTCCCGATTTTCCTGGGTTTAAATCTCGGTGTAAACTGCTCTCAACTCAGAATTATATAATCCAGAAAGATAAAGCCAAACCTGCCGCGAGACAGGGACGGAAAGCCACGGGTTTCATAGAAATGGCCGGGTTACCTAAAAAGAAAAGGTGATCCGGCTTTTTTATTCGGTGATAAGGAATTTAAAGGGAGGTGATTGGAAAATACAGGCATGTTTACGGTTCGTTTCAATTAAACGTGGTCTTGAATAGGAGGTAAAATACTCAAAATGAAAAAAATAGCCGTATTATCAGCAATTTTGTCGTTATTCATCGGTACGGGATGGGCATTTGGGGCGGATCTAACACCTATAGAAACTCTGGGTAGAAAGCTCTTCTTCGATGACAATCTTTCAGCGAATAAAACCATGTCATGCGCCACATGTCATGCACCAGAGGTAGGATTTACCGGACCAGATGATTACATAAATTTGATGACGGCAGTCTATCCTGGTGCAATCGGAGACAGATTCGGAAATCGTAAACCTCCCTCAGCTGCTTATGCCGGTGACAGCCCCATTTTGTTTGACGATAACGGAACTTGGACAGGTGGTATGTTTTGGGATGGCAGGGCCACCGGATGGATTTTAGGTGATCCGATAGCTGAACAGGCACAAGGCCCCTTCCTGAACCCACTTGAACAGGCACTCCCTAATGCAGCTACTGTATGTAAGAGAGTTTCAGATTCGGACTATTCAGATTTATACATGATGGTTTTTAATGAGCCTGTTGATTATACTGATGATATCGAAGGCACTTACGAGAATATCGCTCGGGCAATCGCAGCTTACGAAAGATCTCCAGAAGTAAACCCTTTCTCTTCTAAATATGACTATTACCTGAAGGGCAAAGCAAAGCTTTCTAAAATCGAAAAGAAGGGATTAAAGCTATTTGAAGGTAAAGGTATGTGCTCAAATTGCCACCCAAGCAGCATGAAAAAAAACGGAGAACTGCCTTTATTTACTGATTTTACATACGATAACTTAGGCGTTCCTAAAAATCCCAATAACCCTTTCTACAATATGCCTCCTAAATGGAACCCTGATGGAGCCGATTGGATAGATCCCGGGCTGGGAGGCTTTCTGACTGATCCTCAAGAATGGGGAAAACATAAAGTACCTACCTTACGGAATGTTGATAAACGTCCCTATCCTGAATTCGTAAAAGCATATGTGCACAATGGCGTATTTAAATCCCTTGGTGAAGTAGTACATTTCTATAATACCCGGGATGTGAAAGACTGGCCTGAGCCTGAAGTAGCTGAAAATGTAAATACAGATGAATTAGGAGATCTAGGTCTTACTCCGGATGAAGAGGA
>JGI12048J13642_10467563_pt1 | contig 11710 bp, 10 predicted proteins | sample ElkSlonscriptome_16_FD_13642 | JGI IMG/M metagenome (IMG submission 13642) | reverse complement strand
GACCGAGCCCCTCAGTCGCCGGGTGCGGCGGCTCGATCTGCTGGAGATCGACCGGGATCTGGCCGGCACACTGGCGTCCCGCAACTGGCCGACTGCGGTACAGGTGCACTGCGTCGACGCGCTGCAGATCGAGCTGGAGTCGCTCGCGACCGGCCCAGGCACGCTGCGCCTGGTGGGCAACCTGCCGTACAACATTTCAACCCCACTGCTGTTTCACCTGCTGGATCAGCACCGCTGGTGGCACGATGCGCACGTAATGCTGCAAAAAGAAGTGGTGCAGCGGATGGCCGCCACACCCGGCAGTCGCACTTACGGGCGGCTGAGCGTGGCGCTGGCCGCACGCTGCAGCGTAGCCGAGCTGTTTACGATTAAACCCGGCGCGTTCCAACCGGCCCCGCAGGTATTGTCGGCGATTGCCCGACTGCAGCCACTTTCTCAGCCGCTCATACAACCCGGCGAAAGCGAAACCTTCAACGCCGTGCTGCGCGCAGCATTCGGGCAGCGCCGCAAGCAACTCGCGAACAGCCTGCGCCCTCTGCTGACCGCCGACGCGATCCGCGCCTGCAATATTGACCCCGCTGTCCGGCCCGAGCAGCTCGATGTGCATGCATTCATCGCGCTGACAGCAGCCGTCAACAACAATCGCGAATGATTGCGCTAGAATGATCCGCATGGACAAGGATGTTGCCAGTCTCGCAGAAAGTATCAGGGTCGAAGCAGTAGCGAGCTACCTTGAAGCCCAGTCACAACCGGATGACCGGCGCTTTGTGTTTTCGTACACCATTAATATCTACAACGCCGGCGGCGCCGCCGCGCAGCTGCTGACGCGTCACTGGCTGATCACCGACGCCGATGGCCGGGTGCAGGAGGTGCACGGCGAAGGCGTTATTGGCGAGCAACCGCATATTCAGCCGGGTGAGGCCCACACGTACTCCAGCGGCGCAGTGCTCGAGACCCCGGTTGGCACGATGGAAGGCCGCTACGGCATGGTCGCGCCCGACGGCACCGAATTCGATACCGCCATTCCGGTGTTCAGTCTGGCCGTGCCGGGGGTGCTGAACTAGGTTCATGGCTGTATACGCGATCGGCGATGTGCAGGGCTGCTATGACGAGCTGCGCGAACTGCTGGACAAGCTGAAGTTCAAGCCGGGCAAAGACACGGTCTGGTTTGTAGGCGATCTGGTCAACCGCGGCCCGAAATCGCTGGAAACGCTGCGCTTCGTTCGCGACCTGGGTAATTCCGCCGTGTGCGTGCTCGGCAACCACGACCTGCATCTGCTTGCACTGTTGCTCACTAAAGAACCCCGTGTCGACGACGATGCTATGCCCGACGTGCAGGGTGCGGCTGACCGCTTTGAGCTGGCGGACTGGCTGCGCCACCGGCCGCTGGCGCACTACGACAAGAAGCTCAAGACCCTGATGGTGCATGCCGGCGTGCCGCCGCAGTGGAGCCTTGAAGACACGCTCGCGCGCGCCGCGGAGGCCGAAAAAATTCTGCGCGGCAAAAAACCCCAGCGCCTGCTGAAACGCATGTACGGCAGCAGTCCGGATATATGGTCAGACGACCTGGAGGGCTACGAACGTCTGCGGTTTATCGTGAACGGCCTCACCCGTATGCGCTTCTGCACAGCCAAGGGCCGGCTGGACTTCAAAGCCAAGCTGGCGCCCGGCATGGAGGGCCGCAAACTGCAGCCATGGTTTGAGTTGCCCAACCGGCCAATCTGCAAGACGCGCATCGTGTTTGGCCACTGGTCGACATTGGGCTACCACGAAGCGCCCGGCATCCTGGCGCTGGACACCGGCTGCGTCTGGGGCGGCCGGCTGACCGCCGAGCGCCTCGATGCCTTTGCCCAACCGGTGCAGGTCAAAAGCCATCAACCCCGGCGCTTCTGAGTTAGCCGGCGGGCGCTTCCCGCACCGCGGCCACCAGCTCGGCCAGAGAGTGCACTGAGCCGGAGCAACCCGAACCGCGGCACAGATAAGCCAGGCAGCTATCGCCGGGTCGGCGGGCCGCGAGCCCGGTCGGCAGATCGGTTGCAGTGTCAGGGATTGCAAACACCAGTCGGCGTGGCGCATACACTGCACTGATAGTGCATGCCCAGCTTTGGGCCTCTGACGCTTCGCCCCGAATCACAATGACCTCCGGCGGCTCAAGGTACTCGTCGAGCGCGATAATCAGCGCCGCGTGGCCGTGCGGAAAATCCTCCATCGCACTACGGCCCGCCTGCAGGGTGGTCTCGGCGGCAGCCAGGTAGCGCGTCTCGCCCAGCAAATGGCCGAGCCGACCGAGCGCGCGGGCCGCCACACCGTTCCCTGACGGCATCGAATCGTCGCTGAAGCTGCGCGTGCGGTGAATCAGCTGCTCGTGGTGGATCGACGTAAAGTAGAAACCGCCCCGCTCAGGGTCGGCAAACTCGTCCAGCAGCGCGTCGGCGAGCGCCACGGCAAACTTCAGATGCGCGTTGTTCCAACGCGCCTGCAACAGTTCGAGCAGCGCTGCGAGCAGAAATGCATAGTCGTCGAGGTAGGCCGGGAAACGCGCCTGGCCGTCCTTGAAGCAGGCCAGCAAACGCCCGTCCCGCCACAAGCGCGTGCGGATAAACTCGAGCGCATCCGCTGCAGCGGTCACCAGATCATCGCGCTCGAGCACCCGGCCCGCCGCCGCCAGCCCGCTGATGAGCAGCGCATTCCAGGCCGTCAGCTGTTTTTCATCACGCGCGGGACACACCCGCTGGTTGCGCTCGGCCAGCAGCGCATCCCGGCTGCTGTCGAGCAGGCTTCGTGCGCGCGATTCGCCAATCCCCGCGGCCGCTGCAACGTCTGCCAGCGCAGCACTCACCTGCGGATGCCAGTGCTGTTCAAAATTCGGCGGCCCCTCCAGGCCGAAATAGGGCGCGGCTACGGCTGCCTGCTCAGCACCCAGACTGGCCGCGACTTCGTCCGGCGTCCAGACGTAAAACTTGCCCTCCTGGCCTTCCGAATCCGCATCGAGCGTGGCATAAAAACCGCCGTCGGGACTGCGCATTTCGCGCAGGGCCCAGTCGGCCGTGGCCGCAGCGGCCGCGCGGAACGTGTCATCGCCGCTGGCCTGCCACAGCTGCGCCAGCAATTGGAGCAGCGGGCCGTTGTCGTAAAGCATCTTCTCGAAGTGCGGAATGCGCCATTCACGGTCCACCGAGTAGCGGAAGAAGCCGCCGCCCAGCTGATCGTAAACGCCGCCCTCCACCATCCGTGTCAGCGTCAGCGCCACCATGAAAAGCGCCTCCGTGTCCGGCTCGGCGCTGTGCGCGGTAGCCCGCCAGTGGCGCAGCAGAAACTCAAGGCTGCTGGGGTGCGGGAACTTGGGCGCATCACCGAAGCCGCCAAAATCAGCATCGAAATTACCGTGCAGCTGCTCACGCAGACCATCGAGCGGTGCTCGCGACAGCGCGCCTGCGGCCGGCGCCGCCGGCTCAAGGCTGGCCAGCGCGCGCGCCACCGCTCCTGCCTGCTCCGTCACCGCCGACTCGTTCGCCGCAAAATGCTGGGCTACACGCAGCAGCAGGTCGGGAAATGCCGGCATGCCGTGCAGGGCTTCCCTGGGAAAATAGGTGCCGGCAAAGAACGGTTCCTGCGTGACCGGGTGCAGAAACACCGTGAGCGGCCAGCCGCCGTTGCGGCGGGTGATCAGCTGATGCGCGGTCTGGTAAATCTTGTCGATGTCGGGCCGCTCTTCGCGGTCCACTTTAATATTGACGAACAGGCGGTTCATGACCTCCGCCGTCGCCGGATCGGCAAACGATTCGTGCGCCATCACATGGCACCAGTGGCAGGCCGAGTAGCCCACCGAAAGCAGTATAGGCTTGTTGCTGTCGCGCGCCGCAGCCAGCGCCTCGTCGCCCCACGGATACCAGTCCACCGGGTTCTCCGCATGCTGCAGCAGGTACGGGCTGGTCTCGGTGCCGAGTCGGTTCATGAGTGCCTCCGGGTGGGCGACAGATCATAAAGCATCGCCGCAAACCATGCGGATTCGCCCCGACACCGATGCTAAACTTCTGCCGTGTTTGTCTACCCCGAATTTGACCCCGTTGCGCTGGCCATTGGCCCGCTCGCCATCCGCTGGTACGGGCTGATGTACGTGATCGGCATACTCGGCGGCTGGTGGCTGGGCCGTGTGCAGGCGCGGCGGCCCTGGTCGCCGCTGACCGTCGAGCAGGTAGACGATCTGGTCACCTGGATCGCGCTGGGCGTGATTCTCGGGGGCCGAGTCGGTTCGGTACTGTTTTACAACTTCGGCGATTTTCTCGACAACCCCCTGATGCTGTTCCAGATCTGGAAAGGCGGCATGTCGTTTCATGGCGGTTTTCTCGGCGTGGCGGTGGCGCTGTGGCTGTTCGCCCGCAAGGCCCGCGTGCCGTTTTTTGCCGTGACCGACATGATTGCGCCCGTGGTAACGGTCGGGCTCGGTGCCGGGCGCATCGGCAACTTTATTAACGGCGAGCTGTGGGGCAAACCCACCGACGCGCCTTACGCCGTCGTCGTGAACGGTGTGCCGGTTCATGCCTCGCAGCTGTACGAAGCTTTTCTCGAAGGACTGGTGCTGTTCGTGGTGACCTGGACCTTCGCGCTGAAGCCGCGTCCGCAAAAAGCCGTGACCGGCCTGTTCATGGTGGGCTACGGGCTGGCCCGCTTCGCGGTGGAATTTGTGCGCGTGCCCGACGCCCACATCGGCTATATGGCCTGGGGCTGGCTCACGCGCGGCCAGCTGCTCACCGCACCCATGATCGTGGTAGGCCTGCTGTTGCTGTACCTGGCCTACCGCCGTCCCGCCACCGTCGCTACCGCACACTGACAGGAGCCACCATGCGGCCGTACCACGATTTGATGCGTCATGTGCGCGATCACGGCGCCTGCAAAGCAGACCGCACCGGCACAGGCACGCTGAGCGTGTTCGGCCACCAGATGCGGTTTAACCTGGCCGACGGCTTCCCGATGGTGACCACCAAAAAACTCCACACCCGCTCGATCATTCATGAGCTGCTGTGGTTCATTAACGGCGACACCAACATCCGCTACCTGAACGACAACAAAGTGAGCATCTGGGACGAATGGGCCGATGAAAACGGCGACCTCGGCCCCGTGTACGGCAAGCAGTGGCGCTCGTGGCCGACACCCGAGGGCAACCACATCGATCAGCTCATGCAGGTGATTGAGACACTCAAGACCAACCCCGACTCCCGACGGATTATTGTCAGCGCCTGGAATGTAGCCGAGCTCGATCAAATGGCACTGATGCCCTGCCACGCGCTGTTCCAGTTCTATGTGGCCGACGGCAAACTGTCTTGCCAACTCTACCAGCGCAGCGCCGATATTTTTTTGGGCGTGCCGTTTAACATCGCCTCCTACGCCCTGCTCACCCACATGGTGGCGCAGCAGACCGACCTGCAGGTAGGTGATTTCATCTGGACCGGCGGCGACTGTCACCTGTATTTAAATCACCTTGAGCAGGTCGATCTGCAGCTGACTCGCGAGCCGCTGCCGCTGCCAAGGTTGTCGCTGCAACGCAAGCCCGATTCGATCACCGGGTACGAATTCGACGATATTCAGATCGTAGGTTATGAACACCATCCGCACATAGCGGCGCCGGTAGCCGTCTAGGCCAGACCTGATGGAGTCACTGAAGCAGCTCTGCAGCGCATAAAACCCGACATCAAACGCCCACGCTTGCTTTCCCCGCCTATCTTCCCGATTCGTTTGACCCGTTTAGCCGACGTTCGTAGACTGATTTGACGTATTCAGGAGGGTCATCATGGCAGTGATCCGGAATCTATTAACCTCGCAGTTAAATCAAAGCTGCTATTGAGCCGCTGAACTTATGCAGTCCAAACTAAAGACATTCCTTCGGGTGGGGTCCGCAGTGCTTCCTGCGAGCTGCGCGAAGAGCTTGCCGAGACTGAATAGACGACGGCGGCGTCTCACCAAGCTCAATAACCAGGCGGGTCAGTTCGATCCCTTAGGTAGCCGGAACGGCAACTGCGTTGCCGTCCGCTGCCTCTGCGACTCTATCTTCCTCGAAATTGCCCTATGGTTGAAAACGAAAACTTGAATAAAAACACTGTCCAGGCCTTCGATAAGTTTGCTGTTGAGTATGATCAAAAGTACGAGACCTATCAGCCGTATATCCAAACGTATGAAAAGCTAGCGGGCTATTTGCCAAAAGGCCGGGTTTGCTCGGTTCTTGATGTTGCGTGTGGGCCGGCGCACGCATCGAAGTACTTGGTTAACGAGGGCTTTGAACTGGAAGTATTCGGTTTCGATCTTTCTGTAAACATGCTTCGTATTGCCAGAAAGAATGTACCTATGGGCAGGTTTCAACAGATGGACTGTCGAAATCTTGATAGCCTCAACAGCACGTATGACATCGTCATTTGTGGGTTCTGTTTGCCATATCTTGATCCCCGGTCATGTTCAAAGTTGCTCAAAGATATAGCGGATGCCCTCAAACCAGGAGGCATCGCATATATAAGTGCCATTGAAGGCGAGAATTACTTCGTGGAGGAGAACATTTCGTCGTCGGGGGATTTTTTACGTATCCACCACCAACCTGTAGCAGTTCTACTGCCGGAGTTCTCTGAGCTTGGTCTACAGGTTATCGACGTTGAGAGAAAAGCTATAGTTACTGCCACTGGCGCAGAAAATATTGAAGTGTTTTTTTACCTGCGAAACGGAAGCCATGAATCACTAACAGCTGACGTTTGACCCGCCACCCGATCGAGAACTCCGGCGACGTAACTATTAATGACAATTCAACTCTACACTGGGTTTGGTTCAGGAAATTCGTACAAGGTAGAGCTTTTGTTGTATCTGCTGTCCGTCCCCTTTGACCCCATCCAAATAAGCATCCCGAAAGGGGAGCATCGGAATGAGGAGTTTCTGGCCCTTACTCCGTTCGGACAAATCCCCGTGCTCGTCGACAATGGCAATGTTTTTACTGACTCGCACGCGATTCTCTGCTATCTGGCTCGAGCCTACGGTGGCTCCAACGCAGATGCGTGGCTGCCGACAGAGCCCGCAGATCTTGCGCATGTTATGAGGTGGCTTTCTTTCTCTGCGAATGAGGTACAAAACGGGCCAACTATGGCCAGGGCTGCGAAACTACTGGGCTGGCCGATAGATTATGACAATTCGGTAGCGAAAAGCTACCGGTTGCTGGGCGTGATGGACCATCATCTTCAACAACGGAGATGGTTGGCAACAGGAAACGTTACGGTAGCCGACATTGCGTGTTACCCGTACCTGCTTCTTGCTTCTGAGGGCGGAATAGAGATCGAGCCATTTAGCGCCGTTTGTGCCTGGATGGAGCGGCTGGAGTCTGTACCCAACTTTTGGCCGATGCCGAGAATACCGAACCTTCCTCATGTGCCGATTTCACCTCACAAAAATTATTTAGAGAACACATAGCGCGAGCGAGGTGTTTACCGCCCAATAACCAGTCAAAGCAGGGCGCGCCTGCGGCGCCGGACCAGTCATTGGCTGGCCGATGTTTGCGGCGTGATGCCGAGAAGATTATCGAGGAGAAGACAGTGGTTTCTTATCCATGGAACCGGGCCGTCGGTTTGTTAACCCGTATTGCCTTATGCATTGCTATGGTTTTTCTGGCAACTATGAATATCAGTGCCCAGGAACCGGTTGTTTATACTGACGGCTCGCGAGGCGAGGTTATATTTCCGCAAGGCCCACTTTCATTTGCGGATGAAGTGATCAGTTTTGACATGGGTTCGCCCGACGCGGGTAAAGCATCGGAGCGGCCTCAAGATACACTCGGCCCACCGGACTACAGTGCAGGCAGCGACACAAATTATCTGACGCTGGGCTGCGCTGGCACACTCGTGCTGGCGTTTACCGACAATAGTCTTGTAGACACACCCGGGCCGGACCTGCATGTATTCGAGATTGGGCCATATGTTGAACCAACCGGCCTGGCCATCTCGGAAGATGGGGTCAATTGGATACGTGTGGGCAAAATTGAGGGCGGGAAATCGGCCGTAGACATCGCAGCTTTCGCCCGTTCGGGCGCAACCTACCGTTACATAAAACTGGTAGATCTCAAGCAATCATGCCGTGACTACCCGGGCGCGGACATCGATGCCGTGGGAGCGATTGGTTCGGCAAGGACGATCACGCTGGACAGCGCGGTTCTTTTTGATACAGGGCAGTACGTACTCAAGGAAGCGGCCACCAGCGCGTTGTCGGATGTTGCTGAAGAGTTGACCATGCGATCAATCAGGAAAGTGATTGTAGCCGGGCATACTGACAGCGTGGGCTCGGACTCTGATAACCGATTGCTCGCAAAGAATCGAGCCGAGGCAGTGGCGAAGTACTTCAGCATGAAGCCCGGGCTGGAAGAACTCGATGTCGCGACTCAATCATTTGGCGAAACCCGGCCACTTGCGACGAACGAAACCGAGAAAGGCAGGCAACGCAACAGACGTGTTGAAATCACGTTGCTCGCCAGTGCCGAGACCACAGCCGATGTGCAGCCCACACAAATCATCGGGATCTGGGACTCGTCGGAGGGGCTAATGCAATTGCATACGAGTGGCGCCCAGGTTGCCGGCCAGTATGGCGACGGAGACGGGAAGATCACTGGGTCATTTTCGCAGCCCGATGAGTTCAATGGCTACTGGATTCAGCGTAACTCCTCGCAGGCGTGCGCATCGGAGAAGGACGGAAGCCGATACTGGGGGCGCATTCAGCTGCGTTTCGAATCTGCAGACCAAGATATATTCAGTGGGTACTGGAGCTACTGTGACGCCGACCCGACGAAAGCAGGATGGGATGGCAGCAGACTACTTTAGCCCTATATTCCCTCACGGCACCTTTCTAAATGCACTTCTCGGTTAATCAGTGAGCACCTTACGCAGTTCGGGAAGGCGGCCCATCGTCTCGGGGCGCGCCATAGCATGGCCAAGTAGCGACACCCTCGCATGGGTCGCGATTATTTTTTTCCTGGGCGCCAACCTGGTGCTCATGCTGCTGCGTCTCGCCAACAAGCCATTTAACGCCGACGAACTTCAGCACGCACATATAGCCTGGACCATCGCGCAGGGAGAAGTTCTGTACCGCGACTTCTGGGATCACCACGGGCCTCTTTACAACCTGATGAACGGCGCGCTCATTTTCATCGCCGACCCGGAGCCGTCGCTGCAACTGTTATTTAGCTCGCGCCTGATGAGTTTCGCGGCAATGCTGGGTGTGATGTGGCTGACCTGGCGAATTGCCCGAGAGCTGGCACTGTCACGGCTGACCAGCCTGCTGGCGGTGGCTGCTTTTTCTTCACTGTATTTTTTGCACAATAAGGGGGTCGAAGCACGCCCGGACACGCTGCAGAGTTTATTCTGGGTCGCTGGCTTCTACTGGTTGCTGGTCAACCAGCGACGGGGCAGCTTTGGCTGCGCTCTGGTCGGCGGGGCGCTTTTCACACTGGCCATTCTCTCGAATGCGAAAGCGGGCATCGGGCCTTTTTTCGTGGTGCTGTTTTACGTACTGGCACCCTTCGCATTCGGCATGCCCATGCGCGTTTGGTGGCGTGACCTGTCAGGCATGGCACTCGGTCTGGCAATCACCATGATGCCCATGCTGATGTATTTCTACGTCAACGACGGCCTCACGGATTTCCTTTATTACAACTACTTATTCTCGCTCCAGCTGGCCTACTACTGGGCAGTGGGGGATCAGTCGGCGTATGGGGTTGGCGAGGCCGGGCTCGCCGTGGAATACGCCATATTTTTCATCCGTAATCAGCTGCCGTTTGTTCTGCTGGTGCTGGTGGGCGTGCTCGCATGGGTGCCCCGGCTGAGCACGGGGTCTGCTGCCGCGCGCCGGGCCAACGCGCTGTTTTTGATTGCGACGCTTGGCGCTACAACAGGCTGGGTAGCCAACTTGTTTTCCCAGTTTTTCCTGGTGTTCTTACCGTTGCTGGCAGTGTTTGCCGCATTCGGTTTTAGCTGGCTGGCGACTGGTATCAGGTGCCGCTGGCAGCAAACCGGCCGTATAGCGATCGGTACGCTGGCGACGCTGGCCGCCGTCATGATGCTTTGGTATCCGGTCTCTCACGCGCCGCTGGCGCCCACCAATTGGCTGACTGCACAGATCGCGTTCACCGATAAAATGGTCAGCCTCACCGAGCGAGATGAACCTGTCGGCGTTATCTGGTCAACCTGCGGCGGCTACATCTTTAACCGCAACGTTGGCTATTATTGGGTAGCGATTCCGGGTGCTACCAACATTATCGAAATCATTTCCGGGGAGCACCCCTATGGCCCGGCGTTTATCGAGCAGATGGAGGCCCGGCAGGTCCGCTACGTTATCGGCCGCAAAAACTGGATGACCGGGGGCCTTACGGCCGAAGTGCTGGACTACCTCGACAACTATTTTACGTACGAGGACTGCCTCTGGACACGTCGTTGAGTGCGTGAGCTTCCGTTAAATAGAAACAGAGTAAGCTGGCTATGAGTATTTTTGAAGCATCGGCCCTGTTCGCCACGATGGCGGTTCTGGCGGCTGTGCCCAGCGCGAGTGTCGCTCTGGTGCTGGCACGTTCGGCCACCCTGGGGGTTTCGCATGGCGTAACTGTTGGGGCGGGCATCGTGATCGGCGATCTGGTTTTTGTCTCGTTGGTCATGCTTGGTCTCACCGTTATCGCAGAGGCTATGGGCGGCATGTTCACGGTGGTGCGGTACGTCGGCGCAGTGTATTTACTGTGGCTGGGAATATCTTTGCTGAGAACGAAGCCGGGCCCCCCTGTTGCCAAAGCCAGCGTGGGCGAGCACGGAAGCTATGTTGCGAGCCTGCTGGCCGGGCTCCTGCTTACGCTGGGCGACATAAAAGCGATTGTTTTTTATCTGAGCCTTCTGCCGATGTTTGTCGACCTGACTGAGTTGCGCCCAGCCGATGCGTTGTTGGTGCTGGTCATTACCGTAGTAGCGGTTGGAGGAGTTAAAGTCCTGTACGCTTTTTTTGCCGGTCACATGGCTGCAAGCTCAGGCGGCCAACGTTTTTCAGCCGTAACCAAAAAAGCTGCGGGCACTGCACTGCTCGGCGCGGGAGCTTACCTGGTTGTCAAACCCTAGAATGCCATCAAGGTTCTGTGCGGTTGCCGTGGCCAGCACTGAAAAATTTTGTTGCGCATCAGCGGCTTCGCTTCAGCACCGCCATTCGCAATGAAATTGGCGGGCGAGCCGACAGGAGGACACTGCCAGACGACAGCAACCGGCCATTGGGCTCAGCCCATTTGCAGCGGCAAACGCCTCAGCCGCTTGCCTGTCAGCCCAAACACCGCGTTTGCCACGGCGGGCGCTATGGGCGGCACACCCGGTTCGCCGGCGCCGGTGGGCGGAGCCCCACTGCTCACCAGCTCGACCGTAACGGCGGGCGCGTCGCGCAGTGTAAGCATGCGGTAGTCGTTGTAGTTGCTTTGCACCACTCGCCCGTTGTCGATATTGATCTCCCCGTGCAGCGCGGCAGTCAGCCCGAAAATAATGCCGCCCTCGATTTGCTGACGAACGATGTCGGGGTTGACGATTTGGCCGCAGTCGACCGCGCATACCACGCGGTGCACGCGGATTTGCCCAGTCGCCAGCGACACTTCAGCGACCTGCGCCACATGGGTGCCGAAAGAGCTGACAAAGGCCAGGCCGCGCGCCCGGCCGGCGGGCAAGGGCGCGGTCCA
>JGI12048J13642_10362172_pt1 | contig 11710 bp, 5 predicted proteins | sample ElkSlonscriptome_16_FD_13642 | JGI IMG/M metagenome (IMG submission 13642) | reverse complement strand
GGATCCGGCGCGGGCTCGCTGGTCGCCTACGCCCTGCGCATCACCGACCTCGACCCGCTGGCCTACGCGCTCCTCTTCGAGCGGTTTCTCAACCCCGAGCGTGTGTCGATGCCCGACTTCGACATCGACTTCTGCATGGATCAGCGCGACGACGTGATCCGGTACGTCGCCAACAAGTACGGGGTCAACTCGGTCGGCCAGATCGCGACCTTCCACGAGCTCAAGGCCCGCAGCGTCATCAAAGACGTGGCCCGTACCATGGGCCTGCCCGCCACGGAGTCGCAGCGCATCGCCAACCTCATCCCGGAGAAGGGCCCGGGGCAGACCTACACGATCGCCGAATCGCTCGACATCGAGCCTAAGCTCACCGGCGCCATCGAGGCCGACCCCGCCATCAAGGAGCTCATCGACCAGGCGCAACAGCTCGAGGGGCTGACCCGCCACGCGGGCATGCACGCGGCCGGGGTCGTGATCAGCGAGGGGGCGCTCTGGGAGCACGTGCCGTGCTTCGCCAATGGCGAAACCATCGTCACCCAGTACGACAAGGACGACGTCGAGGCGGCAGGCCTCGTCAAGTTCGATTTCCTCGGTCTCAAGACCCTCACCGTCATCGACATCGCGCAGAAGCTGGTCAACCGGCGCCCCGACGTCGAGACCGGCAGCTTCGATCCCAACAAGGTGCCCCTCGACGACGCCAAGACCTACGGGCTCCTTCAGTCGGGCGACACCACCGGCGTGTTCCAGCTCGAGTCGAGCGGAATGCAACAGCTCTTCAAGGATCTGCGGCCCACCACCTTCGAGGACATCGTCGCGGCGGTGGCCCTCTACCGGCCCGGTCCGCTGGGCACCGGCATGGTGAAGGACTTCGTGGACTGCAAACACGGACGAAAGCCCGTGAGCAAGATGCACGTCCTGGTCGATGAAATCCTCGCGCCGACCTACGGCGTCATCGTCTACCAGGAGCAGGTCATGCAGATCGCGCAGAAGCTCGCCGGCTACTCGCTCGGCGGCGCAGATTTGCTCCGGCGCGCGATGGGCAAGAAGAAGGTCGAGGAGATGGCCAAGCAGAAGGTCGTCTTCGTCGAGGGGGCGCTGAAGAACGACGTCACGCGCGAGGACGCGGAGCACATCTTCGGGTTGCTCGAGTTCTTCGCGGGCTACGGCTTCAACAAGTCGCACTCGGCCGCCTACGCGCTGCTGACCTACCAGACGGCCTACCTCAAGACGCACTACCCGGTGGAGTTTCTCTGCGCGCTGCTGACCGCCGACCGGGAAAAGAACGACAAGGTGGTCCGCATCATCGCGGAGGGGCGAGCCTGGGGCGTGGAGATCCTCCCGCCCGAGGTGAACGCATCTCGCCTCGACTTCACGGTCGTCTACGAAGGCATCGATGAGCGGGGGGGCACGCCCGCCAACGGGGCGCCCACCCCCGGCAAGGCCAAGAGCAACGGCAAGAGCAAAGGCCAGCGCAAGGGCAAACGGCGCATCACCGACAAGCTCCAGCCCCGCATTCGCTTCGGCCTCGGCGCGGTCCGCGGTCTGGGGGACAGTGCGCTCGAGGCCCTCTTCGAAGCCCGCGATGAAGGGGACTTCGAGGATCTTTTCGACCTGTCCCAGCGCGTCGACATCCGCCGGCTCAACAAGGGTGTCCTCGAAGCCCTCGTCCAGTGTGGAGCCATGGACGCCACGCTGCATGCGCAGGACGTGACCCGGGCTCAGGCCTACGCGAGCGTCGACCGGGCGCTCGAGCGCGGCCGATCGGCGACGCGAGACCGAGAGGCCGGTCAGGAGACGCTCTTCGGGCTGTTCCAAGACAGCGCACCCGCTGCGCCGCGCAACGAATATGTGACCGTTACCCCTTGGGACCTCGCGGAGACGCTGCGTCGGGAGAAGGAGTCGCTCGGCTTCTACGTCTCTGGCCATCCGCTCGATCGCTACGGGGTCGAGCTCTCGCGGTTCGACGTGGTTAGCGCACGCGGGCTCATCGAGATGGCTCCCTGGTCACGCGTACGGGTCGCCGGCACTGTCGAGGGGTACCGGGAGCGCATGTTCAAGTCTGGCGACAAGCTCGCCTTTTTTACCCTCGAGGACCTCAGCGGGGGCATCGAGGTAAAGGTCCGGGGCCGGCAGCTCGAGCACGCAGGTCCGGTCCTCGCCGCCAAGGAGCCGGTGCTGGTGAGCGGCAAGCTCCAATTTCGCATGACCGAGGACGAGAGCGCGGGCCCCAGCGAGCCGACGCTGCTGCTCGACGAGGTGCAGTTCCTCAGCGAGGCGATTCGTGCAGAAACCCGAGCGGTGGCGATTCGATTGACCTCCGATGGAACCAGGCGCAACGATATCAAGGCCTTGGCCGACGTGCTGCGACAGTCGCCGGGGGGGTGCCCGGTCCAGCTGGTCATCGAAACCGAAGAAGGGGCCGAGGCCGTGCTGAGCCTGGGCGAGGGGCTGAGGGTCGAGCCCACCGACGAGATGCTGGCCAGCCTCGAGCGCATCTTCGGCCACGGGGTGACCGAGCTTCGGTGAGCCAGGGGCGCCAGACACTTCACGAAGTGCACCGCCCCGTGACGCCGAGGTTTTTTCGCCCCCCCGCGGTTGCTATAACGCCTTCTGGATGTCCGACGACGACAAGGCTCTGGTGCGCATCGATGCCACCGGTGCCGCACATCCGGTGGGGAGGGAGGCGAGCCGCCACTTGCGTCAGCGGCAGGGAACCCTGCGTTTGCTACGTGGCCCCGCCCACGCGGTCATCATGCGTCAGACCGATGCGGACAGCCGCGCATGGCTCGCCGGCGAGGTGACCCGACCCGGCATGCTCTGGGATCTCATCGGGATCGCCGGGCAGGGCAATTGGACCGGGCAGCTCGTGGTCGGCACCAACGACTGTGAACGCTCGGTCTTTTTCGAACGCGGGACCATCGTGGCGGCGAGCTCCACTGCGGAACGAGAGCGCCTGGGAGAGGTGCTCTACCAGTACGGCGTGCTCAGCCCGGAGCAGATTCAGGACATCGCCGAGAACAGCAGCCGAGAGCGGCGCTTCGGCGAGACCGCGGTGCAGCTGGGCTACCTCACGCGCGAGCGGCTCTTCGACGTGATCGGGAAGCAGGCCGAGGAGGTCGTCTACGCTACGATGCTCGTGGCCGCGGGGACCTTCTACTACGTCGAGTCGTTCGACGAGGGGCGCTTGCCGTACCGGCTCAATCTATCCGTGCAGGGGCTCCTGATGGAGGGGGTGCGGCGCATGGATGAGATCGAGCTCTTCCGCGCGCGGATCCCGTCGGGCCTTCACGTGCCGGAGCGGGTGGAGGGCGCCGAGCTCGACCCCAACCACGAGCACGCGGCCGTCTTCGACGTCATCGACGGCGAGTCGAACGTCGAGGACATCGGTCGGATCCTCGGCATGGGGGCGTTCGAGACGACGCGCGCGCTCTTCCAGCTCCTGCAGCGGAAGACCATCGTCGTTCATCCTCCGCGGCCCACGGGAGCGCTCGCCATCGTGACCCTGTTCAACCAGGCGGTTTCGCTCATCCTCGAGCGCGTGGACGAGGTTGGGGGCGGCTCCGAGGTGCGCGAGCAGCTCGCCTCTTTCGCTACCGCGAGCGGGGTTTACGATGCCTTGTTCCGCGACGCGGGACCTCATACCGACGGCACCCTCGATGCCAACAAGGTGGCCGACACCGTCGAGCAGCTCGCTGGGCCCAACAACGCCACGAGCATGTTGGGGCAGTGGCTCTACGAGTACGCGTCTTTCGCCATGTTCATCGCCGAGCCCTTGCTGCGCAGTCGCCCGAGCTTCCACGACCCCAACGAGGGTCCGGCCTCGGAGGGCGCAGCCGTCTCGCGGCGCGTGGCGGAGCTTCTCGCCCCGCTCGCGCCCGAAGGCCAGTCGGTCCGCTAGCTCAGCGTCGCTTGTCGCGGAAGAAGGCCCACATCTGGGTCGCCGCGTCGAATTCGTAGAGCTGCTCGCCGGGAGCACGGCAGCCGCGGATCGTCTCGTGACCGGGCCATTCGTGGTTCCAGCCCCACAGCGTGAGCTGCTCGACCGCGAGCCCCGGTCGGCACCCGAGGAATCGATGCACGTCCACCGCGCCGTCGAAGGTTCGCGTCACGTCGGGATGTCGCGCGCAACCAGCGGCCCCGGCGTAGAATTGGGCGAGCTGGGGTTGCGACGGGGTGACGGTCCGGCCCTCCGATCCGTAGAAGGGGACCCGTGGATCCTGCTCGCTCATTACGAGCATCACGCTGAGGGCGGGCTCCGGCGCCGCCGCCGGCATGATCGGCGCTTCGAGGGAGCCGCGTGCGGCGACGGGCCCGGCGTAGATTCCCATGGCCGCGAAGAGGTCGCTCGAGCGACTCGCCAGGCCGTGCGCGAGGGTACCGCCGTTCGAGTAACCCACGACGTATCGTCGGTGCGGGTCGACGTCGACCCGCGCCTCGAGCGTGCTGAGCAGGGCTTCGACCATGGCGATGTCGTCGACGCCGAGCAAGGCGCCGTAGCCGCAGCATCCGTCGTAACTCCACGCCCGCCCGAGCCCGAGGACACCGCCGAGGCCGTCGGGGTAGACCACGGCGAAACCCTCGCGGTCGGCCAGCGCCGACCAGCCGGTCACGTCTTCCATGCGTGCGCCGGAGCTGCCGCCGCCGTGGAGGACCACCACCAGTGGCAGCGCGTCGCCGTCCCCGGGCGGAAGATGGACCGAGAAGCTGCGGTGCTCGCCCTGGTCTTCGAAGGCGGCCCAGACGGTTCGGCCGGGGGCCAGATCCGTCTGGGCGAAGGCGGGGGCACAGGCGGGCAGCAGGAGGGCGAGGCCTACGGGGGGAAAGCGCCGCCACGACATGGCCGAGCTTTCGCATTCCCACGGCTGTGGCACAATCCCCGACCCCCTGTGGCCTCTGCGCGCACGGGGGCAACGAAGGTCGGAGCTTGAGCGAGCAACACCCCATTTCGGAGGGAGACGAGACGGTCGAGGAGGCCATCGATCTCGACCCCTCCAGCATCCTCGAGGGGGCCGAAATTACGCTCGACGGTCGGGCCGCGACGCCGCGAGAGCGCAGTCGCGCCCAGCGGGTCGTGATTTGGCTCCGAGGCCTCGTCCCGAGGCTGCCCGACCGCGATGCCGCGCTCGTCATGTGCGAGGTCGCCGAACAGCTCGGCGCCCTCGGGGAGGTGAACGAGGCGCTCGAGACGGCGCGACAAGCGTTTCGCCGTAGCTCGCAAGACGTCGTCGTCGCGCGGGCCTATCGGAAGGCCGCGCTCCGAGCCCAGGTCCCGTCGGAGGTCTTGGCGGCGCTCGAGGGCGAGGCCCGGGCCGCGTCCAATTCGACCTGGCGGTCGGTCTTGGAGACCGAGCGCGGGTTGGAGCTCGAGCCCGAACACCCCAAGGCCGCGCGTTTCGCCTACCTCCGCGCGCTCGACGGAGGGATGGCGAACGTCGTCGCGCTCGAGGCCTTGGAGCGGCTCTGTCGTCGCGACGGCGAGCACGCTCTCGCTTCCGGCTACGCGGTCAAGCTCGCGGGCGTGATCACCGACGCGGCCATTCGCGCCGAGCATCTGGCGCGGGCCGCGTGCCTCGCTCTCGCGGCGGGCGAGGAGGATCAGGCCGGCGCTCTCGCGGCGAGCGCGCGAGTGGAGAGCCCCACCTCGCCCCTCGTCGCGCTCCGCGCCGAGTGGGTCGCCCTTTGCACGGGGGGCTACGAGGAGGTGATCGCCCTGCGCGATCGGGAGATCCAGAGCGGCTTGGTGGGGGAGGCCGAGGGTTGGTACGACATCGGGCTTCTCGCGCGCTACCGTCTCCGTAGCGCGGAGCGAGCGCGAGAGGCCTTCGAGCGCGCCGGCGCCGTTTGCCGGGACGATGCGGAGCGCGTGCTCTGTGACCAGCAGCTCCTGCCGCTCTACGAGAACGTCGAGCGCTGGGAGGACGTGGTCGAGTGTGCCGAGCGCATGCTCGTTCAGGAGGAGTCAGCGTTGCGGCGTGCGAGCTTGCTCAAGCGAATCGCTCACGCGCGGGGCGAGATGGGCGACGAGGCAGGGGCGCTGCTCGCCTTCGAGCAAGCGCTAGAGCAGGAGCCGTCCTACGGACCGGCGCTCGAGGGAGCCGGCCGGATCTATCAGCGGCAGGGCGCTACCGAGCGGCTCGTCGAGATGCACCAGATCGAGGCCGAGACTGCGCCCACCGACCGCGAGCGGGGACGCTCGCTGCGCCGCGCCGGAGAGCTGCTGGTCAAGAGCGAGGACACGCGGGCCGAAGGGGTTGCGACGCTGAAGGAGGCCCTCGCGCTGCAGCCGGGAGACCTGGCGACCTTCGAGGCGCTCGAGCGGGCGTTTCGTCAGGAGCGTCGGTGGCAAGATCTGCTCGAGCTCTACGAGACCGAGATCGCCCGCTGCGAAGAGCCGGCGCGTCGGGGGTGGCTCTATTCCTTGCTCGCGCTCCTCGCCACCGAGCACCTCGGCGACCGGGGGCGGGTCCTGCGGGCCTTGCGCGAGATGGAGGGGCTCCCCATGGCCCATCCCCCAGCGCCGCTATTGCGCCTCACCCGACTGCTGGACGAGCAGGATGACCTCGAGGCGTTGGCCGAGGTGCTCGGCCGTCAGGCGGAGCAGACGACCGCGCCCTCCCTCCAAGCGTCGATTCTGGGACGTCTCGCCGACGTGCAGGAGCGGCGGGGCGAGGTCGAGAAGGCGGTGTCGGCGCATCGTCGCGCCGTCTCGGTGGCGCCGCCGACCCACGGGGCCTTCGCCACCGCCGGTCGGGCCTTCCTCCGGATGGAGCGCTACCGGGAGCTGAGCCAGCTCCTCGAGGAGGGGACCGGCCAAGGGGCGAGTGAGCGCGAGCGCGCGCGATGGCTCGAGAAGATGGCGCGGGTCCTCGAGGTGAACCTCGGTCGCGTCGACGAGGCCATCGGCGCCCTCGGGCGGGCCCACGCGATGCGGCCCAACGACGCCGCCATAGGACTGGCGCTCGAAGAGCTGTTGGCGCGCCACGAGCGATGGGAACGCCTGGAGCAGATCGCCACCGGCGCGCCCATCTGGCGCGGGGGGCTTGCCGAGGCGGTCTCGCAGGACAACCGAGCCCTCGCCTGCTACCGCCAGGCCCTCACCGAAGGCGCGAGCCTCGCGCGCCTGGCCTACCGGCGGCAGCTCCTCGTCTGCTCGAGCTGGGAGGAGCTCGAGAGTCACATCCTCGGGCGCGAAGATGCCGAGGGAACCCATCGGAGCAAACTCTGGGCGGCGCACTGTGCCTTCGAGCGGGGCGAGCGCGAGCTGGCCACGCGGTTCATGGTGGAGGCCAACCGGGATCAGCCCGAATCCCCCACGGCGGCCGTCGCCATCGTCAGCATGTGGGGGCCGGCCCTGCCGGCGTCCGCGCTGCCCATCGTGCGGGAGATGGTCGACGCCGCAAGCGATCCCGCCACCCGGATCGCGGGCTTGCGCCGGCTCGCGCGTGCCTTCGACCTCGCGGGCCGTGTCGAGGAGGCCCAGCGGATGCGGGAAATGCTGCTCGATCACGCCCCCGCGGATCCGGTCGCCATGCCCACGCTCGAGGTCGCGCTCGAGCAAGCCGACGATCGGCCTGGGCTCGCCCTCCGCTTTCGGGCCGCTCTGGCTGAGGACGGCCTCGACCCCCACCTTCGTGCCACGATCGCGACCAACCTCGCCCTCGTGCTCGAGCAGGTGGGTCAACGCCGGGAGGCGCTCGACGCCCTGGAGGCGGCGACGATGGCCGAGCCCCCTCGCCGGACGGCGCTGGTGGCCCAGGCTCGCGTGGCGGCGGCCCTCGACGACGGCGTGCGACGGAAGTCGGCCATCCAAGCGCTCGCGGCCTTGCCCCCCGATGGCCCCGAGCGCGCGGTGTGCCTGCGTCTGCTCGGGGGCAAGCGTCCGCCGGAGAGCACCCTCACCGAGGCCTTGCGGGCTCACCCGCGCGACTACGACGCCCTGCGGCAGCTGCGGTCGCGGCTCCGGGACGGAGACACGGAGGCCTACCTCGAGGCGCTCACCCGCGCCTTCGAGCTCGAAGAGGACGAGGCCATGCTCTCGCCTCTCGGGAGCGCGTTGGCGGCTCAGCTCCTTCGACAGGGGCGGGTCGACCGCGCCCACGCGGTCTGCGACCGGGTCTTGGCCATCGATCCCGATTGTTTGCCGTGCTGGATGATCGTGGCCGAGCTCTACGAGCGTAGCTTCGCCTATCCGCGGGCCGTCGAGGCGCTGACCAAAGTGGCGCAGCACCCGGCGAGTGATGCCCTGGTGACCGTCGAGGCTTGGCGTCGGGTCGCGGTGATGTCGGTGCGGCGGCTGCGCGACCCCGGGCGTGCCCGGCAAGCCCTCAGCGAGGTCGTCGGTCGCGTGGAAGACGACCGCGGCCTGGCCGCGCGGCTCGAGATCGAGATCCTCTTGGACGACCACGACGCGGCGTCGGCCACCCTCGCGCAGCTGGCCACCAGTCCCACGCGTGACGCGACCCAGCGCGCCGAAGATCTCTTGCAGCTCGCGATCCTGAAGGAAAAGCTCGGAGATCCGGTGGGCGCAATGAAAGCCCTCGCCAAGGTCACCTCGCCCAAGCGCGGGCGTGATGCGGTCGAACGGCTCTTCGCGCTCGGCGTGCGCAGCGGTCAGTGGCGGAGCGCCGTCGATGCGCTCGACCAAGCTCTCGAAGAGGCCGTGGACGTGGCATGGGTGGCGGCGATGCGGCAGCGCCTCGCTCGTCTCATGCGGGATGAGCTGACCGACGAGGATGGCGCGCTCGCACAGGAGGCCAAGATCGCAGATCTCGGAGCCAGCGATCCGCCGACCCTCGAGCGCCTCGCAGCGGCGGTCGGCGAGCACGATCCCGCGCGGGCCCTGTCCTACCAGCGCGATATCCTGGTCCGGGCGCCGCAGCGCTTCACCGCCTACCGCGCCGTGCGCGAACTCGCCTTGGAGCAGGGGGACGAGGCCACGGCCTTTCGGGCGGAGGCGGTCCTCGAGGGGCTCGAAGAGTCGACCGAAGCCGAGAGCTACTTCTACAAACAGCGGCGACCCCGCTTTTCCACCGCCCCGAGGGCGGCCCTGGACGCTTCCGCCCGCGAGCTGCTCTACCCAGATCTGGCGGAGGCTACCGCTCAGCTCATGGCGGCCATCGATCCCGAGCTCGGCAAGGTGTTCCCGGTGGATCTCGCCCGCTATGGGGTTCACCCCGACGAGCCCCCGACGTCCCTCATCGAGGAGGTCAGCCGGGCCGCCCGGGTGCTCGGCGTCGAGCGGTACTCTCTTCGGGTCACCGCCTCGCGGGTCGCGCCGGCCGTGGAGCTGGGCGAGGAGCCGGTCCTGGTTCTTCCGCGCTCGCTCGGAGATACGCTCTCGTCGGAACAGGCTTTCGTCTGCGGCGCGCTCTTCGCACAGGTGGCCTTTGGGGGGGTGGCGGCGGGCCTCGGCCGACTCGACGCGCTCAGCGACGCCCAGCTCACCTCGCTGCTCGAGGCGGCGGCGGCGATCGCCAAGGGCGAAGCGGCGGGCGAGGAGCCGGTGGCCGCCGACCTGCACCGCCGCCTCGACGAGGCTTTGGCGCCCGTGGTCCGTCTCGAGATCGAGGACCTGGCCCCCGCGCTCGACGCCGAGCTCGACGGCGGCGCGGTGAGGCGCCGCATCCTGCGGGCTTCGGTGCGCGCAGGGCTGCTCTGTGCCGGCGACCCGGCCGTGGCCGTGCGGGCGATGCGAACCTACGCGGACATGTTCGGTCCCATCGTGACCCACGGCCTCCCGGATCCCTGCATCAGGGGGTTGCCCTTCGCCGTCTCGGGTCAGATGAGCATGATGCCGACCGGAAGAGGGGAGGGCCCATGAGCGCCTCGCAGATCGAGATCTCGTGCCCGCACTGCGGACGACTCTACCGGTTGCGTCTCGACCTCAAGACGCTGAGCGACAGCCGCTCCAGCGCGCGGTGCGGTCGGTGCGGTAAGCGGTTCAGTCTCTCGAAGCGGGCCCGCGACTCGAAGACCATGCCGGCCATTCGCGAGGAGGAGATCCCGCAGTCGGCCCAGCGGCGCCCCCTGCGTCGTCGAGGGGGCCGCCGCACCGGGCGTGGCGAAGCGCTCAGAACGACGGAGCCGCCGCGCTCTAGCGTGCCGCCCTCGTCGGGGCGTCGCTCGGAGCCGCCGCGCTCGAGCGACCGGCCGGTCCGGCTCAGCGATCGCCCCTCTCCGTCGGTTCCGGCGCACCGCAAGCCTTCGCCCGGGGCCTTTGCCCCGAGAGGGGACTCACCTTTTGCTCGACGCGATCGGGTCTCGAGCGCACCGCCCGACCGGAAGAGCGATCGTCCCGGCAGCGACACCGATCCCTCGGTGCCGTGGCATGCGTCGGCCGCGAAGGCTGACGCCGAGCGGCCGCCCAGACTTCGAGCCTCCCTCGCGGATCTCGACGAGCCGCCGCTGCGCGCCTCCATGGCCGAGCCTTTGCCGCGGGCGCGGAAGTCCACGCCGAGGTTGCCCTCCGAGCCGCCCCCGGAGGCCCAACCCATGGTGCCTCCGGTGGATGTGGCGTTGCAGCCCAAGAGCCCCATCCAGCGCCGACGCCGGCGCACCCAGCCTCATCTCGTGAGCCCGGCGCCGGCTGTCAGCGACCAAGAGCGCTTCACGCGTCCGACCGATCCCGAGCTGAACCTCGACGACATCGCGGCCCCCCCACGTGAGGAGCCCTCCGATCCGGTCATTCCGGCGCCCGCGCGAGCCGTTGAGCCAACGGTCGGTCGTACCATCTCCGACCCGAGCCTCGACGTTGGCGCACCCGTGGGCGACGATGTCGCTTTGCACGTGGCTCCAGTGGAGATGTCACTCCTGCCCGAAGACCTGACGCCGGTGCCGTCGCAGATCATGGGCCAAGCCTACGCCCTTGATCCCGACGAGTGGCTGGCGCGGGCCGATCCAGGGCTCGACGCCCTGTCAGCGGCCCGTTCGGAAGCGGCGGAGGCCCTGCGCTGGCTGCTCGAAGAAGACCGCGGCTGACGTCGAGGGTCCGGCGGTGACCGCGGGTCACTTGGCGAAGCTCCTCCTGCCACCTAAGCCGCCGTCATGGAGGTCGCCATCGTCGGAGCGGGCGTCGCAGGTCTAACCTGTGCGCGACGGCTCGTCGCAGCCGGACACCGCGTCGTGCTCTTCGACAAGGGCCGCTTCCCCGGCGGTCGGGTGTCTACCCGCGAGCGCGACGGCATGACTTGGGATCACGGGGCTCCGGGCGTCACCGCGGCGGGCTGGACCGTGCCCGGCGTGAGGTGGGTCAGGTGGGGTGAGGGCAGGGTGGCGGTGCCTCACATGCGATCCCTCGGCCTCGCGCTCGCCGATGGGCTCGACGTCCGAATGCGCGTGCGGGTGGATTCCCTTGGGCCCCAAGACCTTCGCGACGGCCACTGGCACTTGCGGGCCACCACCGGTGAGCCCCTCGGGATCTTCCCGTTGCTCGTCTTCGCGCTCCCTCCGCTGCAGCTGCGGGCGCTCGTCGCCGCGGTGGCCGGCGTCGAAGGTCTCATCTCGACGTTGGAGCGGGCCGTGATGCAGCCCCAGCTCACGCTCATGGTCTCCTTTGGATCACGGGTCGAGGGACCGCCCGTGCTTCGGCCGACGGCAGGGTTGCTGGAGCTCATCCTCTTCGACAGCGACAAGCCGGGGCGCCCCGGCGACGGGAACGCCTGGGTCGCGCACAGCACGTCGGCGTACGCGGCCGCGCACCTCGAGGAGCCACCGA
>JGI12048J13642_10221094_pt1 | contig 11710 bp, 8 predicted proteins | sample ElkSlonscriptome_16_FD_13642 | JGI IMG/M metagenome (IMG submission 13642) | reverse complement strand
AATCATCTCTCGGCCAGTAAAGACAGTATCCCGGTCATGTACCGGGTGCTCACCCGCGATGATGATGGGCACCTGATCGTTGTGGGTCGGGATTTGCGGGATATTTCAGCGCTCCAGCAACAACTGCTGGATGTTCAGCACTCCATGGAGCGTGATTACGCAAGGCTCCATCAGGCTGAAACGCGTTACCGAATGCTTTTCACCCTGGCAACGGAAGGCATTCTGATTGTAAATGCGGACACCCGGCGGGTGGTGGAGGCCAATCCGGCCGCCGGCCGCTTGCTTGAACGATCCGTTGGCAAGCTCATCGGGCGCGCGTTTCCACTGGGTTTCGATGAGCCAAGTCAGCGCGTCATGGATGAGCACCTGGCGCAGCTCACGGCGGCAGGACACGCCGATGAAGTCAGGCTGCAGCTTGAGCATGACCCGGAAGTTAGCGTCAAGGTGCGTGCCACGCTTTTGCGCCGTGAAGATGGTGTTTACTTCCTGGTGCGCATAGCGACCCAGGGTGATGGCAGCGCCGATGTTCGCTTTCAACCGCTGATTGAAGTCGTCAAGCGCTCTCCGGATGCGTTTGTTGTAACCGACCCCGATGGGGTCGTGCTCGCGGCCAATAAGGCATTTCTGGAACTGGCGCAGGTCGGTTCCGAGGTGCAGGCCAAGGGGCAGTCCCTGGAGCGATGGGTGGGCCGCAGCGGAGTGGATTTTGACCTGCTGCGCAAAAACCTGACCAAGCGGACGCAATTGCGGCAGTTTGCAACCACGGTTAGACCCGAATACGGGGACACCATCGAGGTCGATTTGTCCGGTGTTGCGGCGCTTGATGCCTCACAGCCCTGCCTGGGCTTTGTTATTCGACGAAACACCAAAAAGATTACGCCAACCATCCCCAAACCGGATGAGCCGCTGGCCGAATCCATACGCGACATGACCGAACTGATTGGCCGTGTTCCGCTGAAAGACCTGGTTCGCGAAACCTCCGACATCATCGAACGTCTCTGTATCGAAGCGGCCCTGAGAACCACGCACGGTAACCGTGCATCTGCTGCTGAACTGCTCGGCCTGAGCCGACAAAGCCTGTATGTAAAGCTTCGTCGGTATGGGCTTTCTGATTTTGACAGTGAGAGCAAGCCTTAAAGTTTTCATCGCACTCGAAATCGGTCCAGAAAAACTCAAAAACATGTCTATTTTAGTTGACACTTGACACTGTCACGTTTACTTTCAGTCTAATGTCACGTGTCACCGTCACAGCACCTGAAACGCCGTCCCATCAGTGGGGCGCCTATGTCCAGTTGCTCAAACCCATTACCTGGTTTCCACCCATGTGGGCGTTTGCCTGTGGGCTGGTAGCCTCCGGTGCAGATCTCCTTGAGCGCTGGCCATTGATTCTGGCCGGTGTAGCCCTGGCAGGACCGCTTATCTGTGGCACCAGCCAGATCGTTAACGATTGGTTCGACCGCCATGTTGACGCGCTGAATGAACCCGATCGCCCCATCCCCTCCGGCAGGGTGCCCGGGCGTCGTGCCCTGTGGTTTGCCTGTCTTTGGACCGTGCTGTCTTTGGCCGTCGCCTTTGCGCTTGGGCCATGGGTCGCCGCAGCCGGGACGCTGGGTATGATTTTTGCCTGGATCTACAGTGCGCCGCCGCTGCGACTCAAGCAGAACGGTTGGTTCGGAAATGCAGCCTGTGGTCTCTGTTACGAGGGTCTGCCCTGGTTCACGGCTGCGGCGGTTGCCGCCGGGGCCTACCCGGGAAACCCGATCGTATGGTTGTGTCTGCTCTACAGCGCGGGTGCCCACGGCATCATGACTCTGAACGATTTCAAGGCCATTGAGGGCGACCTGGAGATGGGAATTCGCTCCTTGCCTGCGCAGCTTGGCGCCGAACGGGCAGCGCTACTTGCCTGCTGGGTAATGGCAATTCCGCAGCTGGTGGTCGTTGGTCTGCTGGTCCATTGGGGCGTTCACTGGGCAGCCGTCACCGTGGGTGTACTGGTTCTTGCCCAGGTGGCTTGCATGTTGCGTTTATTGCAGGATCCGAAAGGCCTGGCGCCCTGGTACAACGCCACCGGTATTAGCATGTATGTCTCGGGCATGATGGTCAGCGCCGTTGCGGTGCGAGGTCTGGCGGGCTGATGACACTAAAGGGTATGGACAAGGTTATATGAGTAATTCAGGCGGACTGAGTTGGTTTGGCGTATTTCGCTTGTCTCTTGTGCAGGCGTCCATTGGCGCCATTGTTGTTTTAACGACCTCTACACTGAACCGGGTCATGGTGGTTGAACTTGCCATGGCCGCTACCCTGCCAGGACTGCTCGTTGCGCTGCACTATTTCGTTCAGCTGTCACGCCCGAAATTTGGTCATCAGTCAGACAAGGGCGGTCAGAGAACGCCCTGGATCGTCGGCGGCATGGCCCTGTTGGGCCTGGGCGGCATACTTGCCGCGGCTTCCGCGGGCGTGATGGCGGTATCCAATATCAGCGGTATCGCCCTGGCAACGGTGGCCTTCCTGATGATTGGCGCCGGGGTGGGTGCCTGTGGCACGTCGCTACTCGTGCTGCTCGCTTCAAGCGTATCACCCGAACGCCGGGCTCCGGCAGCGACCATGACCTGGCTGATGATGATTGTCAGTTTCGCTGTCACTGCAACGGTTGCAGGTGCTTTTCTGGACCCCTTCAGCTTCACGCGTCTGCTGGTGGTGACCAGTGTCATTTCGGGACTCGCCCTCACCGTAACCTGGGTGGCCACGCTGGGACTGGAGAAGTCGGTCGCACTTGGTCCGGCCGCTGCAGCTGAGGCCGAGGCGACCCACGCCTCGGCGCAGAATCCGGACGCTCAGGCGACACCCCGGCGGTTCATTGATGCCCTGAAACAGGTGCTCGCTGAACCGCACACGCGCGTGTTCGGCCTGTTTGTGTTCATATCAATGTTGGCCTACAGCGCTCAGGACCTGGTTATGGAGCCTTTCGCAGGTGCTGTTTTCGGGTTGACCCCGGGTGAATCCACGCAGTTGGGCGGTAAGCAATACGGCGGCGTGCTGCTGGGTATGATTTTGGTGGCGCTGATTGGACGCTGGGCGGGCGCGGCAGGCCAGGGCGTTTTACGCGTCTGCCTGATTATCGGCTGCCTGGCATCTGCGGCGATGCTGGCGAGCCTCGCAACAGCCGGGTTTAGCGGTCCGCCCTGGCCTTTGGAAGCCAATGTTTTTCTGCTTGGCCTGGCCAATGGTGTTTATGCCGTGGCGGCGATCAGCAGCATGATGACGCTGGTTTCCTGCGGAACAAAAGGTCATGACGGCACACGCATGGGCGTGTGGGGCGCCTCGCAGGCCATTGCCTTCGGTCTTGGCGGCCTCGCGGGTACCGTCGTGGTAGATCTGGTGCGCATGATCAGCAGTGATGTGGCCATCGCTTATGCCGTGGTGTTCATTATCCAGGCTTTGCTGTTTGCGACCGCCGCCTGGCTGGCATTACGGATGCCGCGCGATGCCGCTGTCCAACAATCATCAACTTCAACACGGCGGGCGGCCGCATTAACGCCCGCGACCCAGGAACTCTGAGGCCAAAGCCCAGGAAAACGATCATGAACTCTGAAACCAACGCTACCGAAACCACTCAAAACACGGCCAACGCGAGCGGGCCCAAAACGGATTATGACGCGATCATTATTGGCGGAGGCCCAAGCGGGGCGACGGCGGCCAACGATCTGGCCAGCTCGGGACACCGGGTTCTGCTGATTGACCGTGAAGGCCGTATCAAGCCGTGCGGAGGCGCCGTTCCACCCATCCTTCTGCGCGAATTCGATATTCCGGAAAGCGTTCTGGAGGCCAAGGTCAATACGGCCAGGATGATTGCGCCCTCCGGTAAAGAAGTGGACATGGATATCGGTGGTTTTGTGGGTATGGTCGACCGGGGCAGCTTCGATAACTGGCTGCGTCGGCGAGCGGAGTCATCTGGTGCCAACTTTTACCGCGGTGAGTTCAGCAGCATTGACCGCGATCCGGATGGTGTGGCCCGCGTGGTGGTAAAAAACAGCCAGGGTCACGAACAGGGCTTCCGGACCCGGGTTGTGATCGGGGCCGATGGTGCGAACTCCCGGGTGACCACGGAGCACCTGCGGGGCTCAAAACGGATCAAGCATGTGTTCGCCTACCATGAGATTGTCGAATCTCCAGAGCCTGGAGAGAACCCGGGTTTCGACCCGGTGCGGTGTGATGTTTACTACCAGGGGCGCATTTCCCCGGACTTCTATGGCTGGGTTTTCCCGCATGGCAAGCACACCAGTATTGGCACCGGTACAGCAAAAAAGGGCTGGTCACTGCGCAAGGCAACCGAGGACCTGCGCATTGCATCGGGCCTGGAACACAACAAACTGGTGCGCAAGGAAGGCGCGCCCATACCGCTGAAGACGCTCAAGCGCTGGGACAACGGCAAAGACATCCTCGTGACGGGTGATGCAGCCGGTGCGGTTGCGCCGTCTTCCGGTGAAGGTATCTATTATGCGATGGCCAGCGGCCGGCAATGCGCCGATGCGGCTGGTGAATTTCTGAAAACCGGTGATGCCAGCTGTTTGAAGGCAGCGCGCAAGGCATTCATGAAATCCCACGGCCAGGTATTCTTTATCCTGGGAATCATGCAGTACTTCTGGTATTCCACCGACATGCTGCGCGAACGGTTTGTAAAAATCTGCGAGGACCCGGATGTGCAGAAACTCACCTGGGAAGCCTATATGAACAAGAAGCTCGTGCGTAAAAAGCCCCTCGCGCATGTGCGGATCTTTTTCAAGGACCTGGCCCACCTGGTTGGCCTCGCGCCACGTTAGTACGGCGTCAACCCGCGTACGTTCTGAACGTCGCGTCGTTTGATAAAAGCCCGCCTGCATGGCGGGCTTCAGCGTTTACCGCGAATAATATCCCGGATCAGGAAGCGCGCCGGATGCAGCGCACGCCGCAGCGCGCGGCTTACCGGCGGCGGGCCGCCCAGCATATGCCAGCACAGTAATTCGGTAGCCAGCGGCGCATAAGCCAGGCCGCGTGAACCATACCCAGCGCTCACATACAGGCCATCCAGGTATGCTCCCGGCTGCGCCAGTGAGGCATCGGCGTTTTTTCCCAACAGGGCAAACCGATTCGCCATGAGCGCATGATCGGGAACCGGCCCGACCAGGGGCAGGCGATCGGGTGTGGCGCAGCGCAGGCTCGCGCGCCCCTCACCGGGTGCAGCGACGGTCCTCCGCGTCAGCAGGCCCGGCACCTGGCGATTTAAGCGCCGCAGGTTTTCCTCATGCTCCGCCTGGCGCAGTTCCAGCGACTCGTCATTGGGTACAAAGCTGGCACCAAAATTCAGTTGCCCGTTCTGTGGTGGCGCGACATAACCATCGCCGCACAGGGCGATGCGTAACTCATGCCCGCGGTCCCCGTCCTGCAGTGATGCGTGGCTGAGCTGACCACGAACCGCCTGCGCCGGTAACCTGTTTTCCTTCAGGAGTTCGCGCAAACCGAGTGCGCAGGCCAGAATCACCCTGGACGTGGAGGCGATTGCCTGACCTTCGGAATCCAGCATTTGCCAGGTTTGACCAGCCCGCTGAAGCCCGGCCACGCCAGCCTGGCGGTATTCGATATTGTCATGGTCCAGCAGTTCACGGCACAGGGCAGGGGGTGCCAGCCAGCCAGAACCGGGAAACCACAGGCCTGATCGCTGCAGCGGGATACCTGCCAAGCGGCTGGCTTCCTGCGCATCCATCAGCCTGAACAGGGTTTGCCTGGGCCATGCCTCCACCAGATCATGCTGACGTTGAGCATCGCGATCATCACGAGCCAGGTGCAATACCCCGCAATCATCACCGACCCCGGTCTTTTGCCACCAGCGTGCATAGTGCCGCTCGGCGAACTGCAGGGCCGCCAGGTTGAAGTCAGAGGCATCACCGCCCTGGGCGGCGGGCCTGGCGTACAGCACGCCCTGAGCATTGCCTGAGCCGCCGCTGGCCGGATCGGGCGCCTGGTCGATCACCATAACGCTGACATCGCGCTCCGCCAGAGCACGCGCGGCATGACAGCCCGCCAGACCCGCACCGACAATCACCACGGTCTCCCCGGCTGATGGGCTTTGAGAAACGGGCGATGAAACGTCCCAGGCCAGCGGCTGATCACCAGCCCGCGGTGAAGCGGGAAAGTCTGACACAGTCGGTAATGTCAGCCTCTCACGCAAGCGGGCACAAATCATCTCGCGTTTTTGACCAAAACCCGCTTGCTTTCTGACCTCGAACCCGTGCGCCTGGAGACCCCGGCGTACATCGCCGGCAGCCGTGAAGGTGGCAACGGTGGCGCCAGGCGCGCTCATCGCCTGTATGCAGGCAAACAGCTCCGGTCTCCACATTTCAGGATTGCGGGCAGGCGCAAAGCCATCCAGGAACCAGGCATCGATACCGGATGAGAAATACCTGTGGGCCGGGTGACTGCTGTGCAGGCAGTCTTCAAAGCCCGCATTCGCATCACCAATCAGCAGGGTGAGGGTAATGCGGCCGGGTACCAGCACCAGGCGGTGCACACCGGGGTGCAAGCACCGCGGATAGTGGGCCCGAAGCTGAGCGGATAGCGCCATGAGGTCCGGCCAGGTGGCGTGCGCGCGGTCCAGGTCGGCCGGCGAAAGTGGGTAGGCCTCAATGCTGAGAAACTCCAGTTGGGCCGAGTCCGGGGCGACCTCGTTAAACAGCTCCCAGGCGTTGAGAAAATTCAGGCCGGTGCCAAAACCTGTTTCCCCGACCAGGAAGCGTTCCGATGCCGCCAGTCTGCTCCAGCGTTCCGGTAAGGCATTGCCTTCCAGGAAAACGTAACGGGATTCCGCCATGCCGTCCGCGGCGGAAAAGTAGACATCGTCGAATAGCCGCGAGCGGGGCAGGCCTTGCTCGTTCCATTCCAGTTCAGCGAACGCCGCTGTGCCTGCGGCTTTTGGTGGCCCTGTGCGGCTCACTCATTCATATCGTCGATATTGTATTGCCCGGTGACCCTTCGTTTGATGTGCGACCAGGCCATGCCGGCCGCCAGGATCAGTGAAATGATGATCAGAATGACCCAGCTTTTAGTCGTCGGAGAGTCCACGCTGAGCCACCCTAAATCAATGAAAAACCAGACAATAGCAGCAAACAAGGCACCGCCAAGACTCACGCCAAGCCAGCCGAGGGCATCAAAGGTGGTTTTGAGCAGAAAAATCCAGCCAATCAGCAGCAGGAGGCCCACGATGACGATTGGTGGGCCAAATTGTGTATCTTCACCGAATGCCCAGCTCACAAAGGAATAGTTCGTTGGGTTGTAAGTGCCCGCGACCAGTATCAGCGCGAACGCCCAGCGCATCAAAAACCCACCTAACCCAATCCTTTGTGCCATGTTGCCTCTCCGTGCTGCGACCGTGTGACTGAAATTATCCTGTGGAATGATTGCACACGGTGCAACCTTGTGTGAATCAGCGGAATTTTAGCAGAACTTGTGCGACGGACTGAGCGTGCCCGTATCTGGCCTGCTGGCGGCTTTAGGGTATCATGCGCGGCCAACGGAACAGTCACCCTCACAAACACAAGGCCATGAACCTGAACCATTATTCTTCAGTCTTGTGCCGGTCATGCGCCTGTCCGATTCAGTCAACGATGTGGCGCGCCGGTAAGGTAAAATGCGCGCTTGGCTCAGGAGAGACCTGATGGGTAGAGACAGAACAGAAGTAATCGGATCGCGCGGCGGCCTCCTTGGGCTGTTCGACAAGCTTCGCTTCAAAGAGATTTACCGTCAGGCCATCGGCCTGCTGCTGGTTGCGGTGTGCGCGGCGTTTACTGCCCCCGGCGATGACCGCGTGCTCTGGGGCCTGGCGCTTGCCTTTGCCGGCCAGGTGTTCAGGACCTTTGCGGCCGGGACCATTTTCAAGAACAAGCGCCTGGCAAGCACCGGCGCATATTCGCTGGTCCGTCATCCACTGTACTTCGGCAACCTGCTGATTATGGTCGGTTTTTGTATCGCCTGTGCCAACCTTTGGGTGATTGCAATTGTCGCGGTGTTTTTCCTGATCTTCTACCCGGCGGCTATTCGTTACGAGGATGCCAAGCTGGAACGTATTTTCGAGGACGAATGGCGCACCTGGAGCAAAGGAACCTGGGCCATGATTCCAAACCGTTTCAACATCGCCCGCCTTACCGATACGCAGTGGAACGCGCGCCAGTCGATGATTCGAAACGGCGAGCTGTATATCTGGATTTACCTGATCGCTTGCGGTATCTGGCTGTGGTTTAACGCACAATCCTGAACTTAAAACATGAACTTCAAACATGAACTTCTGGCATAAACTTCAGACATGGAGTTAAGACCTGAGGTCGCGGACCAAGGAGAACACCATGGAACTCATTCACATCCCCATGTCCCCCGGCGAGCTGCTGGACAAAATCACCATCCTGGAGATCAAGTCCGAGCGTATTGAAGACCCGGCCAAAGTGGCCAATGTGCGCACCGAACTCGACCTGCTCAATGCGACCTGGACCAAGGCCGTGAGCATCGATGAAACCGTGCAGCGCCTGCACCGCGAGCTCAAGTCCATCAACGAGGAGCTGTGGGTGATCGAGGATGACATCCGCGACAAGGAGCGCGCCAAAGAGTTCGACGATCGCTTTATCGAACTGGCCCGCGCCGTCTACGTCACCAACGACAAACGCGCCAACGCCAAAAAGGAACTGAACCTCCACCTCGGCTCCACCATCGTCGAAGAAAAGTCCTACCAGGACTACACCTAAGCACCCATCAAAGCACGCCGGACCGTCTGACCCGCCCCAAAACCCCCAGGCGGCCGCCCCCCACCTTTACCGCCCCCTGATGCGGGAGTGGCAAGCCCCAAACTGCCCGGAAACATCCGGCGACCAGAATCTGTAAAGGGAATGCATGCGTGATTTGCAAAGCAAATTGCGCATGCATTCCAGAGTGCACAATCTCTTCACCCGATTTCCAGAATGAGGTTGACAACCACGACTCCACTCCCGCATTGTCGACCCTCGTTCTGTTGGTGATCCAAAGGCCGCCCGGCCTGAAGATTTAAACGGGAAGACGGTGCGATCCGGCGACTCCGGGACAATGCCGTCACTGCCCCCGCAACGGTAGACGAGGGTTGGGTCAACGCAGCCACTGGACCTTCAGGTCTGGGAAGGCGACCCGGCAACAACGCTCAGTTTATGGCGTCCTCGTGAGTCCGGAGACCGGCCAATAGTGTTTGTAACCAGGTCATCGCGGTGGGCGAGGACGGGAGACACTGTTGGTCAGGCCGCTCTTGCTCTGCCCGGACTCCATAAAAAAAGATCAGCCCCCCAGGATGACTCCGCATTGCGTTCGGGTGTGAACGCGGGAGTGCACTATGAAATGTTTAACTGTTCTGCCACCGGCAGCGGTTCTGCTGTCCGGTTTGTTGTTTTCGCACGCTTACGCGCAGGATCAGATCCCCCTTGAAACTGACGAAGAGGCCCCTGCCGCGCTTGACGACGTGGTCGTGACCGCCTCGCTTGAGCCGTTGTCAGCCCGGGATGTGGCCAGCTCCATTACCGTTATCACCCGCGAGGAGATCGAGCAGCGCCAGGTGAAATTTGTGGGTGACATCCTGCGCGATGTTCCCGGCTTCAATGTCAGCCAGTCCGGAGGTCCCGGATCCCAGACCCAGGTGCGCGTGCGCGGCTCGGAGTCCAACCAGGTTCTGGTCCTGGTGGACGGTATTCGCGCCAACGATCCAGCCGCTGCCGATGAGTTCCAGTGGCAATACGCCCTGACCTCGGACGTGGAGCGTATCGAGATTGTAAGGGGGCCGCAGAGCTCCATCTGGGGCTCTGATGCGGTCGCAGGTGTGATCAACATCATTCGCAAAAAAGATGCACCCGACAGTTATGTGGCGGGCAGCGCGGAGGTGGGAAGTTTCAATACCACGGACCTGGCGGTTAACGGTGCGTGGACCGGGGACGGCGTCCGCGTGCGCGGCGGGGTTTCCTGGCTGGATACCGACGGCATCAATGCTTCCCTGGCGGGTGATGAGAAGGACGGCACGGAAAACACGACGGGTAACCTGGGCTTTGAGTGGGACATCACCGATGCGATTGAACTCCTGGCTTCCGTGCAGGCGGTTGATGCTACCAACCGCTTTGATGATTTCGACTTCTTCGTGACCGGCCTGCCGATTGATGCCGACCGGGTCACGGATGCCGAACAGGCCTACTGGCGTGGCGAGTTGCGCTTTGAACCGGAAGACAGTATCTGGACCGGCAGTACCTCGGTGAACTACACCGACACGGACAACACCAATATTTACGACGGCGAGTTCAACAGCTCCACCGCCGCAGACACCCTTGAGTTTCGCGGTAAGGCCAGTGCTCTGCTGGAGGGTTCCGGTGGCGGCCAGCATCGTTTTACCGCGCTGCTGGATTACCGGGATGTGGATTTCTCCCAGCGCGGCATTGCCTCTGACTTTGGTGATCCCAACCAGGATCAGACACAGGATGTCACCGGGCTGGCGGGTGAGTATGTCGGCCAGCCAATCGACAAGCTGACCTGGACCGTCTCTGCCCGGCATGACGACTACAGCGACTTTGACGATATCAATACCTGGCAAATCGCCGGCAGCTACCAGCTGCGCGAACCGGTCCGGCTGCGCGGTTCCTATGGCACCGGCTCCAAGACGCCGACCTTCACGGAGCGCTATGGCTTTTTCGAGGACTTTTTTATCGGCAACCCCGACCTGATGCCTGAAGAATCGAAAGGCTGGGAGCTGGGCGTCGATACCGAGTGGCGGGACGGCAAGTTTACCCTGGGCGCCGCCTACTACAGCATGGTGCTGGAAAACGAGATCGACGGCTTTGTGTTTGACCCCGCGCTGGGGGCATTTACCGCCGCCAACCGCGAGCAGGACAGCGATCGCAAGGGCATAGAGGTGGTCATGACCCTGCGTCCGACCAGTGCCTTATTGCTCAGCGCCAACTACACCTACACCGATGCCACCGAACCCGGCGTACTGGGTACAGACCTGGTCGAGGTACGCCGGCCGCGCAATATGGCCAGCCTGAATGCCAACTGGCGCTTTGCTGCGGATCGGGCCAACCTCAATCTGAACCTGAACTATACCGGCGACCAGCTCGATACGTTTTTTGATCCGATAACCTTCGTGGCCGAGCAGGTCGAGCTGGACAGCTACCTGGTCGCCGACCTGGCCGGCACCTGGCGCCTGACCGATTCCCTGGAGCTGGTGGCACGCATCACCAACCTGACCGATGAGGATTACCAGGAAGTGCTGGGTTTTGCGCGACCGGGCAGGGCTTATTACGGAGGCATTCGCGGACGCTTTGATTTCTGACAGGGCGTTTTGTTTAGCGCTATTGGTTTATGGCGCGCTCAAGCTGCCCGATTACCTCGTCAACCTCGATCAGCTCCATCACGCCGGGCTCCTCGATGCGGTGGCCCCAGCGCAGGGCCTCGGGTTCCTTGTTGCGGAAACGCCGTGCCGCCTCAGGGTATTGATCGACGCACAGGTCCAGGGAGCGGTAGGGGCCGCTGCGGATAGACCAGGTGGCGGCGTGCAGGCCGACCACGGGGGTGCCCACGGCGGAAGCCATGTGGGCCGGGCCTGAGTCAGGTGTCAGTACCACCGTCGCGCGTTGCAGCATGGCCAGCAGCTGGGTCAGGGTGTCTTTGCCGACCAGGTTGGTGGCGG
>JGI12048J13642_10284195_pt1 | contig 11720 bp, 8 predicted proteins | sample ElkSlonscriptome_16_FD_13642 | JGI IMG/M metagenome (IMG submission 13642) | reverse complement strand
ATCGGGAGCGGCCCGCGCCACCTCCTCCGCCTCGTCGAAGGCGCCCGTCCCGGTGAGGAGCCGGACCAGGGTGCGGCGAGCCTCGGCGTCGGTGGGGTCGTCTTCCAGGCGGTCCCGGAGAAGGTCCTCCGCCTGGCCCCAGGCACCGGTGTGGTAGGCTTCCAGGGCGGCGTCCGGGGTCTGGGCGGTGGTGGGGGCCGGGAGAAGGGCCAGGCCGGCCAGCAGGGCGATCCAGACCGGGTGGGCGATCACGGCAGCGGGCGTGCGGGCGAACCGGGCCGGGCGGGCGAGGGTGCTCATCTCCCCCCGTCCTCGGTGGCGCGGATCTCCCGGTTCGTAAGGGCCAGCTCCACCAGGAGCTCCTCCAGCGCGTCGTCGTAGGCCTCCTGCTCCATGCTGTCGCGGCTGGCCCGGAGCCCGTCGATCTGCTCCTGGATGGCCGTGCGCTCCGCGTAGAGGGCTGCGAGCTCCGGATCGTCCACCGCAGCGGCGGGAGTGCCCGTGACGGCTCCACCGGTGCCCCCACCGAAGTGGATGCGGGCGGCGAGCCGTCCGTCGGGAGCCTCCGTGCCGGGGTCGCGACTCCCCTCGCCGTCCCCGTTGTCGTCCAGGACGGCGTGCTCGGTGAGGATCTCGCCCTCCTCGTCGTAGAAGCGGGCGGTCTCCAGGTTGGCGTACTGGAAGGCCTCCAGGAGGGACACGCGTCCGTCCTTGTCCAGGTCGGCCCCATCGCCGGAAAGGGCTTCCACGAAGAAGCCCGGAAACTCGGTGGCGTTCCGCTCCCGAGGCGAGCGGGTGGCGGTGATGACCACCCGGTTTTCGCCGGAGAGGGGTGGGAGGAAGCCGCCGCTGGCACTCCCGGTGTGGACCAGCGCGAGCGTCTGGGTGGGGAAGGCCATGAGCGCTCCGGCGAAGTCCTCCGGCCCCAGATCCGGTCCCGGAAGGTTGAACTGCGCGTCGGAGCCCTGGGCGGTTCCGTGACCCACCAGGACCAGGACCACCCGGTCCTCGGGGCCCACCGTCCCGGCGAGTTCACCCAGCACCTGGAGGACGTTGGCCCGGGTGGAGCGCTCCTCCACAATCGGGCTGGCGTCCGGCTGCTCGCCCAACACACGGATCCGCTCCGGAGCGACGCCCCGGTCCTCCACCAGCGCCCGGTGCAACTCCTCCGTCCAGCCGCGGAACTCGTCACGGTACTCCTGGGTGCCTCCAAGCCCAGCCACGAGCACCACCCAGCTCTCCTGGGCCGCCAGGCTCGCCGAGGCGAGGGGGGCGGCGAACCCCAGGGCCAGGCAGACCAGCGTCCCTGCCAGGGCGAGTCGTCCCGGGGGATGCGGAACAGGGCTCCTCATGCCATCCCCCGGAGGCGGCGGAAGCCCCACTCCGCTCCCATGAGGGTGATCATGAGGAGGAAGAGGGCGGGCATGTCCCAGAGGTCCCGCTCCTCGGTGAGGGTGACGCCGGCGCCCGTCACCGAGATGTCGTCGGGGAGGGAGGAGAGGGTGGAGGGGCTGTAGTAGCGACCCTCGGTCTCGTCGGCGATCCGCTGCAGGAGCGCGGTGCGTCGCCCGGCTCCGAAGTACTCGTCGTCGCTGGGGGCGGTATGCAGATAGGTGACGTCCCGACCCAACTCCTCGTCGCCTCGCAGGGCCACCACCTCCACCTCGTAGTCCCCCTCTTCCAGAGGAACGACGTCGGCGCGGTACTCGCCGTCCCGCTCCACCGTCCACTCCAGGGGCAGGGTGTCCACCAGCCCGGTGGGCCGGGTGATGCGCGCCTCCACACGGGCGTCGTTCACCTCCAGGTAGGTGGAGTCCCCGACGGTGGCGACGAGCCCCACCGCCTGCCCCGACTCCACCTGCTCCCGGTCCACCGTCACCGACACCGCCTCGGGGACGCCGTCCACGAGCCACCGCAGGATCTGGCGCCAGAAGGTCTCGTGGCTGTTGTCGTCCACCGGGACGTCGGCGTGCATCTGCCAGGTCCATGAGTCCTGGGCGGTGAAGGCCAACGCCTTGCCCCGACCGTAGCGCTGGTGGGCGAGGACGACCTGGGGCTCGCCTCCGTCGGGGAGGGCGCCGGTGAGGAGCGCCGTGGCGCCGGGCTTCACTTCGGTGATCCGGTTCACGCCGGTGAGGGGAGGGAGCCACTCCCAGCGGGCCACCGGATCCTCGTAGTCCTCCCCGAGCTGGAGGGCGGCGTGGGCCTGACCGGCGGGGGTGGGGGAGACGTCCAGCTCAGTGAGGAAGGCGGCGCCCTCCTGGCCGGGTCGGGTGACGGGCGCATCCTGGAGCACCACCGGGAGCACCTCCGCCACCGCGGTTCCGTCCCACCCGCCCTCGGCGAACGAGGAACGGCCGCCCAGCATGAGAAGACCTCCACCCCGCTCGGAGACGAAGTCGGCGATCATCTGGAGCTGATCCTGGGTGAAGAAGGAGGCTTCCACACTCCCGAGGATGAGGGCGCGGTACTGGAAGAGTTCAGCACGGGTGCGGGGGAAACCTCCGGCGAGCTCCTCCGGGTCGTCCACGCTCATGCGGTAGAACTTGTTCTCCGCCGTGCGCAGGAGGGTCACCACCTGGAGGTTTTCGTCGTCGGCGACGGCCCGGCGGGTGAACTTCACCTCGAAGCGGGGCTCGCCCTCCAGGTAGAGGATCTTCTCCCGGTTCCCCTGGACCTCGATCCAGACGTCCCTGGCGTTGTTCTCCTGGACCCGCTCCCCCTCCTGGGGCGGGATGCGGAAGCGCACGCGCCGGGGTCCGGTGACGTCGAGCTGGAAGGCCATGCGGGTCACCACCGGCTCACCATCGGGCCCGAGGGTGACCTCCTCCTCCGCCAGGATCTGACGGTCGTCCTCGATGATCACCGGGACCGTGGCCCGACCGAAGCCCGTCTGGGTCACCACCACGTCCACCATCAGGGAGCTCCCCTCCAGCACCGCCCGGGGGAGCTCCACCCGACCCAGCTCGATGTCGGGCTCCACCCGTTCCTCGCCCAGCCCCACGGTGAAGACCGGCACACCGGAGGCCTGGAGGGGCACCAGCGACTCCGTCACCGGTCGGTCGGTGTTGTCGGCACCGTCGCTCAGGAGGACGAGCCCGGAGAGTGGCACCCCGGAAAGCTCCTCCCGGGCCACGTCCAGCGCCGAGCCCAGGTCGGTATGGGTTCCCTCGAAGGTCAGCTCCTCGGGCCCCTCGAGGCGGGAGGCGTCGGAGGCGAACCGGAAGAAGCGCAGCGTGAAGCGTTCCCCCAACTCACGGAGGAGCTGGCTCGTCTCGGGATCGAAGGCTTCGCGTACGAACTCGCCCCGGGTGACGCCGTCCTGATCGGCGAGCTGCATGCTCCGGGAGTCGTCCACCAGAATCCCCAGGAAGTTCTGCTGCGGCACCACGGTGGAGAGGACGAGGGTCGGCCGGAGGAGACAGAAGAGGAGGACGGCCAGAAGGGCCACCCGAAGTCCCGCCATGGCCGTCCGTTCGCCCGCCGAGGAGTCTGCCCGGGCCAGGGTGTAGGTGGCCACGGCGATGGCGCCCACGATGCCGGCGGCGAGGAGCCCCACCCGGAGGGACCCTGGCGCACCCAGGGCGAACTCGCCCTGCTCGAACACCAGCGGCCGATACTTGAAGAGGAACTCGAAGAGCGCGTCCATGGGTCCGCCGGCCGGGTCAGTGGCTCATGCCGTAGACGATCATGTTCGCACCCAGCTCGTAGGCGAAGGTGGAGTACTCCAGAGGGTAGTAGGGGTCCTCCGCCCACTCCCAGGCGTCGCCCAGGTCGGTGTTGAAGTTGATGACGACCATGAGGCGCCCCTCCTCGTCGAAGATGCCGCGGACGTGGGGCGTCTGCGCGTCGGGGCGCTCCCAGGTGGGTCGGCCCCGGATCCCCCGACCCCGGGCGGGTACCTGCTTGATCTCGTCGATCTGGTAGTGGGCCGAGAAGAGGGGGTGGTCCGGCGGGATCTCCACGATGGGCCGATTGGGGAGGACCCGGGCCATGTTGTACTCGAACTGGGCCCACTCCCGGCCACCCCAGAAGTCGTCCACCAGGAGCATGCCGCCGGCTTCCAGGAAGCCCCGCAGCCCCCGGATCTCCTCGTCGGTGAGGTTCATGTGTCCCACCTCCACCGCGTAGACCAGAGGGAAGCGACGCAGCTCCGGATCGTCCAGGCGGACGGCGTTCTCGAAGTCGTAGGCGTCGAGTTGGACCAGGCGCTGGAGCACCACCAGGAACTGGCGGTCACCCTTGGGGAAGTCGGTGGCCCAGGCCGGGCGGCCGCGGCCCCACCACCCTCCCCGGGAGCCGGAGTAGACGGCCCGGGTCCAATAGAAGGCGTGGCGCCCGGCTGGCTCGTCCTCGGGAGGGAGGCGCAGGACATCGGCCCGCTCCTGGGCCGAGGGTCGACCAGGCGGAGGTGGCTGCTGGGCCTGGAGTGCCGACCATTCGGTCCCGAGGGCCTCGGAACCCGTCGTCCCGGCGCTGACCCCTACCGCCGCGAAGGCCGCGACGGTCCAGGCGACACGACGCCAGGAGATGGTCCGCATGGGTGAGTGGGTCGGGAGGGTCCGGCGGGCGGGGGCGCCGTGATGTTGTCTCGGTCCTACGTCGGCCTTCGGGGAAGGTTCCTGGACCACCGGTCGGGTGTAGCTTCGTCGTCCGCCGTGGGTACGCCGGCCGCGATTGAATCCTCGAGCGGCCGGGTCCGTAAGGCCACCTGAACCCACCCCTTCCGCCGGACCCCTTCCCTCCATGGATCGAGAACGCCCCATGACCGTGGCCGAACGAGACATCACGGTGCGCGACTTCCTCATCTTCCAGCTCAAGCTGGTGCTGGACGGCCTCAAGGACTTCGCCGTCTTCAATCTCTCCCTGGGCGCCATGGTGCTGGACCTCCTCGCCGGACAGGGCCGCCGCCCTCGCCTCTTCTACTCCGTGCTCCGCCTCAGCGAGCGCTGGGACCTCTGGCTGAACCTCCACGGAGCGGTCCAGGGGATGGAGGAGGAGGGCAATGAGGACGGCCTCTTCGGGGCCAGCGCTGCCGGGGACGACACCCTCCTGGGCCAGCTCGAGATGCTCGTCCGCGGAGGGGATCGGCCATCCAGCCGGGAGGAACGGAGCGACTCGGCCCCCGCCGTCCCCGACTAACGGCCACGCCGGCTCTCCGCTTCCGTCATGGCGATGATGATGGAGAGCATCGTCGGCAGCTCGAAGGGCTTGCTGAGGAATCGGACGTTCCGACCCAGGTGCCCCAGCTGCTCGGTGGAGTAGCCCGATACCAGGAGCACCGGCAGCTCCGGTCGGAGCCCATGGACGAACTCCGCCAGCTCCACCCCCGTCATCTCCGGCATCATGATGTCCGAAATGACGATGTCGATGGCGTCGGGGCGGGTCTTGAGGAGGGCCCGGGCGGCGTCTCCGTCGGCCGCGGGAAGGACGTGGTGGCCCTCGGCGGAGAGCGCCTTCGACAGGGTCCGGCGCAGGACCCCCTCGTCCTCTGCAAGGAGGATCGTCAGGGAGCGCGTGGGCAGGCTGAAGGGCTCCACCTCGCTCACGCCTTCGGGGTCGGGCGGCTCGGTCCGCGGGAAGGCCAGGTGGACGGTGGTGCCTTCCCCGGGCACCGAGTCGATCCAGACCGCGCCACCGAACTGGTCCATGGTGCCGAAGACCGACGCCAGACCGAGCCCCGTGCCGCCGGACTCGGAGCGTCCCGTGAAAAAGGGGTCGAAGGCCCGGCTCCGCACCGCTTCCTCCATCCCCTCCCCGTCGTCCTGGACGCTCACCACCACGAAGTCCCGCTCCAGCTCGGGTTGGAAGGAGGCGACGGCCCCCCGCAGCTCCGATCCGAGCTGCTCCCGAAGACGGAAGTCGAGGTGGCCACCCGTCGGCATCGCCTGCTCGGCGTTGGTGGCCAGGTTGAAGATCACCTGGTCCAACCGGCCTTCATCCACCTCGACGAAGAGGTCGTGGCGGGTGTCCACCGACACCGAGATGTTGTCCCGGAGAAAGCGGCGGAGGAATCTGGCGCGGTCACGGATGACCTGGCCCAGGTCCACCACCCGCATCTCCAGGGGCTGCTCCCGGGCGAAGGCCAGGAGCTGCGAGGTGACCGACTCGCCCCGGGAGAGGACCTCATCGGCCTCCTCGAGGTCCTCCTTCGCCTCCTGGGGGAGCCCCTCCTGGTCCAGCACGAGCTGGAGGAGAAGCTTGGCGCTGGCCAGCACGTTCCGCATGTCGTGGGCGATGCCACCGGCGAGGCTCCCCACCGAGTTGAGGCGGTCGGCCATCCCGATCTCCCGACCCATGCGACGGTGTTCGGTGACGTCTTCCTGGATGCCCACGAAGTGCGTGATGTCCCCGGAGGCGTTCCGGAGGGGGCTCAGGCTCAACCGATTCCAGAAGACGGTGCCGTCCTTCCGATGGTTCTGGAGGGTGACCTGGAGCGCACGGCCCTTGTCCAGGGCGTCCCCGATGCCCTCGACCACCGACTCGTCGGTCTCCGGTCCCTGGAGGAACCGGCAGTTCCGACCCACCACCTCGTCCGTGGAGTAGCCGGTGATGCGGCTGAAGCCCTCGGAGACGTAGACCAGGGGCCAATCCGGTTCCCGGGCGTCGGCGATGGTGACCCCCGCCTGGACCGACTGGACGGCCTGCTCCAGGAGCGACAGCATGGCCCGGGCGTCGTTCGGCACGCCGCCCCCCTCGCCCGTCGCCGCGGCGCCCGCCCCGGGGGACTCGATGTGGACGGCGACGCCCGCCTTGCTCCGGGTGAGGCGGACCCTCGTGGAACCGCCGCCGGGGAGTGCGGCGCGGACCCGGGCCTCGGTGGTGCGGCCAGCCAGGGTGGCGTGGAGGGCATCGCCCAGATCGGTGCCGGCGAGCGCCTCCAGCATGTCGGGTCCCGAGTGCTGCTCCACCTCGCCGGGGTCTTCGAGACCCAGAAGATCAGCCAGGAAGGCGCGACCGGCGGGGTTCACGTAGCGTACCCGCTGCTCCACGTCGAAGAGGACGACCCCGGCCGGCAGGCCATCCAGGAAGTCGTGCAGTCGAGCGGGGCTCGGAGGAGGCGCCGGGGACACGAGGAGGGCGGGACGTCGGGGTAGAGAGGAGCCCGAACGGGCAAGAAGGCAACGTCCCTAAAGGTTGGAGGCGAATCACCCCCCGTCCAGGGATGCTACCCCTCCATGATCCCGGCCCGACCCTTCTCCAGGCGCCCGGTGGAGGCGGTCCCGATGGGTGCGCCCCGGCGGCCACCACCGGCCGGTCCGGGCGGTCGAAGCCGGCTGGGAGATCAGGAGCCAGTCCTCCTGGCGGGTCCCGAGCAGCGTCGCGCCGGGATCCCTCCGCCACGTGCAGGAGGTCATGCCCGTGGGGTCGTCGGTGCAGGGCTGGTCGGTGCGGTACTGTCGGGTGTCCAGCACCCGGAGGTCGGCCATCCGGCCCCAGTGGAACGATCGGGTGATGGTGAGGTCGGCCCAGGAGAGCGGTCGGTCGATGCGTACCGGCTGGTGCTCGAACCACGCCTGGTAGGCGGCGGCTCGGCGGGCGTGCATCTGCTCCCTGCTCTCGAAGCGGTTCTCCCCCACCAGGCCGGCGTAGTTGTTGTCCACCTCGTGGTCGTCCCAGGTCACCAGCCAGGGGCAGGCCGCATGCATGGCCTGGAGCGCGGGGTCGGACTTGTACTGGGCGTAGCGCCTCCGGTAGTCCTCGACGGATCGGATCTCGAAGCCATGATGCCGCCGCACCCGCCCGTCCTGACCCCCGTATTCATGGATGTAGTCGCCGAGGTGAGCCATGAGGTCCGGCTGCCGTCCATCCCGCCCTCCGGCTCGAAAGGCGCCGGAGCCAGCCGGGTCCAGATGACGCAGCGATCCGACAGCGGATCTCCACTGGCCGCCCCCAGCGAGAAGGGCTGCTCCTGGAGGGGTCGGCGGCCTGCGAAGCGCCATGGGGCCGGCAGGGCGGCACAAGCCAGCGCGGCCCGGGAGAAGTCGTGGAGGAAGGCGCGACGGTCCATGGGACGGAAGGGGCTGGAGAGGGACGGAGCGATGGGTGCGGAGTGCCGTCCGGGACCGGCCCCCGGCAAGACGAAAGGGCGAGGTGTGGCCCGGCTGGTACAAGACGGTGACGAAGCCGCCGCGGTCTTCGCGTCCCGCGGACCTCCTCGCTAGCTTACCGGCCGCATCGGCGCCCTGTCTCGCGCTCCTTTCCGATCCCACCCCCCGCGCCCCCATGAGCGACTCCCCTCCGATCCTCTACACCTGGACCGACGAGGCCCCCTACCTCGCCACCCACTCCTTCCTTCCGGTGGTGCGTGCCTTCGCCGGGGCGGCAGGGGTCCCGGTGGAAACCCGGGACATCTCCCTGGCGGGGCGGATCCTGGCGGTCTTCCCCGAACTTCTCTCCGAGGAGCAACGGGTGGCGGACGATCTGGCAGAGCTGGGCCGGATCGTGAAGGAGCCGGAGGCGAACGTCATCAAGCTCCCGAACATCAGCGCCTCCATCCCCCAGCTCACCGCCTGCATCGCCGAGCTCCAGGCCCAGGGCCATCCCCTGCCGGACTACCCTTCCGAACCCACCTCCGACGAGGAACGGGCCCTCAAGGCCCGGTACGACTCGACCAAGGGAAGCGCGGTGAACCCGGTGCTGCGGCAGGGGAACTCCGATCGTCGCATTCCCCGACCGGTGAAGGCCTTCGCCCGGAAGAACCCTCCGCGGATGGGCGCATGGCCCGAGGACTCCCGGAGCCATGTGGCGACCATGGACGAGGGGGACTTCCGTCACACCGAGCGCTCCCACACCCTGGACGCGGCCACCACGGCGCGCATCGAACACGTGGGCGAAGACGGGTCGGTGACCGTGCTCGTGGACGCGCTCCCGCTCCGTGAGGGTGAGGTGCTGGACGCCGCCTTCATGAGCCGGAGGGCGCTGGTGTCCTTCCTGGAGAAGCAGGTGACCGACGCGGCGGAGGAGGGGGTGCTGTTCTCCCTCCACATGAAGGCCACGATGATGAAGGTGAGTGACCCCATCATCTTCGGGCACGCCGTCCGGGTGTACTTCCACCGGGTCTTCCAGAAGCACGGGGAGAGGCTGGAGCGCCTGGGTGTGGACGTGGACAACGGTCTCGGCGACCTCCTGGCCCGCATCGAAGAGCTCCCGGAGGCGGAGCGCGAGGCCATCGAAGCCGACATCCAGGCAGCCTACGAGGACGGGCCGGGCATCGCCATGGTGAACTCGGACCGGGGCATCACGAACCTCCACGTGCCCTCGGACGTCATCATCGATGCCTCCATGCCGCCCATGATCCGCGATTCGGGCCGCATGTGGAACGCCGAGGGCGAGCTCCAGGACACCAAGGCCGTCATCCCCGACTCCAGCTACGCCGGCATCTACGACGCCGTGGTGCGGGACTGCCAGGAGCGCGGTCGCCTGGATCCCGCCACCATGGGGAGCGTCCCCAACGTGGGGCTCATGGCCATGAAGGCCGAGGAGTACGGCTCCCACGACAAGACCTTCGAGGTCGCCGCACCGGGGCGGGTCCGCATCGTGGATGCCGAGGGCGAGGTCCTCCTGGAGCACGAGGTGGAGACGGGGGACATCTGGAGGGCCTGTCAGACCAAGGACGCCGCCGTCCGCGACTGGGTGCGCCTGGCGGTCCACCGGGCCCGGACCACCGGGGACCCCATCGTCTTCTGGCTGGACGCAGATCGGGCCCACGACGCGGAGCTCGTCCGGAAGGTGGAGGTCTACCTGACGGAGCACGACACCGACGGCCTGGAGATCCATGTGCTCGCGCCTGTGGAGGCCATGCGCTTCTCGCTTGATCGGGTGCGGGACGGCCGGAACGCCATCTCCGTCACCGGAAACGTCCTCCGCGACTACCTCACGGATCTCTTCCCCATCCTGGAGATCGGGACCAGCGCCAGGATGCTCTCGGTGGTCCCCCTCCTCGCCGGGGGCGGGCTCTTCGAGACGGGAGCCGGAGGTTCGGCGCCGAAGCACGTCCAGCAGTTCCAGGAGGAGGGCCATCTGCGCTGGGATTCCCTGGGGGAGTACCTGGCGCTGGCCGCCTCGCTCCAGCACCTGGGGGAGAGCTTCGACAACGCCGCCGCCCGGGTCCTGGGCGATGCCCTGGACGAGGCTACGGCTCGATACCTGGACCATGCCCGTTCACCTTCGCGGAAGGTGAACGAGCTCGACAATCGGGGCAGCGCCTTCTACCTGACGCTCTACTGGGCCCGGGCCCTGGCTGACCAATCGGAATCGCCAGCGGTGGCGGAGCGCTTCGGTCCGGTGGCCGAGTCGCTGGAGGCGGAGGAGGAGACCATCCTCCAGGAGCTCCTGGATGCTCAGGGCGAGCCCCAGGAGCTGGGCGGGTACTTCAAGCCGGACGTCCATCGGGTGGCGCAGGCCATGCGGCCCAGCGAGACCTTCAACCGGATCGTGGACGGGATCTGACGGTGAGCATCTTCCAACGGTCGGGACCTGAAGGACGGGTGCCCTAGGAGCGAACGACCCTCAGGCACCGGGCTCGCGAAGCGCCGACTGCATGGCTAGGCTCGATGTCATGAGCGACAGTCACTTCCCGGGCGAGCTCGATGCTCGCCGCTCGCGTCTGCTCCGGACGACCCTCTCCGGTGGAGGCCTCGCCGGGGCCGTGTTCCTTGCGACGGCGCTGGGGATCGGCATGGCCGGGGATCGCGAAGCCATGCAGGCACTCGAGTCCACGCTTCCCACGATCCGGTTCCTCTGCTCGGCCGCCATCGGGGCGGCCGCCACGGTCATGGCGCTCATGTTGACGCTCCTGGGGCTCAGCCAGGACTTCGACTCGGACATCGCTCCGGACTACTACCGGCGCATCCAGTACATCACCACGATGTGCGTCGTGTGTCTCGTGGGAGGGGTCGGACTGCTCATCGTCCTGACCATCCCGTTGGGCGAGACGGATGCCCTGAGCGCGTGGTACGACGTCTTCTACTACGTGATCCTCGTGGCGGCCTCGGCGTTGGGCGGACTCCTCGTGGCCATCACGCTCACCCTCCGCATCGCCGTGAACACCCTGGTATCGGCGGTGCACCCGGAAGCCTCCAGCAGCATGATCCAGTCGGGGGACGAATGACCGTCGACTGCCCCGAAACGAGCCGGGACCGGCGCCATGACCCCAGGTAGATCCGTCGCCGGGACCGTGGTGGCCGGCTTCCTCCTGCTCGTCCTCTGGGGCAGCATGGTCGAGCCCCGCTTCCTTCTCGACGTCCAGGTCCACGACGCGCCGGTACCCGCCCTGCCCGCGGAGTGGGAGGGGAGACGGGTGGCGCTGCTGGCCGACCTCCAGGTGGGGATGTGGTGGGACAACAAGGGGATGGTGGAGAAGGCGGTGGCCCGGGCTCTGGACACCGACCCGGCGCTGATCCTCATCGCCGGTGATTTCGTCTACAAGCCCGACTCCGCGCTCGTGCGCGAGGCCGTGGCGCTGGTGGAGCCTCTGGGTGCCTCGGGGATCCCCGTCATGGCGGTCCTGGGCAACCACGACTACTCGCTGGCCAAGGACGACGACCCGCCCCGAGAGGACCTCGCCGCCTATCTTGCCTCTTCGCTGGAGGCGGCAGGCATCACCGTGTTGGAGAACGAGGCGGTGCCGGTGGCCGACGCGGAGGGTGGCGCCGGGCTCTGGGTGGTCGGTGTGGGTTCGGAGTGGGCGGGGCGCAGCCGGCCGGAGGCCGCCAGGG
>JGI12048J13642_10000328_pt1 | contig 11724 bp, 9 predicted proteins | sample ElkSlonscriptome_16_FD_13642 | JGI IMG/M metagenome (IMG submission 13642) | reverse complement strand
ACAACAAACTAACAACAAACTAACAACAATAGTACACTGACTACTAGCCTTACGCAGCGGTCAGCGAGGTTGTCACTAGCATGTCAGATTCGGAAGAAGCAAAGCCACTATTAATCGCAGGCATCGGGGCTTCGGCCGGCGGACTCGACGCATTACGACGCTTCTTTCGTGCGATGCCCGGCAATTCAAGGCTGGCCTTTATTGTCGTGCAACACCTCGACCCGAACCATGAAAGCTTATTGGCCGAGATTCTAAGTCGCGACAGTGACCTGACTTTTCATCAGGCAACTGACCAGCAAAAGATAGAGGCCAACTGCGCCTACATTATCCCACCCAATGCCTTTATCGAAGTCACTGACCACTGCATCAGCATAACAAAACCACCACTGGAACGGCATTCCCGGCTTGCTATCGATCATTTATTCCGATCCATGGCAGGTGTTTACGGTAGTAAGGCCGTTGGCCTGCTGTTTTCAGGCACGGGTAGCGATGGTACCGCAGGGTTAAGGGAACTGAAAGCAGCCGGAGGGCTTGTTTTTGTCCAGGATCCGAAAAGTGCAGAGTATGCCAGCATGCCGCGCAGTGCGATTGATGCAGGCGTGGCAGACAGGATAGAAGTGGTCGAGGCGATGCCCGAACTGCTGGTGCGTTTCGCAGACCACCCTTACCATAAGCCCAAAAATAACCCACAAGGCACTGCTGCTGATGCGCTGACAACCATCACGTCGCTACTGAAGGCCCGGGAAAATATTGACCTCAATACTTATAAACAGGCGACTGTTGAGCGACGCATCCTCCGCCGCATGAGTCTGCGCGCCAATTCAGATTATACCGACTATATCAAACTACTCAGGAACGACCTTGACGAGCGCCGCGACCTGCTGCGCGACCTGTTAATCAACGTGACCGATTTTTTCCGCGATAAAGAGGCCTTTGACTTACTCGATAGCAAAGCCTTGCGCAACATTGTCGAGCGTGCCGAAAATGGCACTGATATCCGGGTCTGGGTTGCCGGGTGTGCCAGTGGCGAAGAAGCCTATACCATTGCCATCCTGCTGCATGAAAGAATTAAACATCAGGAAAAAGATCTGGGTGTTAAGATATTCGCTACGGATGTCGACGAAGAGGCGATAAGGGTCGCCCGCAAGGGGCGTTATTCGGCGAGCATTATTGCCGAACTCCCGGAAAAATTCATTAACACATACTTCAATCAGCTGGATGATAACCATTATGTAGTGAACAAGATGTTGCGTGAATCAGTATCCTTTGCCCTGCAGAATGTTTATGCCGATCCACCGTTTTCTAAAGTTCATCTGGTCAGTTGCCGCAACCTGCTGATTTACTTCAGGCGCAGCATCCAACAGAGGGTATTAAAAGCGTTTTATTTTGCCCTTCGAAGCAATGGCTACCTGTTTTTGGGTAGCTCGGAAAATGTAGGGGAACATAAAAAATTATTTAAAACTCTGTCGCAGAAATGGCGCATATATGAACGCCTCACTAGCAAAGGCAATATTCCCCAGCACAGCCCTTTGCCTGATTATTCCGGCAACATCCTTAAACAAAACACGGAAAAGAGTAATGAAAAAGCAGCAACAGACTCAGATGAGCAGATAAAAAACGCCCTGTTACGCAGCCTGCCACCTTCTGTCGTTGTTGACGAAAACAACCGGGCTGTTTATTTCCATGGCAGGCTCGATAAATTCATCCGGATACCAGAAGGCCAGGCGAATTTTGATTTTATCACGATGCTGGATGAGGAATTGCGATCCCGGGTACGCAGCGGTATGTACAAAGCCAGAAAATCTGATCAAAGGGTCGTGGTTCACCCACCGACTGAATTTTTTGAGAACAAAACGACCAAAGCCCCCTTTCAAATGGTTATCAACCCCCTGACAGGGACTGAGTACGTTGAGCAGGCATTGACTATTGCCTTTGAAGAGCTTAGTCCTGGCAGCAACTACGAAGGACAAAAAAAAGATGCTCTGGAGTCAACTGATCAGGACAAAATGATCGACGCGATGGAGAAGGAGCTCGTTGCAACCCGCGAAGAACTGCGCAATACCATTGAGGAACTTGAGAATAGCACGGAAGAACTTAAGGCCTCCCACGAGGAGTCAATAACCACTAACGAAGAGTTGCAGTCCTCCAACGAAGAGCTGGAGGCCAGCACAGAAGAACTAAGATCACTGAATGAAGAGCTGACTACCGTCAACACTGAGTTGAAAGAAACAATATCAAAATTGTCCGGAGCCCATGACGATATAAAAAACTTTTTTGCCAGTACTAACCTTGCGACCATATTTTTATCTCAGGATTTGCGCATCAAGCGCTTTACTCCGGCCGCGGAACGGTTGCTAAACATCGGACAGCTCGATATCGACCAACCAATAAGTGATTTATCGCGCGCACTTCTCCAAGAAGAAACGTTGACAGAAGCAGCTACCGTGTTGAATAGTCTTGAGCCTGCTGAAAAAGAACTCAGAGCAGAAGACGGACGCTGGTTTATCCGCAAAATCCTGCCCTACCAAACCGAAGACCGGCACATCGATGGCGTGGTCATCACGTTTAGCGATATCACTGCGCTTAAAACAGCAGTCAACAAACTGCAGAACAGTGGGCAACAACAAGCTGTTATAGCTAATCTGGGCATCAAAGCCTTAGGTGCTGACGATATTGATCATTTGATGGATCAGTTAGTCAAAGAAATCACCTTCACTTTAAATGCAGACTACTGTGAGGTGCTGGAGTATCAACCAGACCACCACGAATTTCTGCTTAAAGCGGGCACAGGGTGGGCCCGGGGTTTGGTTGGATCGGCGACGGTACCCGCCGACGCAGGTTCTCAGGCAGGTTTTACGCTAAGCAGCGGGCAGACTATTATCGTTGCAGACCTTAACAACGAAAAGCGCTTCAGGGGCTCGCAGTTATTGCTTGAGCAATGGGTCACCAGCGGTATTAGCTGCGTTATCGAAAATGCCCGGTACCCATACGGGGTGCTCGGTCTTTATACTAAAGCAAAGCGCAAATTTACCCGTGATGATGCTAGTTTCATCGTCTCGGCTGCTAACATTCTGTCTGTCGCCATCCAACGGAAAACCGCCGAAAGTCAGTTGAGAGAAAATGAAAAGCGCTTACGTATCGCCAAAGATTCTAACCGAATGGGTTCATTCGAATACTTTGTGGCTACGGGTGAGACCTATTGGGACGCCGCTATTAAAGAAATTTGGGGGCTTGATAAGGACAGTGAAGTCACCCAGAATGAGTTCCTTAACGGCCTGCACCCAGACGACATTGAGCACACCAGTGCCGCAATAGACGCGGCCACCCAACCCAATGGCGATGGTCACTACCACACAACCTACCGGGTGATTAATAAAAAAACCAGCAAACAGATCTGGGTAGAGGCCAGTGGTCAAGTAATTTTTGAAAATGGAAAGCCACTTAAAATGATCGGTATGGTACTGGATATTACCGGTCAGAAAAACATGGAATTATCGTTACAATCCGCTGTAGAAGAACTGAAAAAGGCGGATGAAAGAAAAAATGAATTCCTGGCAATCCTAGGGCACGAATTAAGAAACCCACTGGCAGCTATCAGCACCAGCACTCAAGTGTTAGAGAGTGATGAGAGCAAAAGCCGCTGGGCAATTGAAGTTATAAAAAATAACCTGAATCTGGTCTCGTCGTTGCTAAATGATTTGCTCGACCTCACACGAGTTTCGCGCGGACAGATAAAAATAAAAGCCTCACCAGTCGAATTAGGAACGCTTGTCAGTCAGGTCGCTGAGGCTTTAAAGCCCTTAACCCTTACGAAAAACCAAACTCTGAACGTCAGGAGGCCTGAAGCTAACATCGTTACCATGGCCGACCCTGTAAGATTAGAGCAAGTGCTGAACAACATTCTCAGCAATGCCCATAAATTTACCCCCGAGGCAGGAAAAATAACTGTCGCACTGCGGAGAATTTCCTCGGATGAGTGCGAAATTTATGTGGAAGATACCGGGATTGGCATCGATCAAGCAGACCAGGAGAAAATTTTTGAGCCGTTCCATCAACTAAAACGGAAGCCTCCCGATGGCAATTCAGGCATGGGTATCGGCCTTGCGCTGGTAAAACAACTTGTAACCCTCCATCACGGCAACGTTTCTGTCGCGAGCAAAGGCCGCGATAAGGGTACAAAGGTGACTATCAAATTACCCGTAATTTCCAACAACCACTCTGAACAACAAACCGCCGTGCCGGCGGCGACCCCTGTTGCAGAAGGTCGACGCATACTGGTAGTGGACGATAACGCTGACGCAGCCGAAGGATTATCCTTGATGCTGAAAATGCAGAGCTGCAAAGTTAAAACTTGTTTGACTGGCCGCGAGGCGCTTGACTGCGTAGCCAAATTTGCGCCAGATGTACTTATTCTTGACCTTGGATTGCCGGATATGGACGGCTGCAATCTGTTGCTAAAAATCAGGGAATTATATCCACAACCAACCACTGCCATAGCGCTTACGGGTTTTGGGCATGACAAAGCAAAGGAAATGACTAAAAAAGCAGGGTTTGACGTGCACATGGCTAAACCGGCTGATTTTAATCAGCTGTTAACTGCAGTAACTAACGACAAGCCACTTGACCAAGAATAAATGTTGCCGGTTTTGCCTGAATAGCTGACTTCACCGAACCTTTGGTAGCCAAAGTTTGTTTGCTATCACCAACTGTTTTTGCGGAGATGGCAATTTTTACAGCCAATGCTACTGCCAGAATTAACACCAAAAAAACCCATACCCACGAGTAATAGCAAGCTTCCGTTAATAACCCCCACAAAGATGTCAACTGCTCTCCCTGGCAGCTCTTCTGTATTTTGCTTTGTTGGCGTAAACATAAGGTTCCCCATAGTCACTCTGAACCGCTGGACCCATTATTTGTTGTTAAGCACCCGACCTAATAAAAGCCCTATTAAAAAGGCTCCGATCATAAAAATCAGAGGTTTTTCTTGATATTTTTGCTCAATTTGATCGCTGACTTCATGAGCTTGCTGAGAGACTTTTCCGGAGCTGTGTTTTAGTTTCTCGACGACTTCCTCATGAGTCTGCTGGAAGTTTTCTTTACCCGATGATTGGGCAGTTTTAAGCAAGGACGCGATATCGCTGCGCAGCTGGTTTACATCATTCCTGATAGCTTGATAGTCTTGTTCGGTATTTTTTTCCAAGATAGTTTTCTCCTTACTTTTGGCTTGCTTAGAGCTTAATTTGTAAACCTGAAGAGTCAGGGCTTTAATTTAGAAAGCATCAGTATATCCGGCTCCAACCTGGCCTATTGCTAATGCGTCATATCAGATGACGCCACTTTGGATGATTGCCTCAGGGTGAGCAGTTAACACCTGCTTTTCAATGAATTCAGCCATGTCATCTTCAACATCCACCAGCATCAGTATTTGCCCATTATCAATGGCCTCCTGAAATGTCGAGAGGTCACTATTGGGAACGCTGACACCAATCATCGTCGATGTCCAGGTCCCGGCTGTTGCCCCCGCCATGCCAGCACCTACTACAGCTCCACCCGCGGCGATCAGCCCCATGGGGGTTAGAGCAACCGCCGTTAACCCCGCAAAAAGGCCTATTGTTCCGCCGATGGTAGACCCCCGCTTAGCCGAATTGACCAAATCGGATTGCTGTAAAAACCCCGCCTCGGGAATGCTATCTTTCAAGGGGTACTTTTCTTCTTTAGCTACAGCATAAATATTATCTTCACTAATATTTTGGTTACGAATCGAATGGGTGATTTTTTCCGCTGACGATTCACCAGGAACCAAAAAACAGAGTCTTGTAGTCATAATAAGCCCTCCAGTAATGTGACCGTAGTTGGTTTAAAACAATGCTGATTAGCGAGTGGCAGCATCGGTACCAACAGGTCACCAGTCGAGGCAGTAGTTTAATGAGTAGTGTTGATGACTCTTCCTGACAGCAGAAGCAATAAAGTTGGTTTGATCTGGCCAGTTGACTGCCTTTATGATTTAAATTGAACGAAGCGATTACTGTGCCATAATTCTTATATGCTGATCTGAAAATTCCTTACAACAATGTGCATAATATACATTGAATCCCTAGCGTGTGGACCAGAATATTGCCAACAGCTAATGCATATATATTTTTATATTTCAAATAGATAGATTTTCATTGCGCTTACAGGGGAAGAGTGGCTTATATACTGACCAAAGCAGTGATTGGCTAATGCAGACATTGCAAATACAGCGGAGTTTTGCAGCTGGAAGTCATTGACCCCTGCTTTGAAACACTCATAGTAACTTCATTAGCGGCAGACCTTATTGAGTATAATTTACAAAATAGTGAAAAGTTTACATCGCATAAACCAAGCCGAAGCAATTGGACGGAAAAGTTAGATGAGGAGCAAAAACAGCCTACAGCTCAACGAGCTTACCCGCGATTTGCGCAATCGACTCAACAATATTGTTTTTAATGGAGAGTTAGCCCGGCATACGAGCATCCAACCGGGCAGTTAAACAAAGTGGCAAGCTTGTATTGTAAGCGCTTTAGATTCTACATTTGTAGCTACCGAATCAGAATTGGTGAATACTCAACTATATTGTTAAATCGGTTTTAGACCTAAAGCCAGTTTGCTAACCATAAAGCTTCTCATGAACGAGATCCGGGGCCTTTTCACCGGATTGAATGAACTTGATGATACTCTGCATTAAACCGGAAAGGTTCCAGTGTTCAGCATACATAGGGTTTATTTTTATCAGTACAATGCTGGGATTTTCCAATCCTTCGTGAATCCAGCGTTCGTATTTGTTGTCCCAAAAAGCAACCATATCTTCGTTATTTTTGCTCAATTGAACCATGCCAGACACGGAAGTGTAGTCGTCATCAGCACTATTACGAAAACACAAACTAACGTGATTATGGTCGGTGATTTCTGCTGTTATTTCATCACTGGTTTGGGCAAAAAAATAGATATCTCCATTATCGCTGATGTGACAGACTTCCATCGGCCTGCCTCGGAGATGTCCGCCTATAGTTTTTGTCGTTAGCATGGCTATATCGCCAATTGACACTAAATCAGATAGCTCAGAAATTGGTTTTTCTGCTTCTCTTAAATATTTCATAACGCCAACCTATTGATCTGATGGTGAGTGAATTTCATCTTAAATAGTGATTCTTTACCACTTACATTAGTACACTACACTGTCGTGCAATAATGCTGCCGGAATTCCCTGGCCAATACTTTCCGCGCTCTCAATAACTGTTAACTGACTTTCGCAAAGCGCCTGCCATGTGCGGAGCGAAAAGTCTCTCAAAGTCACATAGCCGCGGCCCATAATGTAAAAGACACCGGGTTCCGGAAGCAGAATGTCGAGGACATTGACATCGTGCAGTTTGCCATCTGAGATATGAATAAAGGTGGGAATGTTGCCTCGCAAGTCCAGCAACGTATGGAGTTTGACTTCAGACTTAGTGGAACGAAACAGCGCCCAGGGGAAAATCGACAGACACAGGTCGATAATTGATGCATCAAGCGCGTAGACAATGTTGCCGAGTTCGAGTTCGAGTCCCAGGTCCTCGTTTGCGTACAATGGGCGAGCTACACGAATCAGAGCCTGGGCGCAATCGGCATAGATGCGCCAGTCGCGGTTTTGGTTAGCATCTGCCAAAGTGCTTTTGGATATATTGCCCCGAATGCCCATGTGTTAGAGCTTATCCCTCTGTGCTCGCAAACAGGCTTCGATATCGCGCAAACTTTCGCGATAAGTCAGCTGTGCGAAAGCCATGCAGAGACATTCTGGTCAGCTCGTTTTTTCGCAAGTCATCGACCATTTACCAATGCACATTGCGATCGCGGACAAACTAAGTTTTGAACTATCAATTGCCGCTATTGGAGCCACTCTTTAACTTTCGCTTTGGCAAAATTCAGAGCCTGCATCCACTCTATCTTTGGCGGCATTATTAAAGCTTCTGGGTCAACGGCCACATCAATGAGTATCGGACCCTGATGGCCACGTGCCTCTTTTAAAGCGAATTCCAATTCATCAGGACGTGTCACACGAATGCCATGTACGCCGCAGGCGGCTGCGAACTGAACGAAGTCGATGTTATTAACAGTAATGCCAAATGCAGGGAGCCCTTTTACTTCTTGTTCCAAACCAATAAAGCCCAGCTTTGCATTATTCAACACAATGATTCGAATAGGCAGCTGGTGGCTGACGGCGGTCATTAAGTCCGTCATTGTCATTGCAAAGCCGCCATCGCCCGCCAGAGCATAAACCGGTCTGTCTGGAAATGCCAACTGTGCTCCAATGGCACCAGGTAAAGCAACGCCCATTGTGCCTAGTGCTGATGAAAGCGTAAATCGCTGATCAGGCTTTATAGTCAGGTGGCGAGCGACCCATGCGATAACTGTTCCCGTGTCACAGACAAATATCGCATTGTCCGGAGCATGTTTGCCGATACTGTGCAGCAGGCGCTGTGGCTTGAGTGGGGTGCCTTCGGATTGTTCATCTTTTTCCTGCTGTCGATGCCACTTAGCCATATCCTCTTGTGCCTGCGATAACAGCTGATTTTCTGGCTTTGACTCACTTCTGCTTCTGAGTGTCCTGAGAATGGGCTGCGCGTTGCCCACCAAGCCAACATCCACTGGATGGCGTTTGCCAATCTGGGTGGCCTCAATATCGATCTGAATTACTTTAGCGTGATCGGGATAAAATTCGCTGTACGGGAAATCAGTCCCAGCCATGATTAACAAATCGCATTTTGTCAGCACGTCGATAGCTGGTTTACCACCCAGCAAGCCGAGTCCCCCGGCACACAGTGGATCGCTGTCGTCGATTATGTCCTTAGCGCGCAAGGTACGAATAATGGGGGCATTAAGGTGTGCTGCCAAATCCTTAAGCTCTGAAACTGCCTCCTGACAACCAATACCTGCAAGAATGGCAACTTTTTCCGAAGTATCAATCAGCTTCGTCGCTTCCTCAGATTCGCTGCTACTGGGAGAGACCTGTCCGGCGTATGCGGAAACGGATAGATCAGCCATATCGAAACTGATATTTTTACCTGCGACATCACTGGGAATGCTGATGTGTGCAACACCTCGATAGCGAATAGCTGCCCGACAACCCTCAAGAAGCACGTTTGGTAGTTGCGCCGCAGTGGTCAGGGTCTGGCTGTAAACCGCAACGTCTGAAAACAGCCTTTCGAGATCAACTTCCTGATGGTAATCCGTGCCGAGGTACTGAGTTTCAACCTGCCCGGTGATGGCAATGACCGGCGTGTGGTCAAGCTTAGCATCATATAAGCCGTTCAAAAGATGTATAGCACCGGGTCCGCTTGTTCCTACACATGCAGTTAATTTTCCGGTCAGCTTGGATTGAATGCTGGCGGCCAGTGCTCCCGACTCTTCATGTTTGACCTGAACGAAGGAAATATCGTCGGTCACCCGCACTGACTCCATGATGTCATTAATTGCATCACCCGGGATACCATAAAGATATTTGACGCCATGGCGCTTCAGAATCTGCACAACCAAATCCGATACTTTCATTAAACTGTTCTCCTTCCCGACATAAATCATTAGTCAGCCATTATTGCTACCGCAGATCTTTGAAGTCTTTCGGTAATCGATAACCCGCTTACGAGCTATATTGTGCGAAGCGATCTCTATGCCACCTTTTTTAATCTGTTAGCACTTATAAGTGGATTACCTGAAGGTTCCGCTACGGTCCATAAACACCCCTCTTCTATCCTGGTTTTTCTATGTAACCAGCCAAAAAATTGTGAACGGGACCAGGGTAGTGCTCATCCAGAAACGCCAGTTTTTGTTGGGCACTAACGCAGTACAAGGAAGTACTGCCAAAATCGATCGCCTAAGCGATTGCTTTTGCGAGCAAAGTAAAATCGACATTTTACTTTGCGACTCCGAGAAACGGCATGGAAGCCGTTTCAGGATGAAAACCAGGGTATAAACTACAAAGTGATGAATACTTTACAATTTAGTGCTGGCAGCACTTGGCATTCCAGCAACCACCATCGGAGCCTCGCTCTATGACCAAAGCAACTCTCGCAGGTTAAGACATATCACACATTCCACTGCTTACGAACTTAGAGCATATCAACAATCAACTTACATCAGGTGTCGATACTCATTTAGATAATCATGTCGCTGTTAGCACTGCTGGATAAGATGCCCTGTTCAAATGGAGCTGTTCCCATATGGTGCGGGACTCTGCAAGTAGCTGAAAGAAAAATTAATTTCAATTTTTGAAGTCAATCGGCCAAATAGAGTAAGGCGCAGGCTAAAAGGGAAATCCGATACGACAGATGCTGAGAATGCAGCTCGTTGGGTTTTGTCAATAGAGGCAACTGCTTTACCCAACGCCCATGATGGTATAGTTGAGTGATTGCGTTTCCTGGTGGTTGAAAAAGCGGATTCAATGGCGACACTATCAAACTCGCTTTGAATCTCAACAGGATGACCTAAATTATATAGCCATGTTTTATGACAGTTATCGACCGCACTCAACGCTTGATTACAAGAGTCCTAATCAACTTGAATTGGAAATGAATGACTTAAAAAATTTGCTTAACTGGGTTGTCTGAAAAGGCTTGGCCCCGTCAATTCGCGATGGCCTTGTTAATGGCATCTATCGGCACTGACTCAACATGAGAGTACATCCATTTAGGTGTTCCCGTTTTATGAATGAGTTTTGTGTGAACACCTTCATAAAACTCTGGATGTGTACAAAAATAAGCGCCAACCTGTGAATCTTTTTCAAGCACTTGCTGCCGACTAGAATCACGATGCATTCGAAAATATTCCCAAGTGAACGCAATGGACCATGGAGAAGCGGTCAACCAACATTTCTTAGCTTTAACAAAAGGCTCGAAGTTGACATTCCGTTCCACAATGCTCAGCCAATCAATCAAGGCACTGTCTTCTGGCAGCAAGGCTATGCCTTCTTGCCATTGGGCATAGATACCATCTATGTTTTCAAGCTCACATTCTATGTCCAACTCACTGACGTTAAGACCTTTAGATAGTTGCGATTTTAAAATTTGCGCGTAGTTACTCGAAATAATTTTATCGACAAAACCCAATGCGATGGCATCATATGCTGAAAGCCGAATCCCAGATATTCCTAAAAAGGCACCAAGTTTCCGTTGGTTTTTTTGCAGAAATGCTGCTGCGCCAACATCAGGGAAAAAACCTATCTGATTTTCGGGCATGCTAAAGGACGCGTTTGCATCACATAGCCGTAAATTTGCACCAGCGAACAAACCCCAACCACCACCAAATGTCATCCCTTGGCTGAATGCCACTATGGGTTTTGGACTGTTTTCAATCAGCAGGTCAACGCCATATTCGAGCTCAAAGTATTTTAAGCCAAGTGTTGATTTCTCAATATCGAGTGCAAATGAGTCAATTTCTAATGCCAGCGCTTTTACATCACCACCAACGCAAAAGGCTTTTTGCTGTGTGCTCTCCAACCAAATTGTCTTTACATCGACGTCCGTAAAAGCATGAATTAAATGGGTTTTTAATTCAAGGAGCATTTCAAAACTCAATGCATTAAGTACTGCAGGGCGATCTAACTGAATAGCAAACAGTGATCCGACTTTATTTATTTTTACTTGTTGTACCATAGCGCCTTACTTTTGCTGGGTTTTTGATAGCTAATCCGAACCATGTCAACAGACAACAATGGCTGATACTCATTTATCT
>JGI12048J13642_11569878_pt1 | contig 11729 bp, 5 predicted proteins | sample ElkSlonscriptome_16_FD_13642 | JGI IMG/M metagenome (IMG submission 13642) | reverse complement strand
GCTCGCGCTCCCTGCAGCGGCGGATACGACCACCTACCGCGTGATGTTCGGCGGCGAAGACGTTGGCCGTATGACCGTCGACTCTGCAGACCATCAGGTCACGATCGACTTCGACTACAAGCAGAATGGCCGCGGCCCGACGATCGCCGAGGAATTTACGCTGGACGATCGCGGCTACCCGATCGAGCTGACGATCAGCGGCACGAACACCTTCGGCAGTTCCGCCGACGAATTCTTTCGCTTCACCGACGGCACCGCGACCTGGCAGGACAGCACCGGACCCGGACAAGCAAGTACCGGCGATGTGACGAGCTTCTACATCAACCAGAACGGCAGCCCCTACTCCAGCGCCCTGCTCGCCCGCGCGCTGCTCGCCGACGAGGACGGCCGCTTCGACGTGTTGCCCGGGGGTGAGGCCAGCATCGTGACCCGCGAGACGCGACGCTACGATGGCCCCGACGGCGAGCTCGAGGTCACCGCCTATCAGATCCTCGGCCTGTCCTACAATCCGGGGCTGGTCATGCTGGACTCGGACGGCCGCTTCTTCGCCACCGCAAGCCCGCGCTTCGCCATGGTCCGAGAAGGCTACGAGTCCGCCGACGAAGATCTTCGCGCCTGGGCAGAGGCTCTGTCGACCGAACGATTCGTCGAGATTCAGGCCAACGTGGCGCGGCGCTATGAAGCGCCCGTGCGTATCCGTAACGTCCGCGTGTTCGATCCGATCGCGCTTGCTCTGACGGAGCTCAAGGACGTCGTGATCTATGGTCAGCGGATCGCGAGCGTGCAGGAGGCCGACAGCCCCCGTCCCGGCGGCGAAGTCATCATCGAAGGCGACGGCGGCACCCTGGTGCCCGGCATGTACGAGATGCACGGCCATCTCGGTCAGGACAATGCACTGCTCAACGTCGCAGCAGGTGTGACCTCGGTCCGCGACATGGGCAACGAGAACGCCGTCCTGGAAAAACTGATGAAGCGGATCGATGAAGGCACGATCGCCGGGCCGCGGATTACCCGATCCTGCTTCATCGAAGGCAAGAGCGATTTCTCCGCCGCCACGGGCGAGACCGTCTCCTCGCTCGAAGAAGGCCTGCAGATGGTGCGCTGGTGTGCATCGCGCAACTTTCACCAGGTCAAGTTCTACAACTCGATGCAACCGGCGTGGGCAGAGGCGCTGGTTGGTGAAGCCCATCGACTCGGGCTGAGAGTTTCGGGCCACGTCCCGGCCTTCTCGACCGCCAACGCCATGATCGAAGCCGGCTTTGACGAAATCACCCACGCCAACCAGCTTCTGCTCGGTTGGGTGCTCGAAAACGACGAAGACACGCGAACCCTGTTCCGCTTTACCGCGATGAAACGTTTTCCATCGCTCGATGCCGACGGAGAAAGCGTCCGTTACACGATCGACCAGATGCGCGAACGCAACGTGGCCCACGACCCGACGATCGCGATCCACGAACACGGACTCACCTCCGTCAACGGCGAACCGGCCGCCATGGTGGCCGCCGTCATCGACCATCTGCCGACCAACGTGCAGCGCCAGTTCAAGGTGGAGCTGTTCGGTACCTCAGGGCCGGAAGAGCGCGCGGAGTACGTCGCGGCCTTCGACTTCATCATCGAGATCATGCGGGATCTGCACGACGAGGGCATCCTCCTGCTGCCGGGCACGGACCTCGGCGGGTCCTTTGCCTACCATCGAGAACTGGAACTGTTCGAGACCTTCGGCATGACACCGGCCGAAGTTCTTAGGCGCGCCTCCTACGACATGGCGGCCTACCTCGGCCAGGACGAGGACCTGGGATCGATCGAAAAAGGCAAATACGCCGACTTCTTCCTGGTGCCGGGCGATCCGACCGAGAACCTTGGACAGCTGCGACAGATTCGAATGGTCGTCTCCGACGGCGTCGTTTACTTCCCGAGCGACATCTACCCGTCCTTCGGAGTCCGGCCGTTCTCGGAAGCGCCGACGGTCGTCGAAGCGGCCGAGATCCAATCGGTCGGGGAACATAGCCCTGACCGAGAAATGTCCGGTCAAAACATGTCCGATTGACGCGGAGGGCCTCTCGGCGTCCAACTCGGTCCAGGCTGATTCGCTGGGACCTGCGCGCTTCAGTGACCCAGCCAGGGCAGGACGAAATGTGCGGTTTTCGACCTGACCGGCATTTATAAGATGAGTTGATCGAATCATCTTAAAGGACACGCAATGAGGCGCCATCCGGTCTGCACTCTGACCCTGACACCGATCCTGGTCATGACGATTGCCTCGTCTCCCCTGAAGGCCCAAATTGACTACCCGGATGTTCGGCAGGATGAGACCGTCGATATTTTCCAGATCGAGGTGGCCGATCCCTATCGCTGGCTGGAGGATCTCGATAGCGATGCCACGCGGGCATTCATCGAAGCACAGAATGCAGTCACGTCTGCGTATCTTGATGGACTACCCGGCTCGGCTGCGTTCGAGCAGACGCTTCATGCTCTAGTCGGCAACGGTTTCCCCGGCACTCCGCGCTGGAAGAGTGGGCGCTGGGTCACGCGCGATATCGCGGCAACCGGCATCTCCACCTGGTGGGTTCAGGACACACTGGACGACGAGCGCCGCATCCTGTTCCAGTCCTCCGAATTGCTGGAGGCGGGCGAATCCCCCGGACGCTGGCTTGATCTCTCACCAGATGGTCGCACCCTTGCCTACAGCGTGATCGTCGATGGCACGGACCTGCATCAGATCCGCTTCCGGGACGTGCCCACGGGCGAGGAATTGCCCGATCGTCTGGAAGGCGTCAAGTTCTCCTGGCCAGTCTGGACAGCAGACAGTGCGAGCGTGATTTACTCCCGCTACCTGCGGCCAGGAAACTTCGAGGACGACGGCATCGATCGCGAACCGGTACTTGCCGTTCACCGGCTGGGGGATCGGCAGGACGATGATCGGATTCTGTTCCGTTCGGAGGTCGACGGCGAGATCTTCGGCGCGGCGCTCGACGCCGGGGGGCGTTTCCTTGTTGCGTATCACAACATCTATTCCCCAATCGACGCTCACCGGGTATTCCTGATCGATCTTGAAGACGGTGCCGCGCCGCGCTTCGACGCGCAGCCCGTACTCGTGGTTGACGCCACGGGACGGTCCGGGTCCGCGTTGGACCCGCCGCAGTTTCTCGGCATCCATGAGGGACGGCTGTATCTGCAGCTGCAGGACGCCCAGGCGCCCACCGGTCGCATCGTAGCCGCACCCGTGAGCCGGCCAGCGGCGTGGGAAACGCTGATTACCGCGACTGATGGCACAATCGATTCCGCGGTTCTGGCCGGCGGCTATCTCGTCGTCCACTCGCGGCGCGATGTCATCAGCGAGCTTCGCGTATTCGATCTCGAGGGCGCGCTCCGCTACGAAATCGAAATGCCCGGGCCGGGCTCGGCGTTCTCCATCTCCGGCCATCCGGAACGCGCTGAACTGCACTTCGGCTTCGATAGTCTGGCCTATCCCTCGGCTATTCTGCAGCATGATCTGGCCACCGGAAACACGCGTCGGATTGCGGCGACCGAGATACCGTTCGACCGCGAGACCTTCGTGACCCGGCAGGTTTTCGTGCCCTCGTCAGGCGGCGTCAGGGTGCCAGTCTTCATTGCTCACCGCGCCGATCTGGAACTGCCCGCCCCTACCATGCTGACGGACTACGGCATCGCCGGTGCCGTGTCCGAGCCGCTGTTCAGTCCGGTCTGGGGGGCCTGGTTGCAGCACGGCGGCGTGCTCGCATTAGGCAACATCCGCGGCGGCGGTGCCTACGGGGCCGACTGGGCGGCGTCCGGTGCGCGCGAGCAACGCCAGAACACCTACGACGACTTTATTGCCATCGCCGAGATGTTGATTTCGGAGTCCATCACGAGCAAGGCTCAGCTGGCGATCGAGGGGGCTTCGAACGGCGGCATGCTGGTCGCGTCCGTAATGGCTCAGCGGCCCGACCTGTTCGCAGCGGTGCTTCCAAGGGTTGCCGTGCTCGATGTGATCCGCTTTGCCTCGTTCACCGCAGGAGTGCGGCTGAAGGGCCTGACCGGGGATCCGATGGTCCCCGGCGAACTGGGCTGGCTGCTGGATTGGTCGCCCTATCACAATCTGCACCCCGGCACCTGCTACCCGGCCACGCTGATCGAAACAGCCGTCAATGACGATCTCGTCCACCCCAGCCAGTCCTACAAGTTCGCCGCACGAATCCAGGCCGCGCAGGGCTGCGACAATCCGGTGCTCCTCTCGGTGGCAGAAACCGGTGGCCACTATGGGCCAGACGATCAGAACGAACGTTGGACCATCGAGGCTCGCCGCTTCGCCTTTATCGCGGCGCGGACTGGGCTTGATATGGAAGAGTAATCCAAGAAGCAAACGCACGATACTCGTCATGCTTGTATTGGATACTGCCGCTGCGACCGATTACCGACGGTCCTTTTTTGCCCATGGAACAGGGCGACCCAGCCAAATCGGCTGAGTACCCTGATTTTGAGGACTCCAAGGTGCAGCCTCGATCAACTCGGAACGAGGATCGAATCTCTCGACCCGCGAATCCAACTCCGACTTTTGTGATCGATATTCAGCAGCTGAACGCACTCAGGCAGAAAGCCGATCCGAATCGCGTGACCACTATTTGATGCCTGTCCTAGAATGGTCCCGACATTGACCACTGTTCTTTATCGAGCGATCAGGGTTGTTCGAATCGATCGAAAAACAGCATCTCAGCGCCCCATTCGAAAGCGCCGATATCGACCTGCGAGCGAGGGAAGCGCCGCTGGTCGTAGGTCAGATCGAAATTGACATTGTTCGTGACACTCTGGGACACCCACGCAATAACGCAATCGCCCTAGCCCACGACGGGAATTTCTCCTTTACCAACCAACCAAGCAGAGCCCGATACCTGGCTCATGACCTTCGCCCGCTCAAAAATCGCACCGCCCAGAGAATACGGTGCTTTCATAGAGTGACAACCTCGATTCGAACGTTGCCAGATCGCTGCGCCATGCCGGCAACGGCTTTCGAACAACATCCCTAGCGTGGCTGTCCCTCGTTTCTGGTCACATCTCGAATACACCATGCAGCGCTCCCTGGCCTGGTTCTCGGAAACAGCGCCGGGCGATATCAACCCCTCGATCGTGGAAATTCTTATCGAGGACTATTTCAACGACTACTTCCTTCAAGGGGCGTTCGCCGGCCAGACAACAGACGAAGCGTATTTCGTCAATTGCAGCAGCTCACCTCCCGTGCTCGCCTGCATCGCAGGCATCGCCATGCTCAGGGCTGCCGAGTTCGAAATCATTCAACTCCAGATCCCCTACCGCGACGCCCTGTTTGAATCACGCTTCGAATAAAGAAAGGTGTCCGGGCGTAGGTTGCGCTGGTCAACCCAAACCAGGGCAGGCAATAGATGAGACCAGATTTGAACGAGACCATCCATGATGGAAGGCATGATCTGAAGCTGGGAATGTGGACACTCTGGTCAATGCTTCCGATAGAAGAATGAGCAACCACGAAGAGACCATGCCATTGTGGTGGATCTACTTGCTGGATTGCGACGGTCGCCTCTACACCGGCATCACCACTGATCCGGACCGGCGCTTGCGTGAGCATCGCGCCGGACGCTCCCGCTCAGCACGGTTTACCCGAGGGGCCAGATCCGTCGAGTTGCGTTACGCCGTGGCCGTCGGCGAACGGTCGCTGGCCCTGCGAGCCGAGCACCGGCTCAAGCGCTTACCTCGCACCGAGAAATTGAAGCTTTGTGAGCAATCGCCATCCGCCGCCGCGCTGCTGATGCAGCTTTCGCTGTCATCCTGATAGTCGGCGGAATCACAAGTGATCCGTGGCTCGTTTCCGAATCAAGGATCGCCGGGACAGTTGTCAAAGGTTTGCCAGTGCAAGGGCGTCCAGGAAGCACAGCCGCCTAGTTCGTCGACTCGAAGCGATCTGCAAAAACCGCGTCCGTCAGCCCTTCATAGAGGACAGTCACGCCCAGAATATGAAAGTTGCCGTTACAGGTGTCAAGGGTGCCACCGAATCCGGCCCGGAAAAAACCCGCCGTGATTGCATCGCCGGCTGCAATAGCTCCCAAGTCTCCGAAATTGACCGTCGTCGTGTTGGTCGCTTGGACATTGGCAGGCGCGCTCAGGACAGTGATGATCGGGAAAAATCCCTGGACCACGGCCGCGCCGCCACCGGGGCTGCGGTACAAACTGTTGTTTCGAAGCCCGATATCGCATGAAGCCACATCGCTGCTCCAGATAAAGCGGACCTGCAGCGGCGTACCGGGTGCGTAGTCTGCTGGAACCGTGAATCCGAAACTGAATGAGCCCGTTCCGCTATCCGGATCACCCATGAACACGCCCTGCGGCCCGTTACTGCAGCACCCGACGTCTCTACCGGCATTTCCCTCGATAAACATTCCGTAGGGGTTGATGGTCAGCTCGCGAGCCACCGTTTGCCCCAGTGCCGGAAGCGTCGTCGCAAGAAGAGTCAAACAGATCAGCACTCTGAAAAGCGTTATGAATTTCATTTCCGCATACCTCGATTTTGGATGGATTGGTCATGACGGAGACAGGTGACCCGGTCACAGGTCTACGCACCGCGACTATCCTTTGAGCAAAAAGCGCGCCAACTTTTCGCCGCCATAAAAATCAGTGACTTGCTTTGTAACAGGCCCAATCAGCGGGGAAGCAGTGCGGACTTGCGAACGATATCCGGGAGAGGCTTAGCAACGAGTTCGCGTTTGCGAACCAGTCTGATGAATTCGACGCCAGTCGCCAAATCGAGGGCCGGGGGCGGAGCGACATATTCTTTATACTCCGAGTTCGCCGAATCATCCGGAACTCAAATAATGAAAAGAATCTTCGCGTTTGCCCTCATCCTGCTCGCGCTCCCTGCAGCGGCGGATACGACCACCTACCGCGTGATGTTCGGCGGCGAAGACGTTGGCCGTATGACCGTCGACTCTGCAGACCATCAGGTCACGATCGACTTCGACTACAAGCAGAATGGCCGCGGCCCGACGATCGCCGAGGAATTTACGCTGGACGATCGCGGCTACCCGATCGAGCTGACGATCAGCGGCACGAACACCTTCGGCAGTTCCGCCGACGAATTCTTTCGCTTCACCGACGGCACCGCGACCTGGCAGGACAGCACCGGACCCGGACAAGCAAGTACCGGCGATGTGACGAGCTTCTACATCAACCAGAACGGCAGCCCCTACTCCAGCGCCCTGCTCGCCCGCGCGCTGCTCGCCGACGAGGACGGCCGCTTCGACGTGTTGCCCGGGGGTGAGGCCAGCATCGTGACCCGCGAGACGCGACGCTACGATGGCCCCGACGGCGAGCTCGAGGTCACCGCCTATCAGATCCTCGGCCTGTCCTACAATCCGGGGCTGGTCATGCTGGACTCGGACGGCCGCTTCTTCGCCACCGCAAGCCCGCGCTTCGCCATGGTCCGAGAAGGCTACGAGTCCGCCGACGAAGATCTTCGCGCCTGGGCAGAGGCTCTGTCGACCGAACGATTCGTCGAGATTCAGGCCAACGTGGCGCGGCGCTATGAAGCGCCCGTGCGTATCCGTAACGTCCGCGTGTTCGATCCGATCGCGCTTGCTCTGACGGAGCTCAAGGACGTCGTGATCTATGGTCAGCGGATCGCGAGCGTGCAGGAGGCCGACAGCCCCCGTCCCGGCGGCGAAGTCATCATCGAAGGCGACGGCGGCACCCTGGTGCCCGGCATGTACGAGATGCACGGCCATCTCGGTCAGGACAATGCACTGCTCAACGTCGCAGCAGGTGTGACCTCGGTCCGCGACATGGGCAACGAGAACGCCGTCCTGGAAAAACTGATGAAGCGGATCGATGAAGGCACGATCGCCGGGCCGCGGATTACCCGATCCTGCTTCATCGAAGGCAAGAGCGATTTCTCCGCCGCCACGGGCGAGACCGTCTCCTCGCTCGAAGAAGGCCTGCAGATGGTGCGCTGGTGTGCATCGCGCAACTTTCACCAGGTCAAGTTCTACAACTCGATGCAACCGGCGTGGGCAGAGGCGCTGGTTGGTGAAGCCCATCGACTCGGGCTGAGAGTTTCGGGCCACGTCCCGGCCTTCTCGACCGCCAACGCCATGATCGAAGCCGGCTTTGACGAAATCACCCACGCCAACCAGCTTCTGCTCGGTTGGGTGCTCGAAAACGACGAAGACACGCGAACCCTGTTCCGCTTTACCGCGATGAAACGTTTTCCATCGCTCGATGCCGACGGAGAAAGCGTCCGTTACACGATCGACCAGATGCGCGAACGCAACGTGGCCCACGACCCGACGATCGCGATCCACGAACACGGACTCACCTCCGTCAACGGCGAACCGGCCGCCATGGTGGCCGCCGTCATCGACCATCTGCCGACCAACGTGCAGCGCCAGTTCAAGGTGGAGCTGTTCGGTACCTCAGGGCCGGAAGAGCGCGCGGAGTACGTCGCGGCCTTCGACTTCATCATCGAGATCATGCGGGATCTGCACGACGAGGGCATCCTCCTGCTGCCGGGCACGGACCTCGGCGGGTCCTTTGCCTACCATCGAGAACTGGAACTGTTCGAGACCTTCGGCATGACACCGGCCGAAGTTCTTAGGCGCGCCTCCTACGACATGGCGGCCTACCTCGGCCAGGACGAGGACCTGGGATCGATCGAAAAAGGCAAATACGCCGACTTCTTCCTGGTGCCGGGCGATCCGACCGAGAACCTTGGACAGCTGCGACAGATTCGAATGGTCGTCTCCGACGGCGTCGTTTACTTCCCGAGCGACATCTACCCGTCCTTCGGAGTCCGGCCGTTCTCGGAAGCGCCGACGGTCGTCGAAGCGGCCGAGATCCAATCGGTCGGGGAACATAGCCCTGACCGAGAAATGTCCGGTCAAAACATGTCCGATTGACGCGGAGGGCCTCTCGGCGTCCAACTCGGTCCAGGCTGATTCGCTGGGACCTGCGCGCTTCAGTGACCCAGCCAGGGCAGGACGAAATGTGCGGTTTTCGACCTGACCGGCATTTATAAGATGAGTTGATCGAATCATCTTAAAGGACACGCAATGAGGCGCCATCCGGTCTGCACTCTGACCCTGACACCGATCCTGGTCATGACGATTGCCTCGTCTCCCCTGAAGGCCCAAATTGACTACCCGGATGTTCGGCAGGATGAGACCGTCGATATTTTCCAGATCGAGGTGGCCGATCCCTATCGCTGGCTGGAGGATCTCGATAGCGATGCCACGCGGGCATTCATCGAAGCACAGAATGCAGTCACGTCTGCGTATCTTGATGGACTACCCGGCTCGGCTGCGTTCGAGCAGACGCTTCATGCTCTAGTCGGCAACGGTTTCCCCGGCACTCCGCGCTGGAAGAGTGGGCGCTGGGTCACGCGCGATATCGCGGCAACCGGCATCTCCACCTGGTGGGTTCAGGACACACTGGACGACGAGCGCCGCATCCTGTTCCAGTCCTCCGAATTGCTGGAGGCGGGCGAATCCCCCGGACGCTGGCTTGATCTCTCACCAGATGGTCGCACCCTTGCCTACAGCGTGATCGTCGATGGCACGGACCTGCATCAGATCCGCTTCCGGGACGTGCCCACGGGCGAGGAATTGCCCGATCGTCTGGAAGGCGTCAAGTTCTCCTGGCCAGTCTGGACAGCAGACAGTGCGAGCGTGATTTACTCCCGCTACCTGCGGCCAGGAAACTTCGAGGACGACGGCATCGATCGCGAACCGGTACTTGCCGTTCACCGGCTGGGGGATCGGCAGGACGATGATCGGATTCTGTTCCGTTCGGAGGTCGACGGCGAGATCTTCGGCGCGGCGCTCGACGCCGGGGGGCGTTTCCTTGTTGCGTATCACAACATCTATTCCCCAATCGACGCTCACCGGGTATTCCTGATCGATCTTGAAGACGGTGCCGCGCCGCGCTTCGACGCGCAGCCCGTACTCGTGGTTGACGCCACGGGACGGTCCGGGTCCGCGTTGGACCCGCCGCAGTTTCTCGGCATCCATGAGGGACGGCTGTATCTGCAGCTGCAGGACGCCCAGGCGCCCACCGGTCGCATCGTAGCCGCACCCGTGAGCCGGCCAGCGGCGTGGGAAACGCTGATTACCGCGACTGATGGCACAATCGATTCCGCGGTTCTGGCCGGCGGCTATCTCGTCGTCCACTCGCGGCGCGATGTCATCAGCGAGCTTCGCGTATTCGATCTCGAGGGCGCGCTCCGCTACGAAATCGAAATGCCCGGGCCGGGCTCGGCGTTCTCCATCTCCGGCCATCCGGAACGCGCTGAACTGCACTTCGGCTTCGATAGTCTGGCCTATCCCTCGGCTATTCTGCAGCATGATCTGGCCACCGGAAACACGCGTCGGATTGCGGCGACCGAGATACCGTTCGACCGCGAGACCTTCGTGACCCGGCAGGTTTTCGTGCCCTCGTCAGGCGGCGTCAGGGTGCCAGTCTTCATTGCTCACCGCGCCGATCTGGAACTGCCCGCCCCTACCATGCTGACGGACTACGGCATCGCCGGTGCCGTGTCCGAGCCGCTGTTCAGTCCGGTCTGGGGGGCCTGGTTGCAGCACGGCGGCGTGCTCGCATTAGGCAACATCCGCGGCGGCGGTGCCTACGGGGCCGACTGGGCGGCGTCCGGTGCGCGCGAGCAACGCCAGAACACCTACGACGACTTTATTGCCATCGCCGAGATGTTGATTTCGGAGTCCATCACGAGCAAGGCTCAGCTGGCGATCGAGGGGGCTTCGAACGGCGGCATGCTGGTCGCGTCCGTAATGGCTCAGCGGCCCGACCTGTTCGCAGCGGTGCTTCCAAGGGTTGCCGTGCTCGATGTGATCCGCTTTGCCTCGTTCACCGCAGGAGTGCGGCTGAAGGGCCTGACCGGGGATCCGATGGTCCCCGGCGAACTGGGCTGGCTGCTGGATTGGTCGCCCTATCACAATCTGCACCCCGGCACCTGCTACCCGGCCACGCTGATCGAAACAGCCGTCAATGACGATCTCGTCCACCCCAGCCAGTCCTACAAGTTCGCCGCACGAATCCAGGCCGCGCAGGGCTGCGACAATCCGGTGCTCCTCTCGGTGGCAGAAACCGGTGGCCACTATGGGCCAGACGATCAGAACGAACGTTGGACCATCGAGGCTCGCCGCTTCGCCTTTATCGCGGCGCGGACTGGGCTTGATATGGAAGAGTAATCCAAGAAGCAAACGCACGATACTCGTCATGCTTGTATTGGATACTGCCGCTGCGACCGATTACCGACGGTCCTTTTTTGCCCATGGAACAGGGCGACCCAGCCAAATCGGCTGAGTACCCTGATTTTGAGGACTCCAAGGTGCAGCCTCGATCAACTCGGAACGAGGATCGAATCTCTCGACCCGCGAATCCAACTCCGACTTTTGTGATCGATATTCAGCAGCTGAACGCACTCAGGCAGAAAGCCGATCCGAATCGCGTGACCACTATTTGATGCCTGTCCTAGAATGGTCCCGACATTGACCACTGTTCTTTATCGAGCGATCAGGGTTGTTCGAATCGATCGAAAAACAGCATCTCAGCGCCCCATTCGAAAGCGCCGATATCGACCTGCGAGCGAGGGAAGCGCCGCTGGTCGTAGGTCAGATCGAAATTGACATTGTTCGTGACACTCTGGGACACCCACGCAATAACGCAATCGCCCTAGCCCACGACGGGAATTTCTC
>JGI12048J13642_10710225_pt1 | contig 11731 bp, 11 predicted proteins | sample ElkSlonscriptome_16_FD_13642 | JGI IMG/M metagenome (IMG submission 13642) | reverse complement strand
GGCCGCTGCCGAGTCCAGTGGCGACAAGCTGAATGAACCGCAAAAAGACAAAATGCGGCAAAAGCCGCTGCGCGCGCCGCTTATTCTGGTCACTATCTCCAGCCCCTGTGAGCATCCTAAGATTCCCCAATTCGAGCAGGATCTGTCGGCGGCAGCCGCCACCCAGAACATGCTGATCGCTGCCCACGCGCAGGGCGTTGGCGCCATGTGGCGGACCGGCGCCATGGCCTATCACCCCACTGTCAAGCGCGGCCTGGGCTTGGCCCAACACGAAAAAATAGTCAGCTTTCTGTATCTCGGCACGGCGCAGGAAAACGGCCGCAGCCCGCAGGAGACAGACCCCAACGACTATTTCACGGAGTGGTGACTTGGCCTGTCGCAGCATGGACATGCAGTGCTGGAAGTGTGGCACGCAGATAAAGAATCTGTTGCTGCCTTTTTCGCGCTACGAGGAATGCAGTACCTGCAAGGCCGATCTGCATGTCTGTCTCGCCTGTCGCCATGATGACGCTGCGCTCAGTTCGGGCTGCCGCGAGGATCGAGCCGAATTCGTGCTGGACCGGGACAAGGCCAACTTCTGCGATTATTTCAAGCCCAACCCCCGCCCCTACAGGGAGCAGGAAAACCAAGAAGCCAGGCGGGCCCGGTCCAAACTGGCCGAGTTATTCGGTGAGGCCGGCCATGAAGATGAAGTTCCCAGGCAGAAGTCTGCGCAAAGCGAGGCCGACGAAGCGCTGGCGCAACTCAAGCGCCTTTTCGGCGATGATTGACTTGGCGATGATTGACCAGACCCCTGCCGCATAGGCTGCGAACGATGCGTACGACTGTGTTTTGCACACCCCTGCTCACGCCACTGCTGCGCATTCTCAGCATTATCGGACTTAAACTGTCAGGCTGGCGCAGTCGCGGCCATGAGCTGGAACGCCAGCGCTTCGTGCTTATCGCGGCACCCCACACCAGTAACTGGGATTTCCCGCTTATGCTCATGGTGGTACTGAAGCTGCGGCTTAGGGTTTACTGGATGGGAAAAAACACACTGTTTCCCTTCCCCTTCGGCTGGTTCATGAAATGGCTGGGCGGCATGCCCATAGATCGCAGCAAGGCCAGCGGCGTTGTAGAAGCGACAGTGCGCCTTTACCGGGAACAGGCAGAACTCATCATTCTGATTCCGCCAGAAGGCACTCGTAAGAAAGTGACCCAATGGAAGTCGGGCTTTTATCACATTGCTAATCAGGCCCGGGTGCCCATACTCATGGGCTATTTAGACGCAGAAAAAAAAGAAGCCGGCTTCGCGGATTTCTTTACTCCAAGCGGAGACCTGGACAAGGACATGGCTGAGATTCGCGCCTTCTACGCAGACAAGAAAGGACTGAGGCCGTAATACAGCTAATAAAATCCTCGATACAAGAGTTTGAACGGCGTTTTTCTGAATCCGGTAAATTAGATGATGATATACCTGAGATTTACAACACCAAACCGTCGATAAGCAAAAAGCCTTCTTGGAAATAGTTATCTTAAGCTACAAAAATGCCGGGAGCCCTCGATTCATGATTAGACGCATGCAGTACTGGAGCGCGCCACCAAATCAACATCTTGTGGCTCATCATAAGATTTTAAATTATCCGCCAGTTACCACTGACCCAAACCGAATAGTGAGCTTTCAGCTCACCATGGAGACGGTGAAACCGCCAGCACGGTAAGTCCATGTCTTCGAGATTGGTTGCAGCATCGAGGGCTATCAATATGCGCTTATTTTTTGGGGGCTGGTTTTGATTAACCTTGCACGCACCAGCGCGCTCGTGCAGCCGTTTCGATCCATTTACCGGACGTTATTGCCCATAGGATTATGGGGCCGCAGCCATAAACTGAAGTTTCTATTCTAGGAACAGACATTACTTGTTCATCACTGTGGGATGGTTGGTTTTAACGGCGGAGGCATTGGAGGTCGATGGATAATTACGCGGTCTCTTGGAATACCTGGCGGTAAAGAATCAAAAATGGCGTCTTCCAGGCTTTGTCCAGGTTTAGGTCTGATCATTACCGGTCCACTCGACCGAACCGGCATTTGAGCCGCTCTTGCAACTATATTGGTGTAGCTATCAATAATTCTATTACTACGATCTATGCTGACTACTGAGAAATCCTCGTCGTCTACAGCGCGATCCAATTCATTGACTGTACCTACGAATTTGAGTTGATAGATTTTTACGTCTGGAATATTGGTACCGCTTAACTGACCAGAATCTAGATTGCTCGGCGCGTATCTACCTGTGCCAGTTCGGTTCACAGGTGACATCAATTGATTCTGACTTAAAGCCACACGGAGCCGTTCTGACAATGTGCCAGGTAACAGTAACAGGCTTAGCGCCTCAATGCCCATGGTGGCTACCTGCCCTTGCTCACCTGAAGGATATTTAGCTTGAACGGATACTGCTTCAAAGCTGTATTTATTGGTAAATCGCTCAAGCTCCAGAGGTGTTTTCCCGTGGGCAAAGACCACAGTCACACCAACGACCTCCAATTCTGTCCGGGGGTTACTTGCCAATAGTTCAATTTCAGCTATAGATTCTTCATAGAGGCGAATAACTTTTTCATCAGTGACTGCACCTAACGTACCCCACACTGTTTCTAATACTAACTGCTCGTCAGAAGCTGGTTGCGCATTAGCAATCTGGGTCGCTGATAAAGTGCTAAAAACCAACAGTCGAAATTTATTCATCGTCTCAACAGTCTTCCGGTATATGGCATTTGCGGACTACGGCTATCTGGGTCATATTCTTCCTAAATCTATTTGACTTACTAGCCTGTGGAACACCCATTTAGCTAACAATATTACCAACGGTGACTCCCCCCGGTTTGACTTGCCAATCATGTTCTTGCTAGGTTTTTGGCAAAGTCAGCATACTGATGTCATTTCCCATTGCGGAGCCTTGTTGCGAGCGAGGTATTGATCCCGAGAGCTTGTGATTTACCTGAAGACCTTATCCTAACAACCCGGTCTAAGAATCAAGACAACCTGGTATCCAGCAGAGTTTGAATCGGAATTTGCGCAGGGCCAGGGTTGCGTGTCGCATTAATGCTTCCTGACCACGAAAATCGCCCGCTACAACAACCGCGATTGACACTACTCTTCGTTATCCTAGCTCGTTATCCTAGCTCGTTATCCTAGCTCGTTATCCTAGCCTGTACGAAAAGGAGAGTCTGACATTGAAAAAAACAACAAAAATTATTCCTCTGGTTCTGCTTTGCCTTAGTCATGCTACGCTGGCGTTTGCGCAGACTCAATCTGGCCAATTTGAAATCCCTCTCACCCAATGGGGTCGGCCTGACCTGCAGGGCGTGTGGAATTTCTCATCCGACATTCCCATGGAGCGGCCCGAACGCTTCGGCACTCAGCGTTTTCTGACCGATGAGCAGCTCGAAGAGCGGCGGGAGCGCATAGAGGCAGCTCGCGAACGGGCAGAACTGGCGGCGCAAGCGCCTCTTGATGATGGCGCGCCCCCAGTTACCGATGTGGTCATTGCCGGTTATAACGATTTCTGGATGGAGCGGTCAGGCCTCGGCGAATCTGTACTTACTTCACACATTATCTACCCGGACAATGGCAGATTGCCAGAACCGCTTCCCGGTGCCATTCGACAATATGGCGGCCTTGGTTTGGACACCCCGGGTGTGCGTCCAGTGCGCTTTGTCGTGGGCGGTGTTAGCACCGATGGACCTGAAGATCGGGGATTATCAGAACGCTGCATTGTCGGTTTCAATTCAGGACCACCGTTTACACCCAGCCTGTATAACAATAACGTGCAGATTATTCAGTCTCGGGACACCGTAGTTATCCTGACAGAGAACATTCACGATGCCCGTATTGTGCCGATAGACGGGAGTGCATTTATCGATGATGACATTCGACTTTGGTCTGGGGACTCGAGAGGGCACTGGGAAGAAAGTACGTTAGTTGTCGAAACCAGGAATTTCAATGGACTGCGACAAAGCTTGGGCACACTGGATATCACTTTCGGAAATCCCAATGACAACTACAGCTACGGACACAATTACGATACCGTGTTGACTGAAAGATTTACCAGAGTGGGTACCCATACATTGAATTACGAATTCGAAATCGATGATCCCTCGACCTGGTCTGACCGCGTGCAAGCCCTGATTCCAATGACTAAATCCAGCGGACAAATTTACGAGTATGCCTGCCATGAAGGCAATTATGGCTTGATGAATATCCTGCGTGGCGCAAGAGCTCAGGAAAGATCAGAGTAGGCATTGTCTTCCTCCTTGGCCGCCGGATCTGGCAGCTTAGAGACGTCAAGCACAAGCGTACTCACTACTCTCATCGGTCGGCGGTTTCTGCACCGGATTTTTCATTCACTAGATTGTTCAAGCTCTGGCGCCTAACGCCGAGCTTAATTGCAGCATCAGTGACAGTCAGTTCCGACGTATTAATACAGTCTTCCCGAACAATGCTCCCGGGATGTAAGGGAGTTTTCATAGCCATGATGTCTGCTTTATTCAGATGCAACCCTGATCAAGGGCTGGACGTTGACGGACACTCGCTGCGGCAGAAATGATGCTGGAATGCAGTCATCGGGACCCGGCGGCGCTGCGCAGAGCCCGTTCAATGCCGCCATCGGTAGTGGTCACGTCAAGTACCTGCAGCAGATTACTGAAGATACTCTGAGCGTATTCCTGCATGCTAATTTCACGCAGAGTGAACTTCCAGTGCTTCAGGTGCCATTGCTGTAGCTGCGCCAGCACCTGAGCCGCCAGCAACTCTGGATTGTTGCATCTGAACTGGCCACGCTCCACGCCGGCCAAAAAAGCATCGATCAGAATCTGTTCGAAACGCAGTTCGAGCTGCATTGCCTGTTCCTGCTGCGTGCGCTCCAGTCCCTTTAATTCCATGAAGCAGAAGTAATACCAGGGGTTCATGATTTGCATCATATAAATTTCACCGAAAATGATCGCTCTGAGCCTGTCAACAGGTGCCAGGTCTTCCTCGGAAAGGCTGGCGATAACGCGCTCAATATAAGTTCGCAGTACCCCCTCGATGGTGGAGGCAAGATTGTCCTTGCTACCGATATAGGCGTAGAGCCCGCCCATGCTGATACCGGTCTCGCGACTCAGGTCACGCAGGCTCATGGCCTGGAAACCCTTACTGTTGGCCAGCTTGAAGGTGGCATCAAAAATCTTCGGTAAATTGCCCAGAGCAATCCTCGGGTTTTTTATCTGCATCTTATCCCGATACATCTCGAACACCGTGCGCCAGAAGCCCGCTCCCTCCAGCTCCCAGACCTGACGGAATGCTTCCATGCTCGTGTCTTGCGGCCAGGCACGCGCCGATTCTTTATTGTTATTCTCCATGCAAAAAATCCCTGATCAAGGCTGCAGCGGAGCTCAAGTGTAGTCCTTATTGACCGGGGTGTTAAGGCAGAGTGTTAATGAAGCGTGTTAAGGCAGATTGATACCGCAGGTGTGATACTAGCCGTGGCCTTTCAAGGATTTTATAGCGTCCCGAAGCGGGCTCACAACCAGTCTCAAAACAAGTCTCAAAACCAATAGGAAAGGGTCGCAAACAGACCGGCGAGTGCGCACAACGCCAGCGAGCCCCAGCGCAGGTTAGTCAGTGATAGAAATTTCAATGAGCGCATGGCCAGCCAGTAGCCAGCCAGGGTCGCGGGCATGAGAGGCAGGGAAAGAGTCAGCTCCGCTAATCCGAAACGGCCCACTGCGGCCAGCATTATCAGCGACAGCACACAACTGACGACAAAAAAAGCAGCCAGATTGGCGCGAATATAGTCACCGGCCTCATGCTGCATTACCAAAGCCATGGGGGGGCCACCGATCGACGAACTGGTGCCCATGAATCCCGACAGAAACCCCGCAGTGAACAGCGCCCCGGAAGTGGGACGGAAGCGATACGGCGTCAGACTGACCAACACTGCCAGCAGCACCGTCAGGCCCAGCCAGAGCGCCAGCGTCTGTTGATCGATGACCAGAAGCAGCAGTCCTCCGGCCACGGTGCCCGGCACGCGTCCGATGATGGCCGCACGCAGACCGCCAAATGCGATGGCGTGGCGGTGTTTGCGGGCATTGGCCAGCGACAGGGTCAGTGCGGACACGGTTATAGGCGCGGGCACGTAGAGCGGGTCGATGAAAAATAAAATTGGCGCGGAAATGATTGCCAGACCGAATCCGATCGAGCTTTGGACAAAGGAGCCAACGAATATGACCGTTGCCGCGAGAAGCAATTCCATGCGTAGTTCCTGAAACGAGATCCATCTGTGGGATACTGAACCAAGGCGGCGATTATCGCACACCGCGATAGGGCTGCTGTCTTTGCGCTAAAATTTTGGCACTGTTGCGCTTACTTAAGGAGGCTCTCGCCAATCCACTACCCCGGTTGCCGTGGCAGATGCCTGCCTTTTACAATGCCCCGGTATCCAGACAAGGAATCAACTCATGAAGACACGCGCCGCTGTCGCCTTTGCCGCCGGTCAACCGCTGGAGATTGTCGAGGTCGACCTCGAGGGTCCCAGGGAGGGAGAAGTGCTGGTGGAAATCATGGCCACCGGTATCTGCCACACAGATGCATTCACCCTTTCCGGAGACGACCCGGAGGGAAGCTTCCCCGCCATTCTCGGCCATGAAGGCGCCGGTATTGTGCGTGAAACCGGTCCCGGCGTCAGTTCCGTCAAGGTCGGTGACGCGGTCATACCGCTCTACACGCCCGAGTGCAGGCAGTGTGAGTTTTGCCTCAATCCCAAGACCAACCTCTGCCAGGCCATTCGCAGCACCCAGGGTCAGGGGCTCATGCCCGACGGCAGCAGCCGGTTTTCCCTCGACGGCGAACCACTGCTGCACTACATGGGCTGCTCAACGTTCTCCAACTTCACGGTGCTGCCTGAAATCGCCGTGGCCAAAATCCGCGCCGATGCTCCGTTCGACAAGGTCTGTTACATAGGCTGTGGCGTCACCACGGGGATCGGCGCTGTAGCCTTCGAAGCCCAAATGGAACCGGGCAGCGTCGCCGCCGTTTTCGGTTTGGGTGGCATCGGCCTCAACGTCATCCAGGGAGCACGTATGGTGGGTGCCGATCGCATAATCGGCGTCGATATCAATGGCGACAAGGAAGCCCTGGGCCGTCGATTCGGCATGACCGATTTCATCAATGCAAAAGAGGTCGATGACGTAACCAGCGCCATCGTAGACCTCACCAATGGCGGCGTCGACTACTCCTTCGAGTGTATCGGCAACGTCATGACCATGCGCCAGGCCCTGGAATGCTGTCACAAAGGCTGGGGCGAGTCCTACATCATTGGCGTCGCCGGTGCCGGTCAGGAAATCTCCACGCGCCCATTTCAACTCGTCACCGGCCGATCCTGGAAAGGCACCGCCTTCGGAGGCGCCCGCGGTCGCAGCGACGTCCCGCGCATTGTGGACTGGTACATGAACGGCAAGATCGAGATCGATCCGCTGATTACCCACACCATGCCACTGGACGAGATCAACAAGGCCTTCGAGCTGATGCACGAAGGCAGCAGTATTCGCTCCGTCGTTGTTTACTGAAACATCAATTCAAAGGTGACAGGAGAATTCAATGAAGTATCTGCACACAATGGTCCGGGTTAGCGATCTGGATGCGTCGCTGGACTTTTACTGCAAGCAACTGGGCCTAACCGAAATCCGCCGCAGAGAAGTGGAAAAGGGTCGCTTCACCCTGGTCTTTCTCGCCGCGCCCGGAGACGAGTCGGCTCAGGTTGAACTGACCTACAACTGGGATCCTGAGGACTTTAGTGAAGGCAGAAATTTTGGTCATCTCGCCTACGCCGTCGAAGATATTTACGCCCTCTGCCAGAGTCTCATGGACGCTGGCGTGACGATTAATCGACCCCCTCGGGATGGACGCATGGCGTTCGTGCGCTCGCCCGACAATATTTCCATAGAACTCCTGCAGCGGGGTGACCCCCTCCCCGAACAGGAACCGTGGGCAAGCATGGAAAATTCCGGCAGCTGGTAAAGCCCTGCGCTGAGTAGAAGTAGTACCGAAACAGTTTTTATCCGGCTTTTTGCAGAATAGCCGGGTAAAGGACAACAGCCCGAGCTGAATCGGTACTCAGCCTGGCTGGCTTAACCTGAGACTCCATTCGAGACCGCGCCGCTGCTGCCTGCTGGTCCGGCTTGAGCTGCCCATTGCCCTCGTTTATGATACGGCCCCGTCGCCGGTGCTTACTCTCAGTACGCGCCCCATGACCCTCTACCCGATCGACTAGTAACTTCGGCCTTTAACTTTAACCAGAAAAAACAATGCAATTGCTTGATGGAAAATCCTGCGCCCAGCTGATTCGCGACGAGATTGCTGTCCGAGTTGAGCAGCTAAGAGAAGCGGGCCACCGTGTACCACACCTGGCCGCAGTCCTGGTCGGTGACGATGGCGCCAGTCAGACCTATGTCGCCAACAAGGTCAAGGACTGCCAGGAAGTTGGCTTCAACTCGACGGTAATCCGTCTGAACACTTCGATCACCGAGTCCGAACTATTGGCCCGGGTAGACCAGCTCAATGCGGACACCGAGGTGGATGGATTCATCGTCCAGCTACCGGTACCCGATCATATAGACGAGCACCAGCTTACTCTTGCCATCGACCCGCGCAAGGATGTGGATGGCTTCTGCCCGGAAAACGTCGGCAAGTTGTGCCTCGGCCTGCCAACTTATATCTCGGCCACGCCCAACGGGATCATTGAGCTTCTGGCCCACAACAATATCGAAACCGCGGGTAAGCACTGTGTCGTGCTGGGACGCAGCAACATAGTCGGCACGCCCGTGTCCATTCTGATGTCGCGCAAGGCCGATCCTGGCAACTGTACCGTGACTCTCGCCCACAGCCGCAGCACAAACATCACGGAAATCAGCGCCCAGGCCGACATCCTCATCGCTGCCATCGGCCAACCCGGATTCGTTAAACCGGACATGGTAAAGTCAGGGGCAGTTGTCATCGACGTCGGCATGACCCGCGTGCCGGACGCCAGTCGTGCCTCCGGTTATCAACTCGTTGGCGACGTGGATTTTGACGCCGTCAAGGACAAGTGCAGCTACATCACTCCTGTCCCCGGCGGTGTCGGCCCAATGACCCGCGCTTCCCTGCTGCAGAACACACTTAAAGCCTACTCACGTCACCAGGAAATCTAGCCATGTTTCAATCACTACAGGCTCTGCCCGCCGACCCCATTCTCGGCCTGATGGCTGCCTATCGCTCCGACGACAACCCGAAGAAGATAGACCTGGGGGTCGGAGTCTACAAGGATGCTGAGGGGAACACGCCGGTCATGCGTGCAGTCAAGCAGGCAGAAGACAGGATATTGAACGAACAGACCACAAAGAGCTACGTAGGCCCCACTGGCGCCGCCGCTTTCAATGACATTATCGCCGACCTGGTGCTGGGCAATACGCTGGTTAGCGCGCTGGATAAGCGCAGGGTCACCGTGCAGACGCCCGGCGGCTGCGGCGGCCTGCGTCTGGCGGCGGAATTCATTAAGAAGGCAAACCCGGAAGCAACGGTCTGGGTAAGCGATCCGACCTGGGCCAATCACGTGCCGCTGCTGGGTTCGGCGGGGCTTAAAATTGAGCAGTACCCCTACTACGACTACGACAGCCACAGCGTGCGCTTCGAAGACATGCTGGAAACTCTCGCCAAGGTCGAAGCCGGAGATGCCGTGTTAGTTCACGGGTGCTGTCATAACCCCTGTGGTTCAGACCTGAGTGCCGAGCAGTGGCGGGCGCTGCGTGACCTGGCTCTGAAGAATGGCTTCACCGTTTTTATAGACCTCGCCTATCAGGGGCTCGGTGACGGGCTGCAAGAAGACGTCCACGGTACCAGACTGCTCGCCGAGTCGTTGCCGGAACTGATCATCGTCAGTTCCTGCTCCAAAAACTATGGGCTGTACAGGGAGCGCACAGGTGCATTGACTGTGATCTGCGACAGCGATAAAGCTGCCGGCATAGCCAGCACTCAGCTTGCGGCAGCCGCGCGCGCCATGTACTCCATGCCGCCAGACCACGGTGCAGCCGTGGTGGCCGAAGTCATGCAGGACCCTGCCCTGCGCAGCGACTGGGATTCCGAATTGACCGAAATGCGCAACCGCATTAACGGGCTGCGCTCAGAACTGGTGGCGAGGCTCAAGGACGCAGGCATCGATCGGGATTTTTCTTTCATTGAGAAGGAAAAAGGCATGTTTTCCTTCCTCGGAGTATCGGTGGATCAGGTTCAGAGCCTGGTGAATGACTACAGCATCTACCTGGTCAACTCGAGCCGCATAAACGTGGCCAGTATCAACGCCAGTAATATAGACTATTTAACCACCAGCATAGCGACGGTTGTACAGAGCGGTTGAGCCTCTGAGCAAGTCAGAGTTTGACCGCCATCACATCGCTGCCGATTCCCTGGATGACGCAGTTGGTGGTGGCCCCGGGAAGCTGCATCCAGTCACCTTGCTTGCAGTGGCTGCCGACAATGACGAGATCAGCGCTAAGCAGGGAAGCCAGGCGTTTAATCTCGAAAGCCGGCTCTCCATGGATACAATGCATCTGCTCGCAGTTCACCGTCAAGCCGTACCTGCACAGGAGCTGACGCAGGCGCATTTCGGCGTGATCTCGCTGACGGCGAATATGTGGATCAAGACAGGATGCTTCGACGCTGACGCCATGGTCATAAAACCCTTCCCTGATCACGTGAACAACGTGCAGGTTTTCCAGCTCATCGAAGTAAAGATCACGCACGCGCTGGACCAGCGGTTCTGATTCCGGCTCCAGATCCAGGGCCAACAGCAGTTTTCTGTTTTGGTTCAAAGCAACCACTCCACACCGATTCAACTTACCGGCCAACACTCAGTAGTTATGGCTTCCGTTGATCGTATGCTAGTGGTTTGGCGCCAGAGCTGCTTGATCTAAGTCAATCGACTCTGCCTTTGAGGGCAGGCCCTACTTGCGCAGTGAATTCGCGCAGCGCAGATTCTGTAGTCTCCCACCCGAGACAGGCGTCGGTAATGGAAACGCCCGGTCTGATTTCACTGAGATCGTCGGGAATCGGCTGATTGCCTTCTTCGAGATTACTCTCCAGCATGAGCCCGATAATTGACTTGTTGCCAGCCTGCACTTGCGCAGCGATTTCATTGAGCACGTCGATCTGACGCCGCGGTTGCTTCTGGGAATTGCCGTGACTGCAGTCAATCATGATATTGGAGTCATGACCGGCTTTCTCCAGCTCTGCTTCTGCCGCCGCGACGCTCGCAGCATCATAGTTGGGAGATTTGCCGCCCCTGAGGATGACGTGGCAGTGGGGATTGCCCTCGGTGCGAAACACGGCCACCTGGCCTTCCCCGGTAATACTGATAAAACTGTGTGGCGCCGAAGCCGTTCTGATGCCATTGATGGCAACCGCGATGTCGCCAAGCACGTTATTCTTGAAGCCGATGGCGGAAGAGATACCGCTGGCTAATTTGCGGTGAGTCGGAGACTCGGTGGTGCGAGCACCGATTGCGGTCCAGCTCACCAGGTCTTGCAGGTACTGGGGAGAAATCAGGTCCAGTGCTTCGATCGCGATCGGCAGACCCAGACGGGCGATATCCAGCATCAGTTCGCGGCCAATACGAATGCCGTGGTCGATGCGATGACTGCCGTCCAAATGGGGATCGTAGATCAGACCCTCCCAACCCACAGAAGTGCG
>JGI12048J13642_11420689_pt1 | contig 11733 bp, 12 predicted proteins | sample ElkSlonscriptome_16_FD_13642 | JGI IMG/M metagenome (IMG submission 13642) | reverse complement strand
CCCCCCCAATTTGATATCCTGTTTAAAACCACCCCTTCATTTCTTTGTTGACAATTCATTCACCGTTGTTTATACAAGACGATAAGCGTCGTTTATTTTCGAAACTGAGGCACTCCTGAGTTATCCCGCCACGAGCCACTGTTGATCCACGAACTTCATTTCCGGGACTGTTTCCGACACACCCTTGCCGGTTCGGTGCCGCTGGACCAAACGCTTTGCCTTCGGTCCCTTTAAGGGTCCGCCCGTATAGTATAAATGTTCTATTATCACCTGAGGAGGTGCTTATGAACGCCATAACCCAACGGGCTTTTTCCCGCAATCGGTATGTCGCCCCGATTCTATTTTCCGATTCCAAGGAAAAACAGTTTCGTGAAGCTGTCATGCACAACAGCAGCGTGGGCGGAATGTATTTCGAAAGTCGCCACCCGGTTTTTCCCGGCACCGGCCTGGTCATCCAGCTGGTGGATCTTGCCTCGGATCCTTACTGGCCCGAGGCCTGCGACAGCTATCTGGCCGATACCCGCTGGTGTATCGAAAAGATGGGAGACGACCACCCGGTCTACGGCGTCGGGGTTCGGTTCGTCATGTCCACCTGTACCCAGTGCGGCGCCCGAATACGGCACTGCTGCCTGGACGGGGTGGATCTCTGCCCGGAGTGCCAGGAAGACATTTTAACCATTTCCGACACCAAGCTGAGGGGGTGCCTGGAGAACTATTACTTAGGCAATGTTTTGTAGCGGATGAGGAAGCGGTTCCATGAATGAACGGCGGGCTTTCCGCACGAAGGACGGAATCATCGGGAAAAATAAAAGTCCGACGCCTCCGTCCCTCGTTCGAAAATCCTAAGCGGCTGTTTGGGCACGGCTATTTAGGNGCCTTGGGCGGGCTGACCATGGCCTCGCCGTCCAATACCCGGGTGCCGTCCTGATTGGTGCAGGTGGTTTTGAGGCGGACCCGGTTTTTATCGGTCGTCACCTCGATCACTTCGGCCCGGGCCGTGATGGTGTCGCCCATGCGGACCGGTGCCAGAAACTTGAGTTCCTGCTTGAGATAGATGGTGCCCGGCCCCGGCAGATGCACGCCCAAAATGGCTGAAATAAACCCGGCGGTCAGCATTCCGTGGGCGATCCGGGTTTTGAAGAAGGTTTTTTCCGCATACGCTTCATTGATATGGGCCGGGTTCAGGTCACCGGTCACCCCGGCATACAGGTACACATCCGATTCCGATACGGTTTTGGAGAATTCTGCCGAATCCCCCACCTGAATTTCACCGATGGTTTTTCCGATCATGAGGCCTCCTTCCTTTGCGCTGCGTATCCGTTAAAACCACATGCGATGGCTGAACACATCCTGTTCCAGGTCCTTTTTGTCTTCTTGCAGGCTCAGGTACATGGAGGCGTTCTGAATGGCGATGCCGCCCTGGCTGGCCAAGGCCTCCACCAGAATGATCATGTCTTCGGGAAAATCCCGCTCCGTCTCACTGCACAGCCGCATCACCCCGATGACCTCTTCCCCGACCCTGAGGGGAACGCAGAGCATGGAGACGATCCCCTCCTTCTTCATGGACTCCCGATACTGCACCCGTTTGTCGGTCTGAGCATTTTTAATCACCACCGTTTCACCGTCCAGAGCACCGCTCACGCTGTTGTCTTTGCTGACCGGCCCCTTGTTGAGGAACTCTTCGCTGAACCCGTAGGTGGCCACCAACTCGAGGGTACCGGAATCTTTGTTCACAAGACGGATATTGACCCCTTTCATGCCGAAGGTTTCGGCCAGATCGGAAGTCAGGATGTGAAGGATCTTCTGAATATCCAGGCTTGAATTGATGCTGTCGGCCATATCGTGAAACAGCAGGGCGTTTTTGCGCATCCTTTCCACCAGCCGGGCATTCTGAATGGCGATGCCGCCTTGATCCGCCAAAGCGCTCAGGAATTCGATCTCATCCTCTGAAAACTCCCGAACCTCGGCGGTATACAGCGACAACACCCCGATCGGCTTGGCCTCCACCATCACCGGAACCACCAGAATGGAGGCGATCCCTTCGGCCTTTTTGGCTTCACGGTTTTCCATCCGAGGATCGGAGGTCACATCGCTGAAGGCCAGATGCCCCTTTTTCACCAGCTCGTCCACCAGGGCCTTGCCCCGGTAGGGGTCCGCATGAAGATAGTTCTCTGACAATCCTTTCTGATAGGCGGGAGAGAACATTTCTTCTTTCACCTGATCGGCCAGAAACAGACAGGCGGCCTTGCCCTCCATGGTATCGATGGCGCTTTGAACAATCAGATCCAGCAGTTCATCCCGGTTTAACGTCGAACCGAATGCCTTGCTGATCATGCAGAACGTCTTGAAGTAGTCCTTTCTAACGGTCATCTTTCTTCTCCTTGTCGAACAGCATTCGATGTATCCTTATGAATCGGCGCAGAAAACCCACGGGTCTTCGACCTTCTCCTTCTATTTTTTGGCTCGCTTGGGTTTGGAACGGGCGGCGGCGGTATCCTTCTTGATTTTGGCCTTTGTTTCGGCGCCTTCGGCTTTGGTGGTCTTGGCCTTGACGCTGCGGGTAGCAGCCGTTTTGGGGGCGGCGGTTTCGGCGGCCGGTGTTTTCTTTTTTCGGGTGCGGGTCGCTTTTTTCGGGGTATCTTCACGCTCCCTCAACCAGCCGGCGATTTTGGGGGCGAACAGTCGCTGGCACTTGGAACTTACATAGATGCCGATATGCCCGGTATCGAGGCAGATATCCTCTTTGTCTTTGCTGCCCACCTTTTGGGTCAGATGTTCACAGGCTTCGGGCGGAACCAGATGGTCGAATTTTCCATAGATGTTCAGCAGCGGCATGGTGATTTTTTTGAGATCCACTCGCTTGCCGTCCAGCTCCAGCTTGTTCTGGATCAGGAGGTTTTTCTGGTAGCATTCCGTTATGAACTGCCGAAAAGTGGTCCCGGGCACATCCGGACTGTCGAAGATCCACTTCTCCATTCGGACGAAATTTTCGACAAAATCTTTGTTGTCAATATGCTCGAAAAAACCGACGTACTTATCGATGATGAGGCGGGCCGGATTGAGCAGCAGAAATCCCAGGTTCATCAGATCGCCGGGCATGTTGCCGTAGGCGCTGCCCATGTCGTAGGCATGGGTGTTCCGCATCCAGATGTGCAGAAGCCCGGTGTCGGTGTCGAAATTGGTGGGGGTGACGGTGGTAACCAGGTTTTTGATCTTTTCCGGATGCAGCGCCGAATACATCACCGAAAAGGCCCCGCCCATACAGATGCCCATCAGATTCAGGTGGGGAAGACCATGCTTTTCCAGAATGAAATCGATCACATTGTCCATATACATATTGACGTGGTCGTCGATGGTCAGAAACTGGTCCTTCCGGGTGGGATATCCCCAATCGATCATGTAGACCTCGATCCCGTTGTCCAGAAAAGTCTGAATGACACTCCGGCCCGGCTGAAGGTCGAGCATGGTCTCACGATTAATCAGTGCGTAGACGATCAGGAGCGGATACTTGTGCGTCACCTTTTCGGGCTTGTAATACTTGACCCGCATTCGATCCTCTTCATAGACCACCTCGAAAGGGGTGGTGGATAGATCGGTCTCCAGGGGACCCAACAGCACCTCCGAGGCTTTTTGGGCCCGGCTCTTGGCTTGTTCGGTATTCTCGGTCAGCTTTTTAAGAATCAAATCAACGGCGATTTTGGGTTCGCTCATATGCATCCTCCTTTCCGTAAACCGTTACCCCTTCTTGGGGGAAGGCCGGCCGTCCACTTGCTTGGAAAGCGCCCTCACCTTCTTTTTCAGGTGATAGATTTCTTTGTAAAGTTCATCCATCTCCCGATTGGTGGGGATGGGCAGACGCTGCAACAGGTCACAGACAAACGCCTCCTTGGCATCCCGGTACTGGACCAGGGAACTGATGGTCTTGTCCATCACCTGGGTGTATTCCGGAGACTTGAGCAGGGTCATGTAGTGGCCCTCGAGTATCTTGACCCACATTTTATAGTATTGGTTGAAGTCGTCATGGATTTCACCCGTTTCGGCCATCTCCTCGAGTTTTTCCTGCATCACCCCGGCGGTCTTCTCGATCGGTACATAAAACATGTACAGGAATTCGCTAAGGGAGGTCTGGAACAGGTTGTGTTTGTCTAAGTAATCGTTGAACCGTTCCTGATAAAAACGGGTCAGCCCCAGGGAAGGGACCTTCAGAAATTTTTGGAACTCTTTTTCATAGAGTTCCCGAATCGCCCGAAAGGTGTCCTGGTCGATGTCTTCGAAATTGTAGGCCTTGCTCTGCTGCCCCATTTTGGCGGCCCGCTCCATGAACTGCTTCTGGAGTTCCTGGTAGCCTTCCATGGCCTGCTTCATCATCACCATGGCCAGATCCGGGACCGAATCCATCCCTTTCATCATGGCGTCTAGATTTTCCGGTTTGCTGAAGGATTTCATCAGCGATTGAAAAATCTTGCCGCCGGCCTCGAAATTCTTTTGAGCCTTGCGGGTCGGCCCTTTTTTGGCCTTTTCCCCGGCATCGGTGAACCCGGGAAAGCCGAACGGGGTAGATGCCTCCGGTTGAACCGTCGCCATGTTCTGCCAGAAATCCATGGCCGATTTCATCCAAAACGAAAACATTTCTTCCGGGGTCGTTTGATGCTTGTCATCCATAAGCTGCTCCGTTTCCTCCCGAATGATGATCTCTTCACACCCTATCGCACTGGATTTTCAAATTTAACCACACCATAACGCAGGGGGGGATCAAAAACAACCCATAAAACGGAATACCTTCATTTATTTTCCTCCTTTTCAGATACGGTATGATCCCAAAAATAATGAAAGGGAGTCATTTTTTTAACGTTCTTTTCAGTCCGCTTGGACAGATCCATTCCCATTTCCAAATAGGAAGTGAACTGCTCCTCCATGTTGTTTTTGTAATAAAGGTAGCTGTCGATGATTTTTTCCAAATATTTCTCGAAAAAATCATTGAGGACATCTTCGCCGGATCGAATAATCAAATGGAGGAGGGATACCGGCAGAAGGGCATTGTTCTTTTTGGCCCGTTCCATAATGATCTGACTCAGGATAAAGGCGGTGACATCCTGATTGGTTTTCAGATCGATCACTTCGACCTGAACCCCCTCTTTGATCATTTTCGCCACATCCTCCAGAGTGACATAGGCGCTCTGTTCCGTATCGTACAACCGCCGGTTCGGGTATTTCTTCAACACCTTTTTATGGACCATTTTTTATATCCCAGGGCTAAAAGTGACTGTGACACGTTGCAACAAAAAGCATTGCTTTCGGCTTCAAATAGGGAATGATTCTATATAGGGAATACACACAAAGTCAAGGTTTTTCAAAATATAATGGGTCGATTCAGGTTTCTTCCGAATTATTGTGCAATGCAATATTTTTTGCTTGACATAATTTTTAAAATCGCTATTATATCTTTCAGCACATCGACCATGAGTGCATCTTTTTTTTATCAAACGCCACACAAGGGAGGCCGAATTATGGAACAAGGAAAAATCGCCAAACAGATGCTGTCGTATCAAAAGAGTCTTTTTGAGAGTTCTTTCAATGCCGTCTGTGCAGTCCAGGATCAAACCGAGCAGATGACGAAAACCTTCATTGAACAAATGCCGTGGATCCCCGAAGAGGGAAAAAAGACCCTGAAGCAATCGATGGAGACTTACAAAAAAGCCCGAGACAATTTCAAAAAATCGGTTGAAGACGGTTACGGGCAGATAGAAAAACTATTTGAAGGAAAATAGACCTGCTCGACGACCGGCATGCCCCTTTAAACACCCCAACCATTACCCCACCAATTTAATGAAAGAGGAAAAAACCAAATGGACCAGAAAATGATGTTTAAGCAGATGCTCGCCTTTCAAAAGACCACCTTCGACAATTCCTTCAATGCCATGGCCGCCATGCAGGAGCAGGGTGAAAAAATGGTCAACACCTTTATAGAGCAAGCCGAATGGCTGCCGGAAGAAGGAAAAAAGGCGGTCGCCAACTGGATCAACGCCTATAAAGAGGGTCGAACCAAGTATCGGGAAGCGGTGGAAAAAAATTTTGAAAAAGTGGAAGAATACTTCTCCGTATCCGAGGCGAAGACCCGGTAATTCCGGTCGGTTTTACCCTGCGCATCTTTTCAACCCGGCTCCGGACAAGGCGCCATGCCTGGTATTCTCGTCAGCCGGGTTGACAAAGCAGGGGGATTTACACGAAAATATTTTCCATAATACGGTGCGTCAAGAAAAAGCTTACACCCTATTTGAGGAATCAGAAAACGGACCTATGATAGGGGGGTAAATTGGGCCAAAGGCTCTCGGCTCACAGCCGAAAGAACTACATAATTAAATAACGGGGTCAGCATTCACCCGGATTATTCGGAGGTACAGTAAGATGCCAACTTTAAAGGACTCTCAAGAAAATTGCCTGCATGAGGATCTCTTCGAGAAGATGATGACCCCGGCCCAGGCCTTTGCGAACAATTTACAAGCCGGCCAAAATTACTGTGCCGGTTTTGCAAAATACCTCAACGAGTTCTTGACGCCTTTCGTAATTTCCACCAACTATTTCAGTGAAGTCGAACGAGAACGGTTGATGAGTCGTTCTCCGCTGGAAAGCTTCCTGTCCTATCTGGGTCTAATGACATTCAACCTGGATCTCAGCAACAAGGCCGCCATGGCCAGCCTGCGGGTGGTGAGTGAATACGCCAAAAAGGAAATGCCCAACGCGGTGGAAGCGATGCTCAATACCTGCTTCGGCACCGAGGGCGAAAATATCGAAGACTTTTCAGCCCGTCAGGCCAAAATGATGGAGATGGTGACCCAGACATTTCCTCGGGCCGTTCAAGAGGCAGGGGATGACTTCGGGTTTCATTTCGAACGCGGGCGCGATATCAAATTCGCCGAAACCGACCGGTTCATCCTTTATCAGGTCATGCCCACCGACAAAAACGTCGAGGTGCGGGAAGACGGCAAACCGGTGTTGATTCTTCCCCCGTTTGTATTGGGGGCCAATATTCTGGCGTTTCTGCCCGAGGAGAACCGAAGCTATACCCATGCCTTCGCCAACCAGGGCGTCCCGACCTACATTCGAATTCTAAAGGATATCTCCACCACGCCGGCACTTCAGACCATGACCGGAGAAGACGACGCCCTCGACACCAAATTCTTCTGCGAAAAGATCAAGGCGCGCCACGGCAATCCGGTGACCCTCAACGGATACTGCCAGGGCGGTTTTTCCGCGGTCTGCGATCTGCTCTCCGGCGAGTTGGACGGCCTGGTGGACGCGCTGATTACCTGCGTTTCCCCAATGGACGGAACCCGCAGCCTCGGCCTGAAAGAATTTTTAAACGAGCTTCCGGAACGGTTCAATGATCTGCTCTACGGCACCAAAACGCTGCCCAACGGCAACAGAGTGGGAGATGGGCTCTTGATGGGATGGGTCTACAAGCTCAAATCCATCGGGGTGGAGGCGCCCATGGTCGCCTTCTTTCGGGACATGATGATGTTCCGACCCAGAAAAGGCCGTCTGCTCCAAATCAGCAAAACAGCGGCCGCCCTCAACTACTGGCTCCAGAACGAGCGAAACGATCTGCCCCTGGGCATCACCGAAATGAGCTTCGCCTCGTACACCACTCCGATCACGGAAGACGGCACCTTGCCCATTAAACTCTTCGGTCGGGAACTCAATTTTAAACGACTCAAAGAAAAAGGGATCCAATGGCTCATCTGCTACGGAGAGCGAGACGACCTGGTGGAAAAGAACACCGCCCTGGCGCCCCTCGATTTCATCGACGCAGAGGTGTCGGCGTTTCCCAAGGGGCATGTGGCCATCGCCACCTCCTGGTCTGACCCCACCTCGGCGTGCGCCCTTCACACCCGATTCGGAGAGGAAAACGTTCGCGGCCCGGTTCGGTTTCAGTTGGATCTGGAACAGGAAAGCGCTGAAAGCCGGACGCAAACGAAAACGGCAGCCAAACCCAAAAAGAAGGCCGATGCCAAAACGAAGGGTTCATCCGATTCCTCCGTTAAAACACCGGCCGCTTAAAGACCCGTTTTTTGTCGGGTCGAGACAAAATTATGGATGAAAAATTTCTGGAATTATGGGGAAATATGCTGATCAACGCGGCCCGCGGCAAAAAGCAGTCCAAAGATTTTTTCAACTGGCTGCAGACCGGATTCCCCGGCGTGACGGGGGAAAACCGGAACCGAACCGCCGATACCGGGTTGGAAGATCTCAATGCCGCTTTCAAACAGATCTACGGGCTGAACAAGCTCTCCGAGCAGAGCGATGAATATAAAAAATTATCCGACAAGGCGTTGAAGGATTTCAAACAATCCTATAAAGACTACCTGACCATGATGGGGTTCGTCTCCAGTGAAGAGCATTTGGCCCTGGTGGAAAAATATGAAAAGCTCAAGACCAGGAGCCGGGATCAAGAAGAGACCATCAAACATCAGCAGATGCTCCTCAATGCAAAAGGGGCCGCGGATGCTTCTGAAATGATGTCCCCCCTTCAAGACATGGTCAAGAAACAGGGAGAAGTTTTTCAGCATATGATGGAGGATTTCGGCCAGTACTTCGGAGGCCCGCAAAGCGCTTCCGGCACACAACCACCCGAGAGGAAAAAAGAAGATGATAAAGATGATGGATCAGAACCAGATCGTTAAGCAGATGACCGATTTCCAGCAAACCGCCATGAACACCTCTTTCAATGCCATGGAGGTATTTCAATCCCGCACCGAAAAGATGATGCAGATGTTCTGGGATCAGGCTGCATGGGCATCGGACAAGTCGGGCAATATGCTGCTCGACTGGACCAAGGCATGGGAGGCGGGCTGTGAAACCCTCCAAAAAACCATGGAATCCAATTGCGCCCGATTCGAAAAGTTCGATCTGATGCCGAAATAAGCGACGCCGTCCGTTCGGTACCTGAAAGCGAGCCTGAAAAGGCTCGCTTTTTTTTATGTATTCAGGCGATGCCGCAGCCGGGTGTACCGCTGCCGGGTCCGGTCGTTTTTCACCGCAATGGCCAGCGCCTTTCGGGTGCCCACCAGCACCACCAACTCCCTTCCCCGGGTTACGGCGGTGTAGATCAAGTTCCGCTGCAGCAGCATGTAATGCTGAATCAGCACCGGCATGACCACCACCGGGTATTCCGATCCCTGGGCCTTGTGGACCGATACCGCGTAGGCCAGCACCACCTCGTCCAAATCCGAGTAGTCGTAGAGCAGGTCCCGCCCATCGAACCGAATCACCACCTCCTGCAGGTCGGAAAGAATGCGCATGATCCGGCCGATGTCTCCGTTAAAGACCTCCTTTTCGTAGTTGTTCCGGATCTGCATTACCTTGTCCCCCATCCGGTAGGTGCGCTGCCCTCGGACCACCGCCTCCCCTTCCGGATTGAGTGCCCCCTGAAGTTCGGCATTGAGGTTGCCCGCGCCTATCAGCCCCTTGTGCATGGGGGTCAGCACCTGAACATCATCCACCGGGTCATACCCGAAACGGCGAGGGACCCGTTCTCCGACCAGCCGCAACAGGATGTCCAGGACCGCCTCGGGGTCTTCCTTCTGAATGAAAAAAAAGTCGTTTTCCGGAGAATTGGAGTCGTACAGCGGCATGCGGCCCCGGTTGATCCGGTGGGCGTTGACGATGATCCGGCTTTCCCGGGCCTGGCGGAAGATCTCAGTGAGGGCGGCCACCGGCACCGCGCCGGAGGCGATAATGTCTTCCAGCACATTCCCCGCCCCCACCGAAGGAAGCTGGTTGACATCCCCCACCAGAATCAGAGAGGCGACCGCCGGGACCGCTTTGAGCAGATGGTGCATCAGCACCGTATCGATCATGGAAGCTTCATCCACGATCAGCACGTCGCAGTCCAGGGGATGTTCATAATTCTTCTCAAATGTCGCCTTGGCCGGGCTGAATTCGAGAAGTCGATGGATGGTGCGGGCCGGGTGCCCGGTGGTCTCACTCATCCGCTTGGCGGCCCGACCGGTTGGGGCCGCCAGAAAAACCTTGGCCTCCATGGCCGAGAGAATTTTGAGTATGGCGTTGATGATGGTGGTTTTCCCGGTGCCGGGACCGCCGGTGATCACCATCACCTTTTGGGCCAGGGCGCTTCGAACCGCGTCGCCCTGACGTTCGGCCAACTGAATGGCCAGCCGTTTCTGAACCCGGGAAAGGGCCGCCTCGGGGTCCGGATGGGATAACCCCGCCGGGACATTGAGCAGGATTTTGAGCCGGCGGGCGATCCCGACCTCACAGACATGAAACTGGGCCAGATAGACCGCCTTGTGGTCGGGCACGAAGGCATCCAGGTCCTCGTTCAGGTCTTCGATCCGAATCTTCTTTTCCGATTCGATCCGCCCGAAGGCATCCTCCAGAATGGTCCGCTCCACATCCAGAATCTCCCGGCATTTCTGAATCAGCGGAATATAGGGATAGTAGACATGACCTTCTTCTGCCAACTGGTTCAGCACATACAGAATACCCGCCTCGGCCCGCAGCGGTGAATCTTTCGGAAACCCGAGTTTTTCGGCGATCCGGTCGGCGGTGACGAAGCCGATTCCGAAGATATCGGTGGCCAACCGGTAGGGATTTTCCCGCACCACCTCGATGGACCGTTCGGCGTATTGCTTGAAGATCTTGGTGGCATATCCGGAGCCGACCCCGTGGCTCTGAAGAAAGAGCATCACCTCCCGAATCTCCTTCTGATCCTGCCAGGCCCGGCTGATCATGGCGATCCGTTTGGCGCCGATCCCCTCGACCGCCGTCAGGTGATCGATGTTTTCTTCGATGACATCCAGCGTCTTCTCCCCGAATCGGCTCACGATTCTTTCGGCGATTTTCGGCCCCACTCCCTTGATGAGCCCGGAGCCGAGGTATTTACGAATGCCGTAGACCGTCGCCGGCACCGATGTCCGGTAGGAATTCAGCTTGAACTGTTCCCCGTACCGGGGATGGTTGGCCCACTCCCCCTTCATGGCGATGATTTCCCCGGGCATGGGCGACATCAGGTTGCCCACCACCGTCACCAGGTCCCGGTGGCCCTTGATCTTGACCTTGGCGACGGTATACCCGTTCTCCTCATTGGTGTAGGTGATCCGTTCGATTTGACCGTGAAGGTCCTGCAGCATGAGTGTGTCGACCCCTTTCGCCATTTCTCGGCGGTGAATGCCGTGCCGTTCCTGCTAATCAGGAGTTATCATTTAACAATCTCATCCAAGAATCTCACCGATCGGCGGTAAAAAGCAATCGGTTTTCGCATTTAATGCCCCGCCGGTCAAAAAGTGAGGTGGCGGCGGCTCCCGGGTGGGCTGAAGAAACCAAGGCATCTTTTTGCCCGCATCGAAAATGGCTTGATTTTTCTCGATAAACCACATATATCAAACAGCATGTTGACCGAAATCGAACAGAAGGTGGTGGCCTCTCTTCAGGGCGATATCCCTATTTCAGAACGACCCTTTCTTGAAATCGCCCAAAAACTGGAGATCGAAGAAGAGACTTTGCTGAACATTTTAAAAGATTTACGAGACCGCGGGATCATCCGCCGGTTCGGCGCCACGCTTCGCCACCAGAAATCGGGTTTTCGAGCCAATGCCATGGTGGCCTGGCAGGTGGATGAAAAACGGGTCGAAAAGGTGGGGCGCACCATGGCCTCCTTCAGCGAAGTCACCCACTGTTATCGGCGGGACCCCAATCCCCTGTGGCCGTTCAATC
>JGI12048J13642_10792145_pt1 | contig 11736 bp, 7 predicted proteins | sample ElkSlonscriptome_16_FD_13642 | JGI IMG/M metagenome (IMG submission 13642) | reverse complement strand
AACAAACACTCCACACCCAATGTGCGCCACCTGTGGATAACCCTGTGCGCACTCCGCCCAAGCCACTGAGCAAAGACCGCAAGTCATCACATTGATCAAAGATTGACCAACAACGCCAACCCATTGAAACGTTGCAATCGCCAGGACATCAGTCGCTCCAAAAACCGCCCCGAACCCCGTTATCCCCAGCGCCTGTGCAACACCTGTGCATAAGCCTGGTGGCAACCCGCCTAAGTCGCTGAGCACAAGCCACAACCACTCAGATTGGTCAGAGCTTGACCAACCTTCACAGCAACGACGACGCCAACCCCTCGTCGAGCCACCTGTTCGGGCAACGCGCAGCGGCGCTCGTCACCGCCGCACGCGACACCATCGCCAGCGAGCTTGGCTGCGACGCCGACGAGGTCATCTTTACCGCCAGCGCCACCGAGGCAAACAACCTCGCGCTGCGCGGCATCGCCCTCGCCCATCGCGAACAGGGCCGGCACACCGTCACCAGCGCCATCGAGCACAAGGCCGTGCTGGCCTGCTGCATGTCGACGCCGCCCAAGGCGCCGGCAAATTCACCATCGACCTACAACAAACCCCGATCGACCTGCTGTCCCTGTCCGCGCACAAATTCCACGGCCCGAAAGGCATCGGCTGCCTGGTCATCCGCAACCGCAAGCACCCGCGGCTGCAACCACCCATGGCCGGCTGCGGACAAGAACATGGCCTGCGCCCAGGCACCCTGGCCGCGCATCAGATCCTTGGCCTAAGCAGCGCCTTGCGCCGCGCCGCGGAACGCTTCGACACCGACCGACAGCGCGTCGCCACCCTCGAGCAACGGCTAATCGACGGGCTCAGCGCATTATTGCCAGTCCAGGTTCACGGCGACCCCGCCCGCACCTCCTCCTATATCCTCAGCTTGTCCATCGAAGGCGTCACCAGCGACGCACTGATCAACCAGCTCGCGCAACAGCTCGCCATCGGCTCCGGCTCCGGCTCCGGCTCCGCGTGTGGTTCCGGCACCATCGATCCCTCTCACGTCCTGCGCGCCATGGGCATCGAAGGCGACACGCTCTACGGCGCCGTGCGCATTCAGCTTCAGCCGAGACCACACCGAGGCCGACATCGACACCGCCGCCGATTGCATCCTGAGCGCCGTCGAACGCATCCGGGAATTGCACTGACCCACCCGACCGTCAGCGGCCGCTTGCAGCGGGAGTTCGCAGTCGCGACTTTCTGCGTTTGTCCGCGGCGAAGTCCACGACAGCTCATCTCGGTGCGACCTAATCGCGGCTGCAAGCCGCTCCCACGAAGAGCCGCGGACCAGCACCAACAGAGTCCGGACGCAGATGGCCGTCGAACTGACCTGAGACATAGAAATGTTCTTGTCGGCGATACACGATACTCTTAGCGCGAGCCTTGTCACGTTTTGGCTAGCTAGCTTGACTAGACTGAGTCTCTGACACGCGTAGGCTACGCCACCACCGACGACACAGTCGGCTATTGAGGCGGCGCAGTCATTTAACCGTGTCCGTGTGTTCCTCAAGCACGAGACGGTGCGGCGGTCCCTCGCCTCTAAGGCGCGCGCAGAGAAAAAATATTGATTCTAAAGCAAAAATGGACGACGCCGCTAAAGACAGCACTGCGCACTGCACGATGCAGCTGAACCGAGACAAGGCCACATTAACGAGTGCGCCATCAACAACGGCTGCAAGGACGTGCCGAGCCTTTACTCCGTCGATGCGATCCAGCGTCGGCGCTTGCGGTCTCGGCGTCCGGGCGGATGAAGACGTTCCAGGCCGATCTCACTGCTTCGCCCCGAAGATAACCTTGCTTCGGTCAGCCCTTACAAGCAGCCCAACTGCGGTCTGTCCTAGCCGCAGCTCCCCAGCGTAGATGCGCTTCCCCACTGCAAGACACCGGGCATCTATCCAACCTAGTAACGCAGATTCGGACCGATGGCAAAGTTCCTAAACACCAGCGCGACCAACTACTACCTGGAAGAGCTGATCAAGGCCAGCACCGAGCGCCTGATCATCATCAGTCCCTTTCTCAAGTTCAACGACCGCATTCGCGAACTACTAGAAGACAAAGACCGCATGAAGATCGACGTGCGTATCGTCTACGGCAAGAGCGAGCTGGCGCCACAGGAGATCAACTGGCTGCGCTCCCTCGCGTTCGTCCGCACCAGCTTTTGCCAGCACCTACACGCCAAGTGCTACGTCAACGAGCGCGTGGCCATCATCACCTCGATGAACCTCTACGACTTCAGCCAGGTGAACAACAACGAAATGGGCATCCACGTCGATCGCGAGCAGGAGCCCGAGCTCTACCGCGACACTTACGAAGAAGCCCAACGCCTGATCCGCATCAGCGAAGAGGTTCGGCTTGCGGCGGACAAGGTGGACCCCACAGCAATCAAGGAGTCCGATAGCCCCGTGCCGAGCGCCACCAAGGCCGCCGCCAATGGCTACGCCAAGCTCACCACATCCAAGCTCGCCAAGGCGCTGGGGATGCGCACCGGCCAACTGAACGACAAGCTTTTGGCGACCGGATTCCTTGAGCGCGATGGCGACATGTTTAAGCTAACCGACAAGGGCAAGGCGGCCGGCGGTGAATTCCGCGTGTCGAAGCAATACGGGCCGTTCTTCCTGTGGCCGGCGGAGCTAAAGCTGTAGCCTTGCCGTTACACCGCGGATGCGGTGAAGGCGATGCTGCAATTTATTGGTGGTCCGTCCCTGGTTTTTCCCCTGGTTTTTCCGCGTCCCTGGTTTCTCCGCTGGTTTTTCCGAGGAGGGGGAGAAGAGGGTTAGAGAGTGGGGAAGCAGGTCCGCAGTAGAAGGGACAGCCGACACTCGCCACGTCCACGAGTTACGTAGACTGTCGCTGGAATCATTAACCTGGAATCCAAGACCGTGTTGATCCACTCACGCCGTGGCTTCCCGGACTCGCCAGGCTCGAATGTGGCGACACACCTCAGGCAGAATCGGCGCCTGCGCGCTCGCCGCAGAACAGCGCTTGGAGTACGATGACGATCAGCCACAACGTTTCTGCAAATCGCTTGAGGAACGAGCACATGCCCAGCAAGCTGATACGCGTCGAAGGCGACATCCTGATCGAGGCGGATGTCGACGAACGCGGCGCACAACCCATCTCGAACAGGGCGGCCGAAAGGGTAGAAGCCGCCATTGACGGCATTAGCGACATCCTGTTGCGGGCGACGCAGCCCATCGCCTCTGTATGGAAGGAAGCGAACAAGGACATGCTCATCGACGAGACGGAAATCGAACTTGGGCTCGGTTTCGAGGCGGAGGGAAACATCTACATCACCAAGGCGAAAGGCAACGCCAACCTAATCGTTCGACTCAAGCTGAAGCCGAACCCCAACCAGCAAGAAAACGCGGTGACTAATCCGGGGGAGTGACACCTTGCAAGGAAGCCGAGCGCAAGTCGAAGACGCCGTTGTCCTGATACGCCCAAGCGTTGACAAGCAGCAGAAAAGCAACGACTTCGGAACTGGTTTTGTAGTCCACTCCGACGGTGGACGTTGTTGGGTCTTGACCTGCGCCCATGTCGTTGCGGACCTTGGCGGCCGGGGTAATCTGAGCGTCTACTACCGCGGCAAGCAGCACCCCGTCATCGACTGCCATGTTCAACCTGAGCTAGGTTTGGACCTCGCCTTGCTATCAATCGATGACCTTCGAGCGCCCCCACTCATACCGCACTTGGATGGGCGTCGCGGCGAGGCAATCCGTATCCCCGGCAACAAGGAGATCGACGCATCGTTCGGCATCGAGTCTCTATCCGGCACCCTGGGAGATCAGATACCCCTTGAGATTCAGCAGGGACCGCGTGCACCCATTTGGCAACTCGCCATCGCAGGCCATCTGAAGCTTGAGCCTGGCTATAGCGGATCACCCGTTGTACGAGCCGATACGAACCAAGTCCTAGCCGTCACCAGCCACAAGAGGTACGGCGGTGAGCATGGCTATGCAATCCATATCGGCAACCTGCAACGCATCTGGCCAGGGCTGCCCGATGACCTGCTGCACGATGATCCACAGCTTCCCTGGGGTCAACGTGATCGACTGAAGCGCCTGCTCGGGAATCTTGTGGCGAATGCAGCGAACTCCACGGATGCCGAGCACCGACTTCGCCGGCTGGGTCAGCTCGCCCTACCGCGGTTCAGCACCTACCGGATGCCCGAGGCGAGCATCCCGGACTTGGTGGACTGGCTCATCGACCTTGGGATTGATGATGGGTGGTCGCCCATCCTCAGCTTCGCTCGCCAAGTTCGTCGGCTAGCAAAGAATCCAAACCTGAGCAACCACCTCGAAGGCTGGATCAACGCGGCGGCGCGCCACCTTCAAGTTGCGGATATCGACAACCAGCCGCTGATTCATCCGCATCGTGATGCAGGGTCCGATACACCGAGCGCCCTGCTGGTGGCGATTGACGAGCCGACCAATTCCAAGACCAACGCACATCCGGTGCGTTGTTTTCAGCATAGCTGCGGCGAGACCATGCCCGTCGGTCTCGACACAAAGGACATGTCGATCGATCCCAACAACGACACGAGCCAAACAAAGCTGGCGGTCTCCGTCGACCGATTGCTCCGCGTCTACCTGTTCGATCGCAGCCAAACGCTGTTGAGCTTCGTGCTCCCGGACGCGTTGCTCGACCTTGACGTCGAGCACTGGACCTACCAAGACAGCGATGGATTTGCTCATTCCCTCGGCACCGAGCTGCCGGTGGTGGTCAGTCTCGCAAACCGCCACAACGCAATGGAATTCGCCCTGGTTTCGGACGGTTGGCGCAAAGGCTGGCAACGACAATCCTGCTGTCATATGAAGACGCTCGCCGCCGCGTGGTCCTGGTGCCGAACCCCTCGACAGATCCAGGCGAAATCAAGGGTAGGCGTTGTATGCGTTGCCCTCCAGGCGTCGCCGCGTGTTACCGAGATGATCACCGCGCTTGTTGGCGCTGGCGTGACCAGTGCCTTTTGGCCCCGAGAAACGCACGACCCGACGCAATTCGTTGCAGCCGTCGAGCAGCGGCTGGCGACGAAACAGCTATCACGCCTCCCCTGGGAGGTCTGGGCGATACGCAACGAGATCTGGGCAGATGAGCGCGTCGATGACCCCTGCAATCATCTGACCCTGCTTTGGGACGACTGGGCATACCGCTTACCACAGACCGCCTGGCGCAGTGAAGGGCGCAGTGAAGACGACCCCAATGATGGCGACTTTCTCCCTGGAACCGACTATTGACCTGGAGTCCGCGCGATGACCGATGATCCCAAGCACTGGTGGATATTTCGCGGCAAGGGTGAGCCGCACGATGGCGCGACCAGGCTCCCCGACCCACCCCCGTGGCGCCGCTTCAGCAACCAAGCCGAGGAGCTGCGTGGCGCGGTCTTCGCACCGGAAGACCACGAGGTAGAGATGGTTAATGCCGCCATGTACCTGCGCCGTCCTCTGTTGATCACGGGCCGGGCGGGAATCGGCAAGACAACGCTGGCCTACGCCGTCGCTAGGGAGCTCAAGCTGGGTCGTGTGCTGCGCTGGTCGGTCACCACCCAGAGCACGCTGCGGGAGGCGCTCTATCGCTACGATGCCGTTGGACGATTGCAGGAGACGGCCTTGCGCCGAGACCAAACCATGACCGCAGCTATGAAGGACAAGGATACCCCGCCTCCCGCCGTGCCGATCGACCGTTACCTTCGCCTTGGCCCGTTAGGCACGGCATTCGCCGATTCCAAGAGAAGACCGAGAGTGCTGCTGGTGGACGAGATCGACAAGAGCGACGTCGACCTGCCCAACGACCTATTGCATATCTTCGAGGAAGGTGAATTCGAGATCCCCGAGCTGGCGCGCCTGCCCGCGGACCAACAAAAGGTGGCCTTGCTGCCGCACGATCCGCGCCCGCGGGAGCCCACAATCCCAATAGTGGGCGGGCGTGTGCGCTGCGGGCATTTTCCGATCGTGTTCCTCACCAGCAACGGAGAGCGCTCGTTTCCGCCGGCATTCCTGCGGCGATGCCTGCAGCTGCACATGGATTGGCCTAAAGACCACGAGCGTAAGCAGGAAAAGCTCGCGCGCATCGTGCGCCGACATTTGGATTTTTCGCCGGATCAGACTCCGAGGGTGGACGAGCTGATCGGCGCCTTCGTCAGACGGCTTGAGAACCATAGCGATGACTTGGCGACCGACCAGCTACTCAACGCCCTCTATCTGGTCCTGAAGAATGTCAATCCCGAGCACGCACCAGGCGATGCCGAGGCGTTGCTCAACGCCCTATGGCGTTCGTTGAGCAAATGAAGCCCGATGCCTGAAACCTGTTGGCTTACCCATAGCGAGTCTGGCCGGAGCCGCCGGCTGACTCTTCGATTCTGGCTGCCCACCCGCGACTTGGGGCCATGATCAAACCGACCGACCCGCTTGATCCGCTCGGCACGCTCGACCGGCTGTTGGACCGGCTCGCGCGCTGCGGTATAGAGCCCCTACCTGATGAGATGGCCGATGCCCTCTGGCTCGGGGCCCTCATGGTGCCCACCGAAACACGGACGCAGGCGGGCGGAGACCATAGCTCGGCAGGTCACCGGCAGGATCAACACGACGGAGCAGAACCACCTACGGGACCCGGTGATCGAGACAAACCGCCCGATGACAATGACAAAGGCGGCTCCGGCGCCGGGACTGGCCCAACGCAGAACCACGGCGGCGTCCCCCTCTACCCCGGCGGCCCTGCCACGCGTGGGCAATCGCGCGCCCGCGCCCTGGCAGCACCGGCCGCACCACTGTTGCCGGAGAGCCTCGACCTCGCTCGTGCGCTGCGTTGCCTGCGTCGGATCGTGCCGTCCAGGCGCCACTATGCGTTGGATGAGGCGGCCACCGTCGAGCAGACCGCCGAGCAAGGGTTCCCATTCGCCGTCCGGCGCGGCGTGCCCGAGCGTTGGTTTGAGCTGGTGCTCGTCATCGACCGCGCCCCGACCATGTGGGTATGGGAACAGACCCTGGACGAGCTGGCCCGACTGCTCGCCCACAATGGCGCCTTTCGTCGGGTGCGCGTCTGGCATCTGGACAGCACCAGGTCCACTCCCCGCCTGCATCCGGGACGCAACGCCACCCGCACCGGTCGGCCCCAGGAACTGCTGGTACCGAGTGGCCGCTGTCTGATCCTGGTCGCCAGCGATTGCGTCGCCCCGGCCTGGCACGCCCGCGCCATGTCCGATGTCCTGCGCGTCTGGAGCAGCACCTCTCCAACCGCCGTACTGCAAATGCTCCCGCCGCACCGCTGGCCCGAGACCGCGCTCGGACGCGGTGTCCGCCTGCGGCTGTTTTCCGGAGATCGGGGCGGCATCAGCGGGCAAGTGCGAGCCGAGCGGTTCGAGAAGGCGTCCGAAGCAGAACCCTGGAGAGGACAGCTCGCACTCCCGATCCTGAACCTGGACCCGGCGAGCTTCGCCGCCTGGGGTACGCTGCTCACGGGGAACGAGCCGGCCTGGATGACCGGCGTCGGCTTCAGCACCGAGACCAGCTACGAATACGCCGCGCGCCGTCGCGCCGCTGCGCCAACCTCTAACGAGATCGATGGACGACTCAAGCGCTTCCTAAGCCGGGCATCGCCCCGCGCCCAGCGATTGGCCGGATATCTTGCGGCGGTGCCACTGGCCTTGCCCGTCATGCACCTGGTTCAGCGAGTAATGCTCCCGGAAGCCCGGCCTGTGGACTTGGCCGAGCTTGCCGTCAGCGGCCTGCTCCGGCGCCTTCCGGTGCAGCAGGACCAGACGCGGTGGCTGCACTACGAGTTTCACGACGGCGTTCGCGATGCCCTGATCAGGCTCGTACCGGCCAGAGAGTCCGCCGACGTCCTGCGCCTGATCTCCGACTACGTCGCCAGCCACACCGGCTCCGCCCTCGACTTCCAGGCCCTGCTCGCCGATCCCGATGCCGTCGGCGAGCTGACGCTGGATGACACGGGGCGGTATTTTGCCGCCCTCTCCACGCGTGTGCTCCGGCGGCTGGGCGGGGCCTACGGCCGGATTGCGGAGCGCCTTGAGAAGGCGGCGGGGCAAGAGCCGGCGCCGGGGCATATCAGCGGGGGCGAACCACGGCAGCCCGTTCGTATCCTGCATCTGTCGGATTTCCATTTCCGTGCGGACAGGTCTTGGGATGCCGATCCTGTGCTGCGTGACCTGGCTCGTTTCGTCGCAACCGAGGTTCGCGCGGGCTTGGTGCCGGACCTGGTGGCCATCACTGGCGACCTGGCCTACTCCGGGCAGGCCAAAGAATACGAACTGGCCCGTGCCTGGCTCGAGGAACAATTTTGGCCCATGCTGAGTCCAGATCCAAGGCGTCCGCTGCCGCGAGATAGGCTTCTGCTGGTGCCGGGTAACCACGACGTCGATCGAGGCCGAATCAGTCGTTTTGCGCGGGATGTCCACGACGCCCTGCTGAGACAGCAGGATCAGGATGCAATCGCCGCGGTCCTTCAAAAGGACGATGATCGCGACAGGCTGCTCGATCGTCACTCAGCCTATCTAGCGTTTTACTCAGACTGGCTCGGAGAGTCCCATCCCTTACCTTGGTGGCAGCGCACAATCATCATCAACGACCAGCGCCTGCATATCGCCGGTCTAGACTCGGCATGGACCGCCAGTGGCGGCGAGGACCGCGGTAAACTGCTGCTAGGCCGCTACCAACTCAACCAGACGGTCACTGTCCCACAGGCCGATGGAGCAGACTGGCGCTTGGCCCTGATTCACCACCCCTGGGATCATCTCGCAGAATTTGATGCCATTGAGGCCCGCCAGAAGCTTCAGCTGCGCCGCGATCTGGTCCTCCGCGGCCACCTTCATGCCTCCGGAGCTGCTGCATATCGCGCCGTTCCGTTCCGCGTTGATCTTGGCCCCGGCCAGGCACGCGAGGGCGAGCACGATATCTACGACTGCTTTCTAAGCCACAACAGCGTGGACAAAACATCGGTACGCACCCTCGCACAAGACCTTCGCAGCCGTGGAATCTCCGTCTGGCTGGACGCGGAGCAACTCCGTCCGGGCGTCCGATGGCAACCGCTGCTCGAAGCCGGTGTACGCGCCTCCCGCAGCGTCGCCGTCCTGGTTGGTAAGGATGGGCTCGGTCCCTGGGAATCAGAGGAGATCCGCGCCGCTCTGCTTCTTGCGGTCCCGACCGGAAAACCAGTGATACCTGTACTGATGCCGGATGCTCCGTATGCGCCTGAACTGCCAATGTTCCTCTCCAACCGTACCTGGGTCGATCTGCGTTTGGGTGCGGACGTCGACAACAACTCGAAACTTGATCGACTGATTTGGGGCATTTCAGGCTTGGCTGCCACTGATCCTCCCTCAGACGGAACATTTAGTGTTGGCGGACGAAACAACGATCAAGACCTTCGGGCCGACGAGAACCGCGCCTGCTTGGATCTGGCAGCTGGATGCATACATGAGAGCCGTGTCCAACCCACCGAGTTCCACTGGATCGAGGCGCATGCGTATCCGAAACGCATCCATGTCATGTTCCGCACTTGGGGCAAGAACGAATGGACGATTGACCGCAACCAGCCCGGCTGCCCGGACGGCGAACAGACTTTCAATATCGAGTGGGCCGACCAAAGAGCCAGCGGACACCAGCAATCCGAGCGCGCAGCGCCTTCCGCTCAGCAGCTTCGGCGATATCTGGAACACATCTATGCAGATACTGGCGGACTCGATATACGCGGGTTAGTCAATGGACGGCACGAAGCTCACCGTCTTCCGATCACGGACCTTTACATCGATCTGCGAACAGATGCCGGGTCTATTGAAGAGGTTCTTAGGAACCCGCGTTTACTGCTAACTGGAGGTCCGGGCTCGGGCAAGACAACGCTAATTCGTTGGATCGCACATTGCCTTGCGGCGGATCGACTGGGGCATGATCCTGGAATGGCCACCCGACTGCTAGGTCTGAAGCAGCCATGGGTACCGCTGCGGGTTCCGATCCGAAGCTGGCTGGCCTACATCGAGCATCGGACGCTTGGCGCAGCCGATTCGTTGCCATCCGACGATCCAGATTGGCTTATCCGTTACTTCGCAGCCAGCGCAGAGGATAGTCTCGAAGGTCTCGACGGCGACGCTTTCCGCGGTCTGCTTGCCAGCGGTCAGGCGATGATTCTGCTCGACGGTCTTGATGAGACTGCGCCCAACGATCAACGTGAGCAGACTGTGCGCCTTATCGATGCCCTTGCCCGCACTTGGCCTGACTGCCGGATCTTGGTGACGAGCCGCCCGTACGCGTTTCGATACGAAGCCGTACTCAGCAGATTCGTGCACGTCTCCGTGGAAAGCTTCGATGACGATGCCGTTAACACATTCCTGCGCCGCTGGACGACGGCCATTTTCCCAAACGATTCGGTGCAAGCCGAACGGCACCGGAAGGAGCTAGTGGCAGCTATAGAAGCTAACCGCATGTTGCGCATACTCGCCGCCAACCCCTTGATGCTCACGGCGCTGGCGGTCGTACACTTGAATGAAAAGCGCCTGCCCGAACGCAGGGCTGAACTGTTCGAGTCGATCATCCGCTGGCTCAGTGAATCCCGCGAGCAGCGGCCCGGTCGCGCAAGCCATCAAGAATGCCGGGAACGCCTAGCCACGCTCGCTCTGGCCATGCAGACCGCTGAACAAGGCAAACAAGTTCAGGTCCCTCGCCGCTGGGCCGCCGAGCGTATCGCGCACCGCTTTGATCCCGCCGATGGAACCGACCCCGTCGACCGCGCCGAGGCATTCCTCATCGAAGAGGAGAGCGATAGCGGCATCATCGTCAGGCGCGGCGATGCGCTGCGGTTCTGGCATCTTACATTTCAAGACTATTTCTGCGCCCAAGCTTTGGCTGGGTTGTCCGATTCAAGCCGCGACGCCGTGCTGTTCCGCAAAGAAGACCTACCCCTACTCCACCCCGAGTGGCGCGAGACAATGCTGCTGTTGGCCGGTGTCCTGTTTCTCCAAGGTGAAGCGAAGGTGGACAGACTGTTCGAGGCGATCATTGATCACTTGCCTCCAGCCGAGGCAACTGGCGCAAGACGCCGCGGGATTAATCTGATCGCCGCTATGGCCCAGGAGTTGGACGCATTCGGATACCAAGTCCCAGACCCACTTCAGGAACTACGCATGTCGAATGAAGCCGGGATAACGCAGAAGAAAGACCACAGGTTCGGCGGTCCATGGACGCTGATCAAGCTCCACGTGCTGCGCCAGTATCTGTCAGCATATACAACGGCGCTCAAGAAACAGTCCTTCGAGCTGGTCTATATCGATGCATTCGCCGGGAGTGGTGACTTCTCGCCGGGCAGCGGTGAGTCGCGAGAGGTCGGTTCCGTTCGGATTGCACTGGAAACCCCAGGCTTTCACCGATACTGCTTCATCGAACAGAATAGCCGACGATACCAGCAACTCGAGGCGATCAAGGAGCAGCACCCGGACAAGCAGATCGAGCTGTTTCGCGGTGATGCCAACCAGGTGCTTCCCGACCTGCTTCGGACCTTGAGCCCAAAGAATTGGCGCGGCGTTGTCTTTCTCGACCCCTACGGTTTGAATCTCGACTGGACAACCTTGGAGGCGATCGCCAGCAGTCGGCTGCTGGACGTCTGGTATCTGTTCTCGCTGTCCGGGTTATATCGACAAGCCGCAAAGCGCATGGCCAAGGTCGATGAGCACAAGGCCGCAGCCTTGGATCGGTGCCTGGGAACGGAGAA
>JGI12048J13642_10120608_pt1 | contig 11736 bp, 10 predicted proteins | sample ElkSlonscriptome_16_FD_13642 | JGI IMG/M metagenome (IMG submission 13642) | reverse complement strand
AAACCCCCTTGTTGTAATCTTCAAAAACAATTACATCTGGCTGTTCATCTTCTATTAAACCAAAAATCTTTTTGATGAATAACTTCTCTTCTCCTTTAGTCAAAAGGCTAAGCGACTCTTCATCTACACGCACTACGTGTTGGTGGTTGCTGATTACACGAGTCTTAACCGTTGTGGGTCGATCATCAGAAGAAAGAATTCCATCCGTAGATAATCCCTGGTCGACTAAAAGTTGTTTGAGTAAATCACCATTAGAATCGTTGCCCCCGAGAGCGCAAATAATTGGCTTTGCTCCAAGAGCTGCAATGTTGACAGCCACGTTTGCAGCGCCACCTAAACGAGCTTCTTTTCTAGTTACCTGAACTACCGGTACAGGAGCTTCCGGCGAAATTCTATCCACTCGGCCCCAGAGGTAAGAGTCTACCATGACATCGCCAATAACCAGAGCTTTCAGGCCGTCAAATTTTTTAAACAGGTCTCTAATTTCTTTTTCGCCCATTAACTCAGTTTTGAAATCGCCTCTTTAATTCTTTTTGCAGCTTCTGATAAATCTTTTTCGCCTGCTGCATATGAAATTCTGAGACAATCAGGAGAACCAAACGCCGATCCACTCACTGTAGCCACATGTCCTTTTGTCAAAATATACTCTGCGAGATCATCGCTGTTTTCTATGGTTTTATCTCCATCCGACTTTCCAAAAAGCGCAGAAATATCTGGAAACATGTAAAATGCACCTTCGGGTTTATTCACTTCGAAGCCATCAATTTCTTTTAGCAAATCTGTAAATAGCTCTCTTCTTTTCAAAAAAGCATCTTTCATGTGGTGCGTTACGCTCGGGTCGGCTTCAACGGCTGCCTTTGCGGCTCTTTGAGATATACCGCTGGCACCTGACGTAAACTGTCCCTGTAATTTTGTACATGCTTTTGCGATCCATTCAGGAGCACCTATATACCCGATTCTCCAGCCAGTCATAGCAAAGCCTTTTGACACGCCGTTCACTGTTATAACCTGATCTTTTACAGCCTCTATTGTACCAATACTAAAGTGATTTGGGGTGTAGTTTATATGCTCGTAAATTTCATCACTGACAATAAGCACTTGAGGGTGCTTTTCTAAGACGGCTGCAAAATCTCTCAATTCTTCTTCGCTGTAGACCGATCCACTCGGATTACAGGGAGATGAAAAAATAATCATTCGGGTTTTGTCATTGATATATGACTCTAAAGTGCTTGCGTCAATCTTATAGTCCGTATCAATAGTGCTGGGAATTACCACGGGCTCAGCACCGGCCATCTTGACCATTTCGATGTAAGAAACCCAATAGGGTGCGGGTAAAATCACTTCATCTCCGCTGTTTACCGTAGCGAGGATAACATTTACAATAGATTGCTTTGCACCTGTAGATACCACGATTTGATCAGGAGTGTATTGAAGCCCGTTATCTCGTTCTAACTTTTTGCAAATAGCTTCGCGAAAATCTGGATAGCCGTTAACCGGCATATAGTGCGTAAAGTTCTGATCAATACCCTCTTTCGCTGCATCTTTAATAAAATCAGGTGTATCGAAATCAGGTTCACCCAGACTTAAATTGATAACATTTACTCCTTTTTCTTGCAGCTCTCGGCTTTTTCTGCTCATGGCTAGCGTGGCAGATTCGCTCAATCTATTTATGAAGCCTGATACCTTTCTAGTTTCTTTATTCATCTTTGAGAACTTAATTCGGATGTGTTTTCTACCAAAGTACCGGGATATTCTTCAAGTGCCTTCTCAATTATTTCAAGAGCCTTAGCCAGGCTTTCTTTATTCAGAACGTAGGCCATTCTAACCTCTGTTTTCCCTTTTCCTTTAGAAATATAGAAACCACTTCCCGGAGCGAGCATAACGGTTTCATTTTCGTATTCAAAAGACTCGAGCAGCCATTGACAGAATTTATCTGAATTGTCAATGGGTAATTGAGCCATACAGTAAAAGGCTCCTTTAGGCATCGGACAGAACACTCCTGGAATTTTATTGAGGCCTTCTACAAGAAAATTTCTTCGTTCGGTGTATTCAGAAATCACGTTTTCAAAGTACTCGTCTGAAGTGTCCAGAGCCGCTTCAGCAGCTATTTGGCCAAACGTGGGAGGACTTAGTCTGGCCTGCGCAAATTTCATGGCCATATGAATAACATCCTGATTTCGGGTTATCATTGCTCCGATTCTGGCCCCGCACATAGAATAGCGCTTGGAAACGGAATCTATTAGAATAGTATTCTGCTCTACCCCGTTGAGGTTGAACGCACTTTTAGGCGTATTTCCGTCGTAGCAAAACTCCCGGTACACTTCGTCAGATATTAGGTACAAGTCGTACTTTTTAACCAACTCTGCCAAAGCATCCATTTCTTTCTGACTGTAGAGATATCCCGTTGGGTTTCCCGGGTTGCAGATCACAATGCCCTTTGTTCTTTGAGATATTAAATCTTCAAATTTCGAGATATCAGGAAGGGCAAAGCCATCTGTAATTTTTGCAGTTACCGGTACCACGTTTACCCCAGACATTGTAGAAAAACCGCTATAATTGGCGTAATACGGCTCGGGAATAATTACTTCATCGCCGGGGTTGAAGCAGGTCATCATGGCAAAAACAAGAGCTTCAGATCCACCAGTAGTAACTAAAATATCTTCAGGCAAAGCATCTATTCCTTGCTTCTTATAATATTCTGAAAGCTTAATTCTGTAAGACTCAAATCCTTCTGAGTTACTGTATTCAATGGTTTTTCGTTGGATGTTTTTCATCCGCTCAAGCACTACTGCGGGCGTTTCTATATCGGGTTGTCCAATGTTCAGGTGAAGGATATTCTTACCCATAGCTTTTGCTCTCATGGCGTAAGGCATCAGTTTCCTGATTGGCGATTGGGGCATTATTTCAGCCCTCTTTGAAATCTGAGGCATCTCGAAATTTATTTAGACTGCAAAAATCCGAATTTTCCGGGCATAAAAAAACCGTCTGACCTAATTTGATCAGACGGTTCTTAATTCTTTTAGATACGTCTTAGTTTTCAGGAGCCATCAATGACTTCTTAACTGGCATATCTTCTTTGTTCTCAGAAGCGAGAACCTTTCCTTTAATACGAACCACTTTTGTTGCTGCATTGGTCGCATTTGAAGTGATAGTAACAGACTTGTTGATAGGACCAACACGCTTCGTGTCATAACGTACAGACATTACTGCGCTTTCGCCTGGTAAAATGGGTTCTTTAGGCCAGTCAGGAACAGTACATCCGCAAGATCCTTTAGCTCTTGAAACGATCAAGGGTTCACTTCCGGTGTTTGTAAGTTCAAATTCACAAGTACCGTTAGCTCCTTGTTTTATTGTTCCATAATCGTGAACATCCTTGTTCACAGATATTTGCGGCCCGCCTTCAACAGGCTGCGCTTCCTGAGCAAATGCTGAACTAAATGCAAATGCCATTACTGCGATAGATAAAATAAAGTTCTTCATTGTTTTCAATTTTGTGATGACTAAAATACGTTGTTACCTTCTCTTTTGTTGACTCCTTAACAAAACTTTAACAAGATAATTTTACGCGCATCCTACATGTGCACAGGCTGATTCTATTTTCTAACTTTGCCCGAATATTTGATGTAAAGGGTTAAAATCTCCCATGGAAATTTCTAAAGTTTACAATCCGGCAGACACCGAATCAAAGTGGTATAAGCACTGGCTGGAACAAGGTTTTTTTAAATCGGTTCCAGACGATCGTGAACCCTATACCGTAGTTATACCCCCACCCAATGTAACAGGTGTTTTACATATGGGGCATATGCTGAATAATACCATTCAGGATATTTTGGTTAGAAAAGCTCGCATGGAAGGCAAAAATGCCTGCTGGGTTCCCGGAGTAGATCATGCATCCATAGCAACTGAAGCCAAAGTAGTTCAGAAGCTTAGAAAGGAGGGAGTCAAAAAAAGTGATCTCTCCAGGGAAGAATTCATGGAACACGCCTGGGATTGGAAGAATAAACACGGTGGAATTATTTTGGAGCAACTTAAAAAGCTCGGGGCAAGTTGTGACTGGGATCGTGAGGCTTTTACAATGGATCCAAATTATTCAAAAAGTGTAATAGACACTTTTATAGATCTTTTTGATAAAGGTTTGATTTACCGCGGCAAGCGAATGATAAACTGGGATCCTGCGGCTAAAACCGCTTTAAGTGATGAAGAAGTAATCCACAAGGAAGTAAATTCTAAGCTTTATCATGTTCGCTACCAAATAGAAGGAGATGAAAACCAGTGGGTAACGATTGCTACAACACGACCGGAAACAATTCTAGGTGATACCGCCATTTGTGTAAACCCAAAAGACGAGCGTTATACGCATTTACATGGAAAAAAAGCCATTGTTCCACTTGTAAACAGGCCCATCCCCATTATACAAGATGACTATGTGGATACGGAGTTCGGAACCGGTTGTTTGAAGATTACACCAGCTCACGATGTAAACGACTACGAAATAGGGGCCAGACATAACCTCGAAACGGTTGATGTACTCAACAGCGATGGCAGCATGAGCGAAGCAGCTCAGCTCTACATTGGTGAAGACAGGTTTGAAGTTCGTAAGAAAATTTCGAAAGACTTAAAAGAGTCTGGCCACCTTGTAGAAGTAGAAGATTACCAAAATAAGGTTGGATACTCCGAAAGAACGGATGTTCCTATAGAACCGCGAATTTCACTTCAGTGGTTTGTTAAAATGAAAGAACTCGGAAAGCCCGCTTTAGATCATGTTATGAATGATGATGTAAAGTTCTGGCCTCCAAAGTTTAAGAACTCCTACCGACACTGGATGGAGAATATAAAAGATTGGTGCATTTCTCGTCAATTGTGGTGGGGACATAGAATTCCTGCATATTATTATGGCGAAGGAGATGATGAATTTGTAATTGCTAAAACGGTTGAAGAAGCCTGTGAAAAAGCTAAAAAAGCTACGGGAAAAGACATAACCGCCAAAGGTCTTAGTCAAGACGAAGACGTGCTGGATACCTGGTTCTCTTCATGGCTGTGGCCAATTTCTGTCTTTGATGGATTCTATTCCAAAGAAGAAATTGACTATTACTACCCGACAAACGACCTGGTAACGGCACCTGAAATTATGTTTTTCTGGGTAGCCCGGATGATTATGGCAGGGTACGAGTATAAGGATGAAAAGCCCTTTAGAAACGTTTACTACACAGGAATTGTCAGAGATAAACAAGGTCGGAAAATGAGTAAGTCACTCGGAAACTCACCCGATCCTATTGAGCTCATGAAACAGTATGGTGCCGATGGTGTAAGAATCGGCATGCTTTTCTCATCTCCTGCGGGTAATGACCTACTTTTTGATGAATCGCTTTGTGAACAGGGAAGGAACTTCTCCAATAAAATTTGGAATGCGCATAGATTGGTCAAGAGTTGGGAAGGAGAAGATAAGGAGCAACCCGAAGTGGCAAAACTCGCAATAGAGTGGATGGATAATAAAATCCAGGAAGTTTTGCTCGCTGTTGAAGATTCCTATTCTAAATTTAGAATATCAGAAGCATTAATGACCACGTATAAATTTACCTGGAACGACTTCTGCAGTTGGTACCTTGAAGCGGTAAAGCCCAATTACGGGGAACAGATTGATAACACCACACTCAATGCTGTTATATCGCATTTTGAGAAGCTCATGAAGCTTATTCATCCATTGATGCCTTTTATTTCAGAAGAAATCTGGCATAATTTAAAGGAGCGAAATGACGATAAGGATTGTGTTACCGTGGCTTCCTGGCCTGAGAAAACTGAGTTTGATCAAAAATTGATCGATGGTTTTGCTGTTTCTGCTGAAGTGATTTCGCAGATTAGAAACATCAGGAAGCAAAATAACATCCCGAATAAAGAAGTCTTGGAAGTTTTTACCAAATCAGATCATGGCCTGAGCAAAAAGTACGATTGCCTCGTTAAAAAGCTGGCTAATATTTCTTCTGTTCACAGTGGAGTAGATGCCCCTGGCCAGTGCTTTACCTTTATTGTCGATAAAACCGAATTCTCCATTCCATTTGGTGATGTTGTTGATCCCGAAGAACAAAGTGAAAAAATCAAGGAAGAGCTTGAGTATACGCGCGGGTTTTTGAAGTCTGTTCAGAAAAAACTATCTAATGAAGGTTTTGTAAAAGGAGCGCCAGATAAGGTGGTAGAAATGGAAAAGAAGAAGGAAGCAGATGCAAAGGCTAAAATTGCCATCCTTGAAGAACAGTTAAATGGAATGGCCGCTTCATGAGATTTGCTGCAATTGACATAGGGTCAAATGCTGTAAGATTATTAATTGCAGATGTAATTGAGAAGGAAGATGATCTATCCATAAAAAAGCTTTCCCTCACGCGTGTTCCTCTTCGGTTAGGGGCCTCTGTTTTTGATACAGGGAAGATATCCGGTGCCAAGGCCAGAAAGCTGGCCAAGACTATGAAGGCATTTAGATACCTTATAGATGTCTACAGTGTAAAGAACTTCAGAGCTTGTGCCACCTCGGCAATGCGAGAGGCGTCAAATTCAGCTGACGTTAAAGAGAAGGTTAAAAATTACTCCGGCATTGACATTGAAATTATCAATGGGCAAACGGAAGCAAACCTGATCTTTTCAACTTTCAAAACCCAGAAGCTAGATCCTGAAACAGACTACCTATACATTGATGTTGGGGGTGGAAGCACTGAAATAACCCTACTGAAAGAAGGGAAAAGGGTTAGAGCGCGCTCCTTCAAGATCGGAACAGTGCGGATGCTAAAGGAAAACGATAAAAAGAGTGATTGGAATGAAATGGAATCCTGGGTTAAAGAAGTAACCGAGGGTGAACACAATTTGGTAGCCATTGGTACCGGGGGAAATATAAACCGCTTGTTCAAAATGAGCGGCCATAAATATGGCGAACTCTTTACTTACGAAGAACTAAAAGAACTTCACAAAAAAGTGAAGAATATGTCTTTTGACGAGAGAGTAAGTCAGCTCCGCTTAAGGCCTGACCGGGCTGATGTAATTGTTCCTGCAGGTGCTATTTATCGTAAAGTTTTGAAAACAGCTGAAATACGGGAAATGTCTGTTCCGAAAATTGGTCTTTCTGATGGTATTGCACTATATCTCTACAGAAAACATATCGCAGATCATCCCAGTTCTTAACCGAATTAACTTTTTTTAGATAGCCTTGCACAAAAAAATGCACTCGATTTGTGCAACCTTTAGATCCTACCTTGTCCTTAAGGTGAATACAAACAAACAACTAGCATATTCACCATGAAAAAAACCATGAAGGCAATAGCTTTAATTTGCCTGACAATAGCAGCAAGTTCATGCTCCAAGAAAGAAGCAGCAGGGCCTATTATTTCTCAAACTCGCTCCATTAATGAGTACAGTGAGCTTGAAGTTCGAGGAGCCTTTCAAATTCAAATTAGCGACGATTATTCTGCCGATCTTGAGATAACCGCTCCTCAGAATAAGATTCCCTTTATTGAGACTTATGTTCTTGGAAATAAGTTGATAATCAATGAAGATGACAACCGCATTAAGGATACAAGAATGATTATCAAGCTTTCTAATCAGTATCTTAATCGCGTTGAATTATTTGGATCTGGATTTATCGAAGGGGATACGATCTTCTCGCCTGATTTGGATCTTGAAATTGCAGGTTCCGGACGAATCGACTTTCCGGTGATGTCAGAAAACTTAAAACTTGAGATCTCTGGATCTGGGAGTATTGATGTTTTCGGAGAGGCCAGCGAAGTAGAAAGTAGAATTACCGGAAGCGGTTTTATAAATTCTAGATCGGTAGAAAGCGGAAATGGAATAGCCAGGATTGACGGAAGCGGTAATATTAGAATTTACTCGGAAGACACCTTGGTAGCCCGTATTCTGGGAAGTGGAATCGTACAATACTGGGGTACCCCCACAAATTTAGACACAAACGTAGATGGCTCAGGCCAAATAACAGACATGCAATAAACTAATCATGAAAAAGCTAATTCTAATAACACTGATTATGATCTGCGGAAATTTAATTTTCGCACAGGAAACAGAAGTAATTTACTCGGAAAAAGACGATAAAAGACCCATGAACACCCTTTTTGGTGATAATAAGGGCTTTGGCGGGCACTTGAGTTTGAACGTTCGTGGGGCTGAGTTTTACGATCAAACGACTTTACTTCTCGGTGGAGAACTAGTGTTTACGCTCTCTCATGCTCTTAATATCGGAGTTGCCGGATACGGTATGCCAACAAGAGTAGACTACCTGGATACTCAAAATGACTATATCGCAGATTTAAATGTAGAATTTGGATACGGTGGATTGTTTATAGAGCCCGTGTTCTTTGATCAGCAAGTCGTTCACTTTACGGTACCCGTGCTTATTGGAGCTGGCTGGGCTGGATTAAGCGATGCCAATTTTTATAACAATCCAGGGGCCGGGTACAATTTCAGAATCTACGAAGAGTCATCTTTCTTCATTTTTGAACCTGGAATCAATATGGAAGTGAATCTGGTAAGGCATGTCAAACTAACCCTTGGAGGTTCGTATCGACTTGTGAATGGATCCGACCTCAATCAAGTATCAGATTCAGATTTAAGTGGTTTCTCTTTTGGTGGTGGAATACGCATAGGCTGGTTCTAAAAGGGAATCTTTGTCAACAGCACATGTAGACATACATAGCGAATTGATCTCCAGGTGTAAGCAGGGCGATCGTGCAGCCCAGCATGAAATTTACAAACTCTATGCACGGGGAATGTACAATACCGCTGTGCGAATCATTCAAGATAGAGAAGATGCCAGGGATGTTCTTCAGGATGCTTTTATAGATATGTATACCAAGCTTGATTCGTTTCGCGAAGAGTCTACTTTCGGGGCTTGGTTTAAGCGAATAGTTGTGAATAAGTCGCTGAATCATATTAAAAAAGCCAGGCCCCAGGTCTTAGACTTCGAAGGTGTTGATTTTGAATACGACGATGAGCCTTATTCGGAGCCCTTTGATTACTCAGTAGGCGATGTGAAGAAGGCCATGAAGAAGCTTTCCGACGGATATAAAATGGTTTTTGACCTCTATATGTTTGAAGGTTTTTCGCATAAAGAAATAGCCAGCTACCTCGGTATAACTGAAGCGACATCAAAATCGCAGTTAAGCCGGGCCAAAGTGAAGATTCGTGAATTGTTGAACCCTAAAAACCATTGAAATGGCTGATGATGAAATAAAGAAATTTATTGATTTGAATAGAGATGAATTCGATGAGTTTGAAGCTCCTGAAAATCTCTGGAACGATATCGAGGAAAAATTGCCTAAAAAGAAAATGGAAAAAATGGTTCCGCTCAGCACTGTTCTGAGGATTGCCGCCGGCGTGGCCATTCTCCTAACAGTCGCAATCTATTCCATCTTGGAGAATGATATCAGTCAGGTTCCAGTTACAGCTTCTAATACTCAAGTGACAAGTGGAGATATGGTATTCACGCATTATCCTGAATTGGCCGAAGCTGCTTTTTATTATCAATCTAAAATAGACGATGCAGAAACGGAGTTGGCGAATTATCAAATTGAAGATTCAGACCTACAATCAATGGAACTTTTGGAAGAAGAAATGGAGTCTTTAAGAGAAGAGCTTGGAGCAGAAGTTGATAACGAAAGACTCATCCAGGCCATGATGCAGATATACCAGTACAAGCTGAAGATGCTTGAAGATATGCTTAAACAATTAAGAACTTTAGAAACACAACGTGATGAAGAAAGTACAGTTGTTCCTATTTAGCCTGCTCTTTGCAGTATGTGTGTCGGGGCAGGATTCCTATTCTAAAGAAAGATCCATGTCCAAAGCGTTTCAAATTTCGCAAAATGCTAGCCTGGAAGTAATTAATAAATACGGTGACGTAATTTTTGAAACATGGAATAAAGATTCTGTAAGAATTGAAGTGAATATTATCGCAGAAGCAAAGAAAACAGATGTGGTAGACCAGCTTATTGAGATGGCTGTGGTAGAAATTGAAAAGAAAGGTTCGTTTATTATTGCTGAGACAGATTGGGGGCGAAACACTTCATTTTGGAATAAATCTCTCAATGAACTTAGCCGGGCATTCGGGGCTGATCAGAAAATCCAAATTGATTACAAAGTATTCTGTCCGGATGATTTGAATCTGGATGTTCAAAACAAATTTGGCGATGTTTTTCTACCTGCTTTCAGGGGTGAAGTTATTTTGGATCTCTCTCACGGCGATTTGCGCTGTAGAAATATGAGTAATCCCAAAAACGTAAAAGTTGCATATGGAAAGGCCCTGCTGGATAAACTAGATAAGGGGATGGTTACACTGGAATTTGCAGAATTGCGCACACGTTCTGCCAATGAAATATCAATTTTTTCCAGAAGTAGTGAGATATATGTCGATAATGCCAATACACTCACCTTTGATTCGCGAAATGATGAACTGTTTCTTGGGAAGGTAAACAAGCTCAATGGAGATATGTATTTCAGTAATTGTGAAGTAACCTTGCTCGAAGACGCTGTGGATGTGAATCAATCTTATGGGTCTTTTACGGTAAAAGAATTGGCTGAAACCTTTTCGATTATCAAGGTATCACCGAAAAAAAGCGAAGTAGTTTTTTACACTTCAGAGACCATGAATTATAATTTTTCGGTCTATCTGAAGAACGGTGAAGAATTTGCATCTGTACCTGAGCAAATAGAGATTACAGCCGATGAGAGATTGGAAGATGGACGCCTGATTGAAGGGTCTTGGGGAAAACCTAATCCCAATCAAAAAATTGTGATTCAAGGCGAAAATGCGATAGTTAAAATAGCGAAGTTTTAATCATCGCCATAAATCCCGATATAAGTCTCATCAGCTCGCCTAAAGCCTCGATACATGCCAGGAGTATTAAAAGGCATGGCTATATTTCCTTCTTTATCTATTGCTATTAAACCGCCTTCGGCTTCCATTCCACTGAGCTTTTCGTAAATGGTGAAGTTTACCGCTTCTTCCAGGCTTTTGCCCCCAAATGCAATTTGGTCAGAAACTTCCTTTGCAACTCCAATCCGGATAAAGTACTCTCCGTGACCGGTGCACGATACCCCGCACGTTTGGTTGTCAGCGTAAGTTCCTGCTCCTATTATCGGGCTATCGCCTATCCGGTTGTAGGCTTTGTTCATTGTTCCGCCTGTAGATGTGCCTGAAGCGATATTTCCTTTTTTGTCAAGAGCTACGCAACCCACTGTTCCGAATTTAGATGGCTCCAGCTTATCGCTTTCGCTTTTACCTTGATTGATGGCTTTCCATATTTCCTTTCGCGCCGGTGTTGTGAAATAGCTATTCTCCACTGTTTCCATTCCATTTTCAGATGCAAATCTCTCTGCACCTTCTCCATATAGCATGACGTGTGGAGACTTTTCTAATACTATTCTTGCAGCCCTTATAGGGTTTTTAATGGTTTTTATTCCCGAAACCGCTCCTGCATTTAAATTGGAACCATCCATAATTGAAGCGTCCAATTCATGGCTACCCTCCCTGGTAATTACCGCACCCTTTCCAGCATTAAACCACGGAGAATTTTCTAAGAGTACAAGAGTAGCTTCCACGGCGTCCATCGCCGAACCACCGCCTTCAAGTACTTCATATCCTTTATCCATGGCTTCCTTCAGGCTTTTTCTGATGGCTGCTTCTTTATCAGGGGTCATAGATTTACGCTCTATGGTTCCTGCACCTCCGTGGATGACTAAAACGGG
>JGI12048J13642_10144663_pt1 | contig 11737 bp, 8 predicted proteins | sample ElkSlonscriptome_16_FD_13642 | JGI IMG/M metagenome (IMG submission 13642) | reverse complement strand
GTGGTGGTGGCGATTCGGCCCTGAAGATCGGCATAGGCCGGGAACCAGTTGGCGGTATCCGATGGCGCGCCCATGGTGGTGCCCCAGATGGTCCGCCCCGGTTTGCCCAGACCCTGCATGCCCTGCAGCAGCACCATCATTCGGGCCCATTCGGTGGCGTATGCCTGGCGACAGGCGCCGCCTTCACCGCCCCGGGAGCCGCCGGAGAGAACCGTCCGCTTGCTCGCCCACTCCCGGGCCAAAGCACGGATCACCCGGGCCTTGACCGTCGATTCCTGCTCGGCCCATTCCGGGGTCTTGGGCTGTCCGTCGGTTTCTCCGAGAACGTATTTTTTGAACTCCTCGAACCCGATGGTACGGTTTTTCACGTATTCTTTGTCATAGGTGTTCTCGGTGATCCAGACATAGGCGATGGCCATGGCCAGGGCGGTGTCGGTGCCGATCCGCGGGGCGATCCACTTGCCCTCCATCACCCCGGCGGTATAGTTGTGGAAAGGATCGATAAAGACCATCTTGACGCCTTTTTCCTTCAGCCACTGCCGCCACAACGCCGAATCCTGGCCGGTGTAGGTGCCCCGAGTGGTGTCCGGGTCGTTGGACCAGAGCACGATCATTTCGGCATTCTTGAGGGAATCCTCCAGAAGATCGTACTGCTCGGGCATGCCGAGCCGCCAGTAAAAACCGTAGGTATGGGTGGAGCCCCAGTGCCATCCCTCCCAGCTGTCGGGGTTGTCCAGCACCGGGGTGAATTCGAACATGTTCATGAACCGGGCGAAGGGTCCCATTTTGTACCCCACGATGCCCCAGTTGTGGTGGGAGGAGGTCATGCCGCTGACGGCCGAACCGCCGTAGGTGTCTTTGACCCGTTTGAGCTCGCCGGAGACGATGTCGAGGGCCTCGTCCCAGGAAATCCGTTCATAGGCCGATTTTCCCCGGTTCTGAGGGTTGCGCTCGCCGTTCGGATCGAAATCGACCCGCTTCATGGGATACTTGATCCGCTCGTCGGAATAGAGCCGGCGCCGTTCGGCATGAACATACGGGGCCACGTTGAATTTCTTGGGGGGAGAATAGGATTTTCCGCCCGCCTCGATCGTCCAGGGTTTGAAATCTTTCTCCTCGGCGACCAGGGGCCGGATGCGCGTCACCTTGCCGTCTTTGACATAGACGCTGACGGGACCGGCATTGGTGCAGTTGGTAAACACTTGTTCAGTCATCGATTAACCTCCCGGCGGTTGTGATGGACGTATGACCACTTCACCGCAGGCCGGCGAAGCGTTTATCGAGCAACTCGCTTTTTGGAGTTGCATATATTTGAATCGAGTCTTGCTTATTGCAACCACTATTCAACCATTTAAAGGATGCATCCGCGGATGTCAAGGAGAATCCAATGCATTTCACCAAGTCTCATATATCCATCAAACTCGGCAGAAACAACGTAATCTGCGGAAGCGCGATCAGAAGTACGATTTCAAAAAAATCCGCGATTAGAAACGGCATGACTCCCCTGAAAATGGTCTGCATGGGGGTATCGGTGATCCCCTGAATAATGAAGACGTTCAACCCCACCGGCGGAGTGATCAGCCCCATTTCGGTCACCCGCACCACCAGAATGCCGAACCAGATGGGATCAAAGCCCATCTGCAGGATCAATGGATAGAAGACCGGAATGGTCAACAGCACGATCGCCAGAGAATCCATGAGGCAGCCGAGGAGCAGGACCACCACCAGGATCAGAATCAGAATGACGTACCGGTTCACCGGCAGGTCCGCCACCCGGGAAGCCAGCTCGAAGGGCAGTCGCGTCACCGAAAAAAAATACCCCAACAGCATGGCCCCAAGCACGATCAAAAAAAGCATGCCGGTGGTTTGAGTCGTATTGGCCAGGCTGTATTTAAAATTGGCCCAGGTCATCTTGCGGCGAAGAACGGCGAAAAGGAAGGTGGCGAACGCCCCTACCCCGGCCGCTTCGGTGGGAGTGAAAATTCCGGCGTAAATGCCGCCGATGACCACCAGAAAGAGCACCACCACTTCCCAGGTCTTGAGCAGTGAGAGAAATTTTTGCCGGGTGGTGGTCCGCGGTCCGGGAGGACCCAGATCCGGGTTCCGCCGGGTCAGGATCATGATGGTGATGATGTAGAAAAAGGCTTCCAGCACCCCCGGAATGAACCCGGCCAGAAAAAGCTTGCCGATGGACTGCTCGGTCAGAATGCCGTAGATGATCAGGATGACACTGGGCGGAATCAGAATCCCGATGGAGCCGCCCGCTGCGATCGACCCGGTGGCCAGGGCCGTGTCGTAGTTGTATTTTTTCATCTCCGGCATGGCCACCTTTCCCAGGGTGGCGGCGGTGGCCAGGCTGGAGCCGCTGATGGCGGCGAAACAGGCGCAGGCCGCCACCGTCGCCATGGCCAATCCGCCCCGCAGGTGACCGAGCAGTGTATGAACCGTTCGGTAGAGGTCTTCGCTCATCCCGGCGGCAAAGGCGAATGATCCCATCAGGATAAACAGCGGAATCACGCTCATACCGTGGTCGGCGAAGGTGGTGTACGGTACCGTCTTGAGCAATCCGAGGGCCGGCCCCCAGCCGGCGATATAGGCGAACCCGAAAAACCCGACCAGGCCCATACTGATGCCGATCTGCATGCGGGACAGAATCAGAATCAGCAGAATCAGAATGCCGATCAGGCCGACCGCGGTAGGGCTCATGAAGCGGTCCCTTTGTTTTTAATTCTGAAGAGGTGAAGGGACATATTCAGGACGAAAACCCCGGCACCCACCGCCGCCGGAATCACGAACGGCCATGCAGGAATCCGCAGCACCGCCGAGGTCATCTGAGAAAGACGGACCTCATTGACATACAGGAGGTTTTGCCAGCAGAGTGTCCCCATGAACAGAATCGTCAGGAGGGTCATGAGGCTGTCGATCACCCGCTGAACCCGCCTGGAAAACCGCCCCATGATCAGCTCCACCGCCACATGGGCCCGCTGATGGGCGCAGTAGGCGATGCTGAAGGGAATCAGAACCGCCATCAAAAACTCAACTCCTTCCAGGGCCCCGGAAATGGGTCGATTGAAAAGATACCGGCCGGCCACGTCCGCGGCGGTCAGAAACATCATCACCGCCAGGGTTGCAGCCCCGATTGCCAGTAAGGTTTGATTCATCCAGCGGACGATTTTTTCAAACATCCCGGACTTCCCTCTTCCTGAGTGGTGCTGAGTGAGCTTCATTTAAAATGGTACCTGGGCCATCCTTATGGATAGCCCCGGAGAGGGCAGACATTGCGGTCTGCCCTTCCCGTCGTGAATCCTTGAAGCGGTATCTACTTGCTCAGTTCAATGGTCGTATCGAGGATTTTCCGGGCATTGGAGTGACCCTTGCTCTCCATGTTCTTCACCCATTCGGCCCAGACCGGTTTTCCGCCGACCTCGATCCATTTCCGCCGCTCCTCCGGGCTCAGCTCAAAGATAATCCCGGCATCCCCTTCGGCCTGGATCTTTTCTTTTCCCAGGTCCTTCATCTTATCAAAGAAGTTACGCCCCCAGAATTTAGACCCTTTTTCACCGCTGACACTCATGATCCCTTCCTGGACATCCTTGGGCAGCCGGTTCCAGGTGTTCTTGTTCATCACAATGGAAAAATAGACCGCCGGAAACGGCACATCGGTGTAATGGTTCACGACTTCATAAAACCGCCACACATGAATGGCTTCCCAGGGGGCGCCCATCCCGTCGATCACCCCTTTCTGAAGGGAAATGTAGCAGTCGGGCATGGGAATCAGCATCGGGGTACCGCCCAGTTCCCGCACCATGTCGGTGGGGGGCCCGCCGGTCATTCGAATCTTCATACCTTTCAGATCTTCGATGGTCTTGACCGGTTTTTCCCGGGTGATCAGGGTATAGGGTTCGCTGGTGTAGAACAGCAGTACCTTGACGTCTTCATACTCCTTTTGAATCTCCGGAAATTGTTCATAGAGTTTCCACATCACCTCGCTGCCCTTTTCAGCGGTCCGGAACGGCAGCGCCGGCAGGCTGACCACATCCGACAGCGGCGTCATGCCGGGCCAATACCCGTGAAAGCACCAGCCGATGTCGGTAATGCCGGTCTTGACCGCATTCCACATATCCTTGCCTTTGGCCAGGGTCTGCCCGTAAAAAGCCTGAATTTTCACCTGCCCCCCGGTCGCCTCCTCCACCTGCCGAAGCCAGGGGTCGACACAGTTGACGGAACTCAGGCCGGACTCCGGGTTCTGATGGGCGAACCGAAGCGTGAATGTCTTGGCCTGAACGGTCGAGGTGATCAGGAACACCACCACCGCCATGCCGAGCAAGGTTAAGCGCAAATTCTTCATTTTTATCCTCCTTGAGTTTAGAAAAAAGACAGCCATACTAATGAGTGAAACGTACTCATTTTTCAAAACGGTTTCCGGAGGGGAAAGGCGCCGAGCAAACCGGAAATCGTTGTTTGTAAACGGCTTGGAGTTTATGGAAAGCGGAGTATTCGGAGTCAAGTCGGAGCTCGAAATTTCTTCGGCGCCGACCGGGGAAAGAGCCGGCGTTCGATTCAACAATCAGGATTCAGTTTCAACATATCAGATCGCACCGGATTAATTGCATGCAATTTTACACACACAACAACTCTTGTCAAGAGGGAATCTAAACCCAGGAAAGGAGAACGGCGCATCCTGACCTTGTAGAGAAGCCATGGATTGAGGCTTGACAGAAAAGACCCAATTCACTATCAGAATCTGTTATATGAAACCCGATTTCTTATGATGGAATCGAGCACATTAAAACTCATCGGCAGGAAAAAAGAAGAGATTCTATGAAAACAAAGTCAGGCAGCCTGTCATCTACGGAAAAAGCCCTGAAGATACTGATGTCGTTCGCTCCCCACAACCATGAGATGGGAACCCTGGAGCTGAGCAAAAAACTGGGCATTCACAAATCCACCGTCAGCCGATTGCTTCACCTGCTGAAAGATTATGATTTTCTGGAGCAGAACCCGGATACCAAAAAATACATCCTGGGCCGGTCCGCAGCGGAAATCGGCAACGCGGTGATCAAATCCCTGAATACCAACATTGTCGCGCTATCCCAGCCGCACCTGAACGCGCTCAGCATCGCCGTCGGGGAAAGCGTGGCCTTGGAGGTGCTCTCAGGCACCCAGGTGGTCCTGGCCCATCAGGTGGAAGGGCAGCAGCACATTCGGTTTTCCTTCACCCTGGGCGAGCAGACCCCTCTCCATGTGGCGGCGGGCGCCAAGGCGATTCTGGCCTTCAGCGACCCCGAGTTTGTCGACCGATGCCTGAAGAAGAAATTCACCCGCTTCACCCCGAACACCGTTTCATCCAAAAAAAGATACCTCGAACTCCTGGATGAGGTCAGAAAAACCGGCATCGCCTTGGACAAGGGGGAGCGCTACGAAGACGTCTGGGCCATGGCCACACCCATCTTCAGCCACGACGGCTCCCCTGTGGCCGCCGTGGTCATCGCCGGCCATGCCTCCCGATGGACCTCCGCCTTCATCGAACAGTCGATTGCACCATTGAAGAAAACGGCGGCGGAGATTTCGGAGCGGTTGTTTTATTGATGGAAATTGAACGGAAGTTCTTTGGGAAAGAGGGCCTGAGGATTGCGTATTCGCCGGGCCCGATCCAATTTAAATTTCATTAATTAGGGAGGCGTAAGCCCCGACCGGCACATTGGTAACCTTACCGAAGTCACTGGAAGCATACCCGAAAATTTTTCCTGTGGTTTTCATTTGATGCATATCGATCAAAACAACCCCCAAGGTCGGAACAATTTTTTCGCGCCAGACGAATAGAAAAAGCTTTTCCTCAATTCTCCGGCAGTAGCACTCATCTGTATCTGCCAGCCCCTTTTCGATGCCTTCGAGACAATGCCATGTGTAGCGATGTTCGTTCAGGTAGATATGTTCATAAGTTTCGGTTCGGCTGTATACGTATTTCACCCGCTTGCCGATCAGGTCGGAGGTAGGTGGGTATTTTCTCACTCCTTCCCCAAAGGGTTTCCCGATAGACCCCTCCAAAAGAACCGCTTTAACCCCTGACAAATCCATTCCCTGATCGACTCGCTGAAAAAGATCTCTGCGCGCCTCTTGTTCTAACGGAAGATTCCCGAATACACCGATTGCCGCATTTTGGTTCAGGTCGAGAACCAGACTGACCGATCGGGTTTGAACCTGGTGTTTCACAAAATCCACGAAATAGACACCGTCACGAATGCAAGTCGATCTGTAGGTCTCGTCGGCCGCTTCCGTCGGTTGGTGGCCTTCCATAGCGGTCCACGACAACTGGTTTAGAGAAATAAATGTGTATTTAAAAATCGATCCGTCTTCAAAAAAAAGCCGGGTCGATTTTCCGATCAGGTCCCGGCTGTCTGCCAGAAGGTTTTCACTGATTCCCTCAGCCAATTCTCCGACTTGAATCCAGTGGACATCGTTTTCCATAAAACCTTTCCCTTTCCCATTTCGCCGACATCATGAATTGATTCGAAATAGCGGTTCAATCAAATGCGAAAGCAAGTGTGCCGGCATCCACGACACTTCCACCGCCGTCGGCTGTCAGAACCGCCCCGGTGACGAACGAGGCATCATCCGACGCCAGAAACTCAGCACAGGCGGCGATCTCTTCAGGTGCGGCCATCCTCCTCAAGGGAAGAAATCGGGTGACCGCCCTGACCGCCGCCTCCACCTCGATCCCTTTGCTTTCAGCGAGAGCTGCCATTTCCATTTCGCTCATCGGTGTTCGGACCCAGCCGGGGCATAACGCATTCACGCGGATTCCGAAAGGGCCGTAATCATAGGCCATCGAACGGGTCAAACCCAGAACCGCTGTTTTGGCGGAACAGTAGCCCGCACTCCCAGGAATCCCAAAAAGACCCGCCACCGATGCGGTAATGACGATGGCGCCCCCGTTCCTTTTTTTAAGAAAGGGGAGCGCCTCCCGAGCGGTCCGCATAACCCCGGTGAGGTTGATATCGATCATTGTCGACCATTGATCATCCGAGATATATTCGGCCTCCTCGTCATCGATAATGCCGGCATTGGCGACCACGATATCCAGCCCTGCGAAAGTTTCCACCGTCAATCGAACCGCTTCAGCCAAGGAGGCCCTGTCTCGAACATCGGCCTGAACCGCCAAGCCGTCGATGTCTCGTGCAACCTCCTGGATGGGTTCTGCTCGGCGGCCGCTCACCACGACCGAAGCCCCGCTATCGGAAAAACGGCGGGCCATGGCGGCACCGATTCCGGTACCGCCGCCGGTGATCAGGGCAACCTTCCCCTGAAGTCTGTCTGTCATGATTGCCTCTCTTTTACCCACTATTCAATCAATAAAAACCAGTCTGACCGGCCTCGGAAATTGATGCCGAGGTTTTTCTTTAAATAAGGAATAACAGTCAGATGGTTTTTGACACTTCAATCAGGATTTCGGAAGCCTTTTGGGCATGTTCCCGAGTGAGAACAAGCGGCGGCATGAACCGGAAGACATTCCCGTAACGGCCGCAAGGTACCATAATCAACCCTTTCTGAAGCATGCCGATAATGATCTGTTCCACCTTTCCCTGAGCCAAAGGTTCCCGAGACTCCTTGTCTTCCACCATTTCAATGCCGATCATGAGACCTCTTCCCCGCACATCTCCGATTATCCGACAATCGGCGGCCCCCTCCTTCAACCAAGACTGGATCTCCTCCCCGAGTTCGGCAGCCCGATTGATCAAAGCTCGGTCGTTCTCAGTGAGGATATCGATATTGGTCATGCAGGCGGCTGCGGCGGTCGCATTTCCTGCAAAGGTGTTGGGCTGGGAATGATCATCAATATGGGAGGCCAAATCCTTGCGGATGGTCAGCCCGGCCATGGCCATATCCCCGCCCATACCTTTGCCCCAGGTGATCATGTCGGGTTCGATATCGGCATGTTCGATGCACCACATTTTCCCGGTTCGCCCCGCCCCGGCCTGGACCTCATCGGAGATGTAAAGGGCGCCGTGCTTTTCACATGCCTTTTTAACGATCTGGAAATATTCCGGCGGCGGCGGAACATAACCGCCCTCTCCTTGCTGCGCTTCAATGATCAACGCTCCAACATCGTCCGCCCCGGTGTACGGGGTATTGAGGACATAATCCACATAATGGGCGCACTGGAGATTGCAGCTCGGATATTCGAGGCCGAAGCAGCACCGATAGCAGTAAGGATAGGGTAGATGGATGACGCCCGGAAGAAACGGACCGTACCCTTTTCGATACTGATCCCCCGTGGTCAGAGAGTTTCCGCCGAACCAGACGCCGTGATAGGCGCCGTGAAAAGCGACAATCTGGGTACGCCCCGTGATTTTCCGGACAAACTTCAGAGCGGTCTCCACCGCACCGCTTCCGCTTTGAGTAAAATAGGTGATACAGTTGTTTTCCAGCCCCTTCGGCATCACCCCTGCGACTTTTCGGGCCAGATCGGTGCGCCGCACGTTGGAAATATCGCTGGCATGCATGAGTTTGCACATCTGTTGTTGAATCGCCTCGATGACCCGGGGGTGACATCGGCCCACCGAGTTTACCGCTACCCCGGCCGTAATATCGATATAGATGTTGCCGTCGGGATCTTTGATGGTAGCGCCCTTGCCTTCTTCGAAAACCAATGGAAAACGCCCGCCTCCGCGTGCCATGGATTCGAAATCGAAAGACCCGTCGAGGTATGCCTGGGTGTTCAGACCCGGTATGCGGTCCGTCACCATTTTGGGGGCTTCGGGGTAAGACAATTTGGCCAGTTCTTGTTCATTCAACATGGGTTCCTCCTCCCATTTTAAGATAATGTCGGATTTACGCTGTCCAGTTCTTCATTCGAAACATCGAAGCGCTGTTCATTGCTGGACAATGTCTCTTCAGAAAAAAACAAGGGAAGACGGTCGTCTTCAGGCTTGAAGCCGACGGCGTCGTTATATTTTCTTTCCGTCTGCAATACCATTTGTCCCAGACGTTCCAGATATCCCTGATCGAGCGATTCGTCCAAAACGGCCGAAACGCATTCGATCAACTGCTGCTTCACTTCGGGAATATCCAACGCCGGCAGGGAGGCGAACAAACAGAGGCCCAGCGTATCGACCGCGGCGAAATAGCTTTGCAGGAATTTGGAAACCGGCGCCTGCCCGGCCGGGGCGGTCGGGTCATAGTCCGGATTGGCCGGACTGGGTAGTGCGTTTCCGCAGGTGTGGTCCGCGCCCATCGGGGAAGTGGCATACGTCACCCCGGTCCCCTTCAGCCCCCGGGGATCATACCCGGCCAGAGCCTGGCCTTTTACCTGAGGGATGCGCTCAATCCCGAGGGTTTTTCCGGCATATACACAGCCGTTACCGATCATGCGCCCTCGGTCGCTACCCGTCGATATCTCCCGAACGAGTTCAAGCGCGGCCGGTCCGTCGCCCCATTCCAGCACTCCGGCTTCCATGGCAACCGCAATCGAGGCCCCCACCTCCATGGTATCGAGACCGACATCGTTGCAGATGCGGTTAATCCGGGCGATGATTTCGACATCGTCGATCATGCAATTGGAACCGACCAGGGCAAGGGTTTCATATTCCAGGCCGGAAACGATGACGTCGCCGGCGGCATCGGTCAGCACGTTTGAACATCTAAGGATGCAGCTGGACATGCAACGGTGGCTCGGGATGCTGTTGGGCCGGGCCTTCATCATTTCGGCCACGGTTTCTCCGGAAATTTTATCCGCCCCCGCAAAGCGCCCCTGGGAAAAGTTTTTTGTAGGAATCGCGCCTATTTCATTGATAAGACCGACCAGCATCGGGGTCCCGAAATGCTTGAAACCCTCCGCAAGCGGGTGCGACATGATTCCCTGGGAAAAGGCTTTCACCGCGCTTTTGAGCAGCGCCTTGTCCTTGATCTCAGGCGGGGAACACCCGTGATCGTCAACAACAACGGCTTTCAGGTTCTTCGCTCCCATTACCGCGCCCAGACCCCCTCGGGCCGCAATTCGCGGGAAAAAATCAGGCGTGGTTGTGGCCACCGCAGAAGCCAGCATCCGCTTTTCACCGGCCGGACCGATCGAAACAATGCCGATATCGTCTCCATAATTTTTTCTTAATTTTTCGATACATTCCGAAATAAGGGAACCTTTTAAATCGTCGGCCGGAACAATTGAAACCCCCTTGCGATCGATCACGACGGAAACAGGTTCTTTTGAAATGCCTTCAAACACCAGTGCCTGAATTCCGAGGTTGGCCATTTTACGAGCGACAGTCCCCCCCGCATTCGCTTCCTTAATGGTATGGGTCAACGGGCTTTTGGCGCCCACGGATAACCGCCCGCTGTTGGGAACCGACGTTCCGGCCAGAATGCCTGCGGCGATCACCAGTTTGTTTTCCGGCCCCAACGGGTCACATTGGGGCGGCGCCTCATCTGCAATGAGGTTTGAGGTCAATCCTCGGCCGCCGAGATTTAGATAACGTCCCTCGACCGTCTCAAACTGTGCGCTGGACGAATTCAGATCAATCCTTGCAATTTTTTTATTTTTCAAACTGATTCCTCCCTTGTGAAGATAGGGTAAGTTTCATCCACTCATTCTTTTACTTTACATAATCTTATTCGGCAGCCAGGTGGCGATCTGAGGAAAGATCATGACCAGGATCAGAATCAGCAACTGTATCAAAACAAACGGGGGAACGGCCCGCCAGATATCTCGGGTAGTTACTTCCGGCGGGGCAACCCCTTTCATCATGATCAGCGCCCAACCGAACGGCGGCGTCAGGTAGGCTACCTGCATGTTCAGAATAAACAAAATGGCAAACCAGATCGGATCAAAACCGAGCAAGCGAGCGATGGGCATGAAGATCGGGGCACAGATGGTGACCACGGCGTAATCATCCATGAACATTCCGAAGATCAGAAGAATAAACTGCATACAGATCAGCACGATCCATCGACTCACTTCAAGCGATTCAATGAATTCCATCACCATATCCTGGGCCCCCGCACTGGCATAGAATACCCCGAAAAGGGTGGCCGGAATCAGAATCCAGAGCGCCATTCCGGTAATTTTCAAAGTTTCACGACAGGAATTCATCAGCACTTCCCATGTAAGCTTTCGATGGATCATGCAGATGACCATAGCGCCGAGCGCACCGATGCCCGCGGCTTCCGTGGGCGTCGCTATTCCCAGAAAAATGGAACCGAGTACCAGTACCACCAGCATGGAAGGCAGGAAAATTTCCTTCAAAGCCCGCCACCGCATCGACCAGGTAACCTCAACCGTCGTTTTGGGAAGTGCTGCCGGATTAAAATACCCGGTCAGCAATATCAACGTCACATACAAGCCGGCAAGTATGACTCCCGGAATAAAACCGCCGAAAAACAGTTTTCCGATGGATACTCGGCCGATGAATGCGAAAATGATCATGATAATGGCCGGGGGTATAATCTCTCCCAGCACACCGCCGGCCATGACCGATCCCAGTGCCATCGATTTACTATAATTATGCTGCAGCATAGCCGGTACGGCCACCAGACCCATTGTCAGAATCCCGGGGCCGAAGCCGCCGCACATGGCCAAAGCCACACAGACTCCGATGGAAACAATGGCCAGCCCTCCCCGAACACCCGACAGCCAGTAGCTCAGCCCCCTGAACATACCTTCGGAAATGCCCGATTGCACCAGGAAATTCCCCATAATAAGAAAAAGGGGGATGGTCATCAAGGTGGTGCTCGTGATCTGGTT
>JGI12048J13642_10484294_pt1 | contig 11739 bp, 9 predicted proteins | sample ElkSlonscriptome_16_FD_13642 | JGI IMG/M metagenome (IMG submission 13642) | reverse complement strand
GGCGGGCGTGCCGGCGGAGGCGGGGGGGACATCGGGGGGTGGGGCGGCGCCGGGGGGTGGGTCGGCGGCGCCGCCGACGCATGCGGGTGCGCCGGCGGCGAGGCCGCGGTCGCTTTGGCCGCAGGTGCTGGGCGTTCTGTCGATCGTGTTCGGTGGCGTGTGGGCGATTGCGTCGCTGTTCGTGATGCTGAGCGTGGCGTTGGGTGAGGGGTTGAACCTGATGACGTCGCAAGGTGCTCAGCCGGCGGGTTCTGGGCCAGCGAGTTCGGGGCAAACGGTCGACGTCGGCGTCGAGGCAGCGGAGCTGATCACGTCGGGGATGCAGTTGGCGTTGACGGGACTGTTGATTTTCGCGGCGGTCAAGTTGTTGGCGCGGGTGCGCGGCGCCCGCGCGCTGTATCTCGTTTGGGGCTACGCGACGCTGGCGTCGCTTCCCGCGGGCTTGGCGATTCACTTCGCGTTGGGCTCGACGCCGTTCGCGGGCAGTGCGAGCGAGCCGATGTTTTTCACAGTCGTGGCTTTACTCCCGCAGCTCGCTTTCGTCGTCGGCGTCCCGATTATCGTGGTGGTGTGGTTCAATCGTCGGTCGATCCGCGAGGAGGTGGGGGAATGGCCCGCGCGTGCGGACGGTCGGCCGAAGGCGATTCGGGATGCGGGGTCGACGGCGTCGGTGCGTGCGGGATGACTCGGTGTGGCGGCGGGGTGCTGGCTGGAGCGTTGATCGATGCGTTGCAAGTCGTGTGATTATCCGCTGTGGAATTTGCCGGGTCGTTCGTGTCCGGAGTGCGGCGCGGGTTTCAAGCCGAGCGAGTACGAGCTTCAGCCGAACACGGTGAAGTTCTGCTGCCCGGGTTGCGGTCAGGCGTACTACGGAACGGACGAGCGGGGGCATCTCGTTCCGCCGGCGTTCGACTGCGTGAACTGCGGCCGTGCGGTCGAGATGGACGAGATGATTGTGCAGCCGGCGGACGGCGTGTCGGAGGCGGACACGATGCAGCGTCCGTTCCCGTGGCTGGACAAGAAAGGGCGTGGTCGGACGGCGCGGTATTGGCAGACGGTGGGTATCGGGATGGGGGCGCCTGGCGAGATCGAGCGTATCGGCGAGCCGAAGCCGTGGCGTTCGGTGGCGTTCGCGGCGTACGTGTTCGCGACGGTGGGGATCGTGTCGGTGCTGCCGTTTTTGCTCATCTTCGGGGTCAGCTTCGTGTCGGCGGCGGGGAGCGGGGGCGGGGGCGGGGGCGCGGCGGTCGTGAGCACGCTGGGCTTCAGCTTGGCGTTCATCGTGGGCGTGCCGCTGCTCTGCGCTTGCGGCATCGCGCTGGTCGCGCTGTTGCAGCACGGGGTGTTGAAGCTGACGGGTCCGACGCGGTATCCGCTGGGCGGGACGGTGGAGACGGCGATGTACTGCGCATCGCCGAACATCGTGTGCGCGATTCCGTGTTTCGGCGTGTACTTCGTGCCGCTGACGGTGCTGTGGAGTTGGGTGACGCAGGCGATCGCGTTGCGGAAGCGGCAGGGAGTGGCGACGTGGCGAGCGGTGTTGGTGTCGTCGTTCCCGACGCTGGGTGTGTACGGCTCGGTGGGGGGGTTGATCGCGTGGGTGACGTTGGGGATCAGCCTCTCGAGCGGGCCGGGCATTTCCACGGTGGGCGGGCCGTTCGTCGTACAGGGCGCAGCGATCGACGCGGCGCTGCGCAGCTACGCGTTCACCAACAACGGGGCGGGGCCGGCCCACGGTCTGGAATTAATCGACTATGCGGTTCAGCCCGACGATTTCCTGACGGCGTCGGGCCGCCCGCCGCGGCAGGTGTCGATCGCGGGGACGGATTTCGACACGTTCGCGTCGTCTCGTCCGAGCGTGCGGCGTTCGGTGGTTGCGAACGCGTCGCTTCCGGGCGACGTGATCGCGCATCGTGTGGGCGACGTGGTGTTCACGTACCACGGGATCGCGATTCCGTCGCGCGCGTCGCCCGGTGCGGCGCCTCCGCCGGGGACGCCGGGGACGATGGTCTCGGGGTCCGACGCGGACGGGCTTTGGTTGTATGTGATCGTGTGCGAGCAGTCGGTCGCGATTCAGTCGACGGTGGTGACGGTGTCGACGCCGGACGCGACGCGGATCGACTTTCCCGAGACGGACTTGTCGACGCGGTTGGCGAACCAGAACACGCTCCGTCAGCAGGCGGGGCTCGCGCCGTTGCCCGATCCGCGGATCGTGACGCAGGCGACGCCGGTGACGGAGTCGGCGGTGAACGGGGCGGGGTATCGACCGTAAGGCGGCGGGGAGAGGGGGGGAAGTGGCGTGGAGGGGGTGGCGTCGAAGGGGGGGAGGTGGAGCGGCGCCGGCTGGCGGCGGTGCGCGAGCGTGGGGGGTGACGCGCGAGCGCTCCCGCGGGCGAAGCGGGGCGGCGCGATCGGCCCGAGGGAGAGTGCTTCCGATGCGGGCGTCCGCCCGCGGCTTTGTGGCGTGAGCCGCGTTGCCGAGCGTGTCGCCGGCGGTGGCGTGGTTTGGGCTCAGCCGGCCTTGTTCGGCATGCTTTCGAGGATGGTGTCGACGAGGCCCATGTCGAGCATCTCGTCAGAGTCGAGCCAGGTGTTGCGGTCGCAGATCTGCTCGATTTCCTGTTCGTCTTTGCCGGTGGCTTCGGCGTAGATTTTGTAGAGGCGGTCGCGGAGGCGGAGGATCTCGCGTGCTTCGATCTCGATGTCGGTCGCCTGGCCTTCGAGGATGCCGCTGATGAGGGGTTGGTGCATGAGGTTGCGGCTGTTCTGGAGGCAGTAGCGTTTGCCTTTGGTGCCGTTGGCGGCGAGGACGGAGCCCATGGAGGCGGCCTGGCCGACGATGTAGGTGCAGATGTCGGGCTTGACGAAGCTCATGGTGTCGAGCATGGCGAGGCCGGCGGTGATGCTGCCGCCGGGGCTGTTGATGTAGAAGTGGATGTCGGACTTGTCGTCTTCGTTGGCGAGGAAGAGGAGCTGGGCGACGACGAGGTTGGCGATGTCGTCCATGACGGCGCCGCCGAGGAAGACGATGCGGTCTTTGAGGAGCCTGGAGTAGATGTCGTAGGCGCGTTCGCCGCGGCCGGAGGTTTCGATGACGATGGGGACGAGTGCGTTCTCGCCGGGCGAGCCGGTGAGGCCGGTCTGAGGGTGATTGAGGTTGCGGAGGGCGTGGACGACTTCGGCGGGGAGGCGGTTGGTCATGGCTTCGATCCGGGGAGGGGTGTGTTTCGTGCTCGGGGGCGAGGCGGGCCGAGGGTGGCCGAGGGGGGCCGAGGGGAGGTGGCGCGGCGGGGTGAAGTGGCGCGGCGAGAGGGAGCGGCGCGGATGGTTGCGGGGGGTCAGTTGGCGGAGTCGGTGGGTTTGTTGTCGGCCTTCTCGGGGAGTTTGATGACCTCGTCGACGAGGCCGTAGTCGAGGGCTTCCTGAGCGTTGAAGTACTTGTCGCGTTCGGCGTCTTTTTTGACTTGCTCTTCCTCGCGTTTGCAGTGGTTGGCGAGGATGCGGTTGAGGGTGGCCTTGTCTTTGATGATCTGCTGGGCCTGGATCTGGATGTCGGCGGATTGTCCGGTGACGCCGCCGTAGGGCTGGTGAATCATGACCTTCGCGTGTGGGAGCATGAATCGTTTGCCGGCTTCGCCCGCGGCGAGGAGGAGGGCGGCGCCGGAGTAGGCGCGGCCGATGCAGTAGGTGGCGACCTTTGAGGAGAGGAACTGCATGGTGTCGTAGACGGCGAGGGTGTCGTCGACGACGCCGCCGGGGCTGTTGATGTAGAAGTTGATGTCCTGGCCTTTTTTCTGGTTTTCCAGGTAGAGCATCTGCATGATGACGCGTGCGGCGGAGGCCTGGTGGATTTCGCCGAAGAGGAAGACGACGCGGTTTTCGAGCAGGAGCTCGTCGATGGTCATCTCGCGTGTGCGCTGGTACTGGACGGCCATGGTCGCCTCCGTGCGGGAGAGGGTGAGTGTTGTGGTCGTCGTCGTGTTGCCGGCGCCGGAGCGTCGCGTCGTTTGAGGACGGTCGGCGTGGCGTTTGGTGGGCTCGACGACTGGGGGCCGATGATACGGCGTGGCCGTGCCGCTCGCAGGTGGGGGGCGTGGTTTGGGCGGCTGCGGGTCGTGATGTGGGGCGGTGTGGTGGCGGTGCGGAAGCGGCGGGGCTACTCTGTTCGCTTGGCTTGCGTCGGCCGGCGGTCGGTCGCGCGGGCCCGGGTGCGAGGCGGGGACGATCCGCAGCCGACGCGGGGGGCGGCGTTCCGCCGTCGGCGTGGCGAGCAGTTGGGAGCGAGCGAGCGACGTGTCGACGGCCGTCATCAGCGATATGCATGGGAACGCGATTGCGCTCGAAGCCGTGCTCGATCACATCGAGGCGCGGGGCGACGTCGAGCGGATCGTGTGCATCGGTGACATCGTGGGGTATGGGCCGCAGCCGATCGAATGCGTGGATTTGGTGGAAGAGAAGTGCGAGTGGTCGCTTCTGGGGAACCACGACTTTGCGGTGTTGTACGAGCCGACGAACTTCAACCCGCTGGCGGAGGCTTCGGCGTATTGGACGCGCGAGCAGTTCGACAACGTGGAGGACACGGCGCTGCGTGAGAAGCGATATCGCTTTCTGGGGCGGTTGCAGGTGCGTCGTCAGGAGACGCTGGGCGGGGGTCGGAAGGTGCTGGCGATCCACGGGAGCCCGCGGAAGCCGATCAACGAGTATGTGTTCCCGCAGGACGTGATCTCGGCGCAGGAGAAGATCAGGTCGCTGTTCGAGCTGGTGGAAGACATCGCGATCTGCGGGCACACGCACGTGCCGGGGGTGTTTACGGACGAGCCGGACTTTTACCCGCCGGACGAGGTGGGGCAGGACAAGGTTTACAAGTTCATGGAGGGTGAGCGGGCGATCATCAACGTGGGGTCGGTGGGGCAGCCGCGGGACCACGATCCGCGGGCGAGCTACGCGGTGCTGTACGACGACCGTGTGGAGTTTCACCGGGTGGAATACGACATCGACGCGGTGGCGAACATGATTTATACGATCCCGGAGCTTGGAGACTGGCTCGGCGAGCGGCTGTTCGAAGGGCGGTGACGGGCGCGAGCGATCGGCGTGGGCGGAGCGTGAGTTGCGGAGGGGCGTTAGGGCAAGGCGGACGGGGGCGAAGCGGACTGTTATGAGGCGGGTGGGGACCGGCGGTGCGGGAAGAAGACGACGGTGGCGAGCGGGGTGTTGCGGGGAGGGTGGGAACCGCGGCGAACGCCGATGGAGGCGTCGCGTCGCGACGGTCACGAAGACTCTCTGATATTCCCCGTCGTCCGTGTGGGGCGGGCGGGCGGCGTAGCACACTGGACGAAGGCGAAGACGCATCCCATGACGACGACGACGACCGGCGGGCGGCCCGGTGATTGGCAGGAGGCGGGGGGCGTTGGGCGAGCGGGCGAGCCGAGGCGGCGAGTGCCGCGGCGTGGGTGGACCGATCGCGCGCATCGCGGCGTGATGCGTTGGGCGGCGCCGCTGGCGTTGGCGTTGGCGGTGTTGCTGGGCTTTGCGGGAGCGCCGGCGGCGCTGGGGCAGAGCGAGGGGGCGGGGCAGAGCCGGGGGGCGGGGCAGAGCGAAGGCTCGCAGGATGAGACGGTCGATCCTGGCGCCGCGGCGAGCGAGTCGTCGGCGGCGGGCGGTGAAGCGGGGAGTGAAGACGTAAGCGGGGAGGCCGGGGACGCCGGCGCCGGCGAGGAGACGGCGTCGGGTGCGTCGGCGGCCGAGTCGGCGCCGTCTGGGGTGCCGGTGATCGACTTCGGGGCGGTGGTGCAGGGACCGTTCGATCCGGACTATGAGCCGGAGGCGCTCGGTTCGTTGGACTACACGGCGCCGGGCGAGTACGACCCGACGACGGATTACCTGCTGTATGTGCGGCCGTCGTGGTGGGGGATGGGCGTGGAGTCGGCGACGCTGACGCGGCATTTCGATTCGGTGGCGGCGCAGGTCGCTGCGGAGCGTGAGCCGGCGAAGGCGAGCGAGCAGTACGTGGTGCAGAACAGCGTGGACGGCCCGGGGTATCGATACCGGGCGTTCGCGGCGATCGCGTTGGAGCTGTCGCTTGACGGTTCGCCGATGGACGGTGTGGAGTTGTTCGGCTCGTCGGCGCGGGGTCGGGTGTGGGAGCGCGACGCGGACCCGCATGCGCATCGGTACTTCGCGGAGATCGCGACGGAAGGCGGGACGGGCGAGGTGGTGGCGCGGTTGGTGCGGGAGTTCGAGCTCGCCCCGGGGACGTACGAGTTGGTGGTGCGTCAGCGGTTGGTGAACCTGACGGACCGGCCGATGCAGGCGCGGTGGTGGCAAGACGGGCCGCTGAACCTTCAGTTGGACACGTCGGGGTATCGGATCGAGTTGCGTCGTTTGCGGATGGGTTGGACCGATCCGGCGTTGCTGGCGAGGCAGAATGTGGAGGTGGTGCGGGCGGACGAGAAGCTGCGGGCGATGCGCTGGGGCGTGGATCGGGTGACGAGCCGGCGTTTCGTGCCGGGCGACGATCAGGTGTGGCCCAATCGAGAGGTGTGGGAGACGCGTGCGGAGGAGCTGTCGTGGGTGGCGCAGACGGACCGTTTCTTTGCGGCGGCGGCGCACGCGCTGGTGCAGGAGAGCGTGTCGCCGATGGCGGGTGGGAGCGCGGTGGTGGGTCCGGAGCCGGCGTCGAAGGAGCTGCACCTTGCTGAGCGAGTGCTGATCGACGCGCCGCGCGCGCCGGAGCAGGGGTTGCCGTGGACGCTTGACGAGGGCGACTTGTCGCGGCTGTCGGTGCGGATGATTTCGGGCGGGTACGCGGTGCCGGCGGGGGCGGAGTTGAATCTGGACTTCGGGGTGTATCTGGGTCCGCTGAGCGATCAGACGCTGGTTCAGGACGTGGACCCGCAGGTGGAGGCGGTGGGGCTGCACGAGGTGGTGGTGTATTCGCTGGGCGGTTTCTTGGCGTGCTGCACGTTCCCGTGGCTGGGCGAGATTCTGCTGATCGTGCTGCGGTTCTTCGAGTCTTTCACGCTCGATTGGGCGGTGTCGATCGTGCTGCTGGTGGTGGTGGTGCGGACGGTGCTGCACCCGATCACGAAGAAGAGTCAGGTGTCGCTGCTGCGGTTTTCGAAGCAGATGCAGCGGATCGCGCCGAAGCAGAAGAAGCTGCAGGAGAAGTACAAGGACGACCCGAAGAAGATGCGCGAAGAGGTGACGAAGTTGATGCGCGAGGAGCACATCAACCCGGCCGGGGCGCTCGGGTGTCTGCCGATGTTCTTGCAGACGCCGATCTGGATCGCGTTGTACGCGATGCTGTACATGAACTTCGACCTGCGGCACGAGGGCGGGTTCTACGGGGTGTTCCAGGGGGCGACGGGCGGTTCGTGGGAGTTCCTGGCGGACCTGTCGCGTGGCGATCACTTCATCCCGCTGCCGGACGCGATGCACTTCAGCGTGCCGCTGATGGGGACGATCGCGGCGATCAACGTCATCCCGTTGTTGATGGGCGTGTTGTTCTACATCCAGCAGAAGTACATGACGCCGGCGCCGTCGACGGAGCTGTCGCCGGAGATGGCGAGCCAGCAGAAGATCATGAAGGTGATGCTGGTGGTGATGTTCCCGATCTTCATGTACAACGCGCCGGCGGCGCTGACGCTGTACTTCATGACAAACTCGACGCTGGGCATTTTCGAGAGCCGGTACATCCGGAACCACGTGGACCAGGTGGAGCTCGAGATGGAAGCGCACGGCGTGAAGAGCGTGCGGCAGTTGAAGAAGAAGAAGGCGGCGTCGCGGATGGCGGCGAGGCCGACGAAGGGGCTGGGCGAGCGCGAGCGGTTCAAGAAGCGGAAGTGAGGGGGGCGGGGGTTCGCGGATCGGGCCGCGGGTGGTTGCGGGCGCGGCGGCCGTCGGTGCGTTGGGTCCTTTCAGTAGGGCAGGACGCGGCGTCGTTGGCGACGGATGACGACGACGGCGACGGTGGAGACGAGGAGCCAGGCGACGCCGCCGGTGATGACGATCGGTGAGGACGTCGCGGGGCGAGGCGCGCCGGCGACAGCGAGGTCGGCGGCGAGCAGTGTGAGCGTCGCGGCGAGGGTGAAGCCGGCGTATGCGCACGCGGCGGGCGTGTTGGTGGGGGCGAGGGCGAGCGTTTCGTCGGCGGGGAGCGCGACGCCGCAATCGGTGCAGCGATCGGGCCAGACGAAACGGCGGTCGGACGGCGGGTCGTCATGCTTGGCGATCGGCGTGAGTTGGAAGCCGCAGGTGGGGCAGCGGTCTTGCCAACAACGGCGTTCGGCGGCGGTGCGGCGACGTGCGGCGACGGCGGCTGGGAGGGCGAGCAGCGCGGCGGCGGTGGCGAACGAAAGATACGCAGGGACCAGATGGCGGATGTCGATGGGCCAGCGGTGGTGCGCCAGGAGGGCGACGCCCAGGGCGATGCTTATGCCGGCCGGGATGGCGGTGGCGAGACGATCGTTGAAGACCCTGGATGGAAGGTTCGTCGTGCTGGAGGAAGAGCGGCGCGTGGTCATCGCGGGGGTTTGCCGCGGCGGAGGCTGGCGAGGAGTTCGATGGGGTTGTTGAGGGCGACGATGATGAGGGCGATCGCGGCGGCGACGGCGAGGTTGATGGTGAGGTGTGTGCGGAGTTCGGGGGTCAGTACGCTCGTGCTGAGCATGGCGTGTAACACTGCCCAAAAGAAGGTGGGGATTGTCGCGTTGAACACACCAAAGCCCGCGAGGCAGGCTCTTCGGCGAAGCCCGTGTTGGAGACTCCGCCGGAGTGGGCCTCCGGCGGGACAGCCGCAGTCGGTGCATAGCGTTTCGGTGGGAGCGGAGGTTGGGTCGTCGAGGAAGAAGCCGCATCGGACGCATCGCCCCGAGCGGAGGAGGAGCCACTGTTTGAGCCATCGCGTGGCGAGCGCGATGACGAGGAGGGCGACCGCGAGCGTGGCGTAGCTGAGCGCGAGGACGACGTGTCGGGCGACGTCCGGGTCGTCGATCGTATCCGGCAGGAAAAGCGTGATCGCGAGGCCGGCGTAGACGGCGAGTAGATAGAGGGCGGCACCGACCTCGCGCGGTGGTCGCTTCACTTGACGGCGTGCGATCATGGACTTGCGCACCCTCCGCCGAGAAACAGGTTTGTTCGCTTGTCGACGATGTCTTCGGGGCAGGCGCCGGGGCGGTTCGCAGGTGACGACGGGGCTTGGGTGGCGGATCGCAGCGCGGCGTCGCCTTGGTCGTCGTCCAAGATGAGGCTCTGGACCGTGGTCTGCATGTCGACGAGGCGTTTGGTCAAGCGTTCGACGCTGAGGGAGTTGGGGAGGGTGACTTCGAGCGTGCCGTGGATTGAGCGTGGACAGGGAGCGGAGCGGTGGTCGCGGCGTCGAGATGATGCTGGCGTGCGGTGTACACGGGTTGGGAGTCGCGGACGAGGCGGCGGAGGCGGCGGGCGCGCCAGGCGGACCAAACGATGGCGAAGAGGAGGCTCGCGGGCATCGCGATAACGCCCGCGGCGAGGATCGGCGGACGGGTCGGGCCGAACGAGACGGCGACTTCGAATAGAAGGATAAGGACGAGCGCGGCGACGCACGCGACGGCGACGGTGAAGTCGATCTCAAGCGATCTGTTGAGGAGTCGCTTGCGGCGACGCGTGACGAACTCGGCGTGCGGTTGGGGGGCGTCGCAGTCGCGGCAGCGGAGGGGGCCGCCCCGCGTGGCGCGGGAGAGGTCTTCGAATCCGCAGCGGACGCACTCGCGGTGCGCGAAGCGGTGACGCCGGCGGGCGATTTCGAAGAGCGAGCGGAAGGCGAGGAGGGCGGCGAGCGCGAACAGCGCGGCCGCGACGACGGCGGCGATGTACTCGAAAGCGGCGGCGTCGTCGCGTTCGAGCGGGGCGAGGGTGAGGCCGAGGACGCGGAGGGCGCCGGAGGTGATGAAGGCGAGGACGAGGGCGAGGATGGGGCCCGCCCAGGGGACGTGGCGGAGCGAGAGGTCATCGAAGCGCGGGGTGCGACGCACGGGCGACGGCTCCAGAACATGGATGAGGTCTTCTCGCGCCGAGCGGACGCGGGCCGGCGTCGCCGCGGGCGGGTCGAGCGGTTGTCGGTGGCGGCGCCGATGCAAGCGGTGCGTGCCGCGTCCGAGGCCGGCGAGGAGTTCGCGGGGGTTGTTGAGGGCGACGATGAGGACGGCGATGGCGGCGGCGACGGCGAGGTTGATGGTGAGATGGATGCGGAGTTCGGGGGTCAGTACATGTGGGTACAGCGTAGGGCTCATGTCGATCCAGAAGTAGGTAGGAAGTCCGGCGACGATGGCGCTGAGTGTTGTCAGGGCGACCCTGCGGCGTAGCTTTTGTTTGAGGTTTCGCCGCGTTTGGCCTCCGGCGGGGCAGCCGCAATCGGTGCAACGGGCCTCGGTGGGAGCGCAGGTTGGGTCGTCGAGGAAGAAGCCGCATCGGACGCATCGCCCCGAGCGGAGGAGGAGCCACTGTTTGAGCCATCGCGTGGCGAGCGCGATGCCGAGGAGGGCGACCGCGAGCGTGGCGTAGCTGAGCGCGAGGACGACGTGTCGGGCGACGTCCGGGTCGTCGATTCTGCTCGGCACGAGAAGCGTGGCGGGCCAGCAGATGACGACGAGTAGGGGCAGGGCGGCATGGGGGTCGTTCGTGGAGCGGCCGATTCGGCGGCCGGTCGCGTTACGGTCGGGCCGCTTGAGCGATTGCGTGGGGTCGGTCGCGTCGCCTGGGCGACAGGTGGGGCGTCGCCGAGCGGTAGGGCCGACGTTGAATGGCGGCGTGGACCGGGTCACGGAGACGGCCTCGGGCGGCGGAGGTCGGCGAGGAGTTCGCGGGGGTTGTTGAGGGCGACGATGAGGACGGCGATGACGGCGGCGACGGCGAGGTTGATGGTGAGGTGCGTGCGGACGTCCGGGAGTCTGACGTCGGGTGGTAAGAAGTCGGTGACCGTCCACGCGACCGGCATATATGCAGCGACGACCATCGCGGCGAGTCCCGTCACGATGATCCGAAGGTTGAGTTGCCGGATTGGGACCGTCGCTGTCCGCAGGCCGCAGTCGGTGCAGCGACAGATCGCGTTCGCTTCCGGCGCCTGCTGGTCGAACTGGAAGGCGCAACGAGGGCACAGGTTCGCTCGGAGGCGGGCGAGTCGGCGTGCCGCGACCATGACGACGGCGAGGGACGCGAGCGCGTAGAGAAGCAGCGCATAGCTGAGCACGATGGCGGTCGCCTGGGCGAGGTCTACGTCGTCGATGAATATCGGCGCGAGCCCACAAGCGGGAAAGGCGGGGAAGAGCGCCAGCATGCTGACCTGGGCCCAGCTTAAGCGGGCGCGTTGGTCGGGAGTCGATCGTTCATGAATTGAAGAGCCGTCGGTCATCAGAGGCATCGGCAGTCACCGTTGGAAGCGAGTCGGTGCGTTGGCGATTCAAGCGGTCGTTTTCGATGTCGTCGGGGCATGTGTCAATAAGGTCGGCAGGGGGCTGCGGGGCTTGGGTGGCGGATCGCGACGCGGCGTCGGGTCATGGCCGATGATTGCGACGGATGAGGTTGGCGAGGATTTCGCGGGGATTGTTGAGCGCGATGATGAGGACGGCGATGGCGGCGGCGACGGCGAGGTTGATGGTGAGGTGTGTGCGGAGTTCGGGGGTCAGTACGCTCGTGCTGAGCATGGCGTGTAACACTGCCCAAAAGAAGGTGGGGATTGTCGCGTTGAACACACCAAAGCCCGCG
>JGI12048J13642_10208690_pt1 | contig 11742 bp, 6 predicted proteins | sample ElkSlonscriptome_16_FD_13642 | JGI IMG/M metagenome (IMG submission 13642) | reverse complement strand
GTTTTGCCCGCAAAGGCGTAGTATATTTCATCACATTTAAGCGTAAATCAAACGGGTCATAAGGGCATGGTTGTGACGTTGAAGCCTGAGTTGCACTTTGTCGAATTTCCTGATCTTGAACAAGTGGTGATTGATGATTGGGGAATTTTTTCTGGTTGTCTTTTTCTGCCTGTTTTCGCGTATTCCTATTCCCTGTATTTGCCTGTGAGGGAAACCTTGTCGGTGGTGGTGCTGGCGGCTGCGATCGCGCGGCTTTTACGGCTTTGACACTGGTAATTTCTTATCATATAATTAAAGTAATTGACTCCATTCTGGAGATTGAGTCAACATCACCCATTGCCCGTAACCGCCTTCATAGCCATAGTCAAAGAAACCGCCTTGATCGTAATCATAGGTGCGTTTAGTATTATCTAGAGTGCCATCTAATCCACTCGGATCTAACACCAACATTTTACAAAGCTGTTCTTGAATTTCTTGTCGTAAGAAAATTTTAGAGCCATAGGTTCGTTGCAGTTGTTGATAAGTTTTATCTACTGCCTTGATCAATAAAGGAGCAGCGCAAAAGTAGCGACGGCTAAAGTCTTCAGATTTTCCTTCTGATTCGATTACCGTTGGTGATAAGCCGCGTAACCAGTTGAGTACACCGGTGACACTACTGTCACTAAAGGCGATTTCACTAGCAGGTAGTTCAAATTTATGGGCAGCGGCTGCAATCACTTCTCCAACTAAGGATTTTTTCTCGGTAGGTGATAACATAACCTCTTTTCGCAACCAGAGTTGCTGCACAATAGTCGCATAAGCATAGGAGAATCGTTTGTCAGGTTTTTCTCGATGTAGGTGATAAAGTTGTAAATGAAAAAAATCACCCAGTATGTCAGGATTTGACTGTTGGATATGAGCCGCAACTTTGCCTAGTGAGGTTAATTCAGGTGGATTTGTTTTAGAAAGAATTGAAATGTTCCGCAAGAAGGGGAAGATGAGTTTTTGTAACACGGTAACTCCTATGTTACAGGTTGCTGCTAATTCTTCGATGTCTTTCTCTTGAGTGTTAAAAAACTCAATAATGGTCGCTACTCTTTCTAAGGTTGTATTCTGTTGTAGGTGTAATGTTAATCTCTTTCCCATTTTAGCCTGCCAATGTGTCTAACCACGCCGTAAGATTGTGCATGATTCGGTAGTTACGACTTGTTCTTAATTTTTCAATAATTTGGCAAAAATAACAGGAATGATTGGTCGAGTTTTTGAGCCGCTCTAAGCCAATTTTTGTCGTTTCAAAGCCACGTCTTTTCGTCAGTTGAATTTGAGCGGTATTGGGGAAAAACACGGCACCAAACCCTCCGGCTTTCCACCAGGTTGTACTATCTAATGTGTGGGGGATTAGTTTATGAGAACGGAGACGATTAAAGCTACTTGGACCGCCAATACCAAAACAGTGAACTTTCATTCTATGTTCACTAGCGATATCCAGAACCGTTGAGAACATGGCTAAACTTTCTTGGGAGAGCATATTTACACTGCTATTCGGACCAGAGGTTCCCCAAGATCCAAAGCCGACTGTCGTAATGCCAGTCTGGTTATATGTTTCCAGACAACGGTTGATTTGCTCAGGTGTACGTCCATGTACAGGTGCGATCGCGCGTTCTTGGATGTAGGCGGGCATTGTTTGGAAAAATCTGGTGCAATGGTAGAGTGTTTCTCGGACTTTGTATTCCACAATCTGATCGGAATCCGTCGAGAGCGGTACTATGTCTGGCAATACATATCCATCGGCCCACTGATTATGGCGATACAATTTGTCTAATTTATCTAATAATTTATCATAAGTTATTTTCCCTTGCTGCACCTGATAAGCGCCACAATCGAGCCAGATTTCTTTAATTCGCCCCTTGTCTTTTTCGTGGCGCAAATACGTCATCGTCGAAGCCGGACAAGCTAGGGGTGAGGTGAGAACGTCTTGAAATGGATTACGCGGATCACCACCGATGTCCCAAAGTTCAAACAGACGCTTTATATCGGAACCTCCAGCACTCAGAGACGCGACAAATTTAGGATGGCTTGGTGTCGCCTCCGGCAGTTTCTTTTCCCAAACCACTAGAGGGCGATGCTTACCGGGTTCAATAGCCACTCGAGTGAAGCCTAATCGCCAGTAAAAACCATTCGCCTCTGAATCGAGGGGACATTTAAGGCGCAATGTTTCCATGCCACAGGTGCGGCTATGTTCTTCCCAGAAAGTAACCAGAGAACGCCCCACCCCTTGTCGGCGGTATTCCGGGGAAACACAAAGATGATAAAGCGTAGAAATTTTGTCGCGCCGATGATGAAAGTGCAAAAATCCCTGAAGACAACAGAGAATTTCACACCCTGCGATCGCAGCCGCTAGAGTCGCCCGATTGACAAAGCCTAGTTCTTGGCGATGGGCATCTGCCAGGGCTTTAATCCGGGGCAAGTCCTCTACTTTCGCCAATCCAACCATTGACTCTAGGGATTTAGTCGGCACGCCTACCTCACGTAAACAACAGAATTGGGCAAATTTAGCCGTTGCTGTTATGTCAATTTAACACGCTGGGGGAGCTGGGGTGTAATTATCCTGGTGATCGTTCCCAGGTCTATAACCAGGGCTACAGCTAACTCAAATGCGGGTGGGGGGCATCTAAACACAACTCTACAGTTTTGACCCTGTTATCTGTGCCAAAAATTTGGTGTTATCGTTGTCCAAATCTTGAGCTAGAATTCATAATAGAAACAACTAGACCCTGATTTTTGCCGTCTCCATGAGTTCACAGAGATGGCGAATTGATTATTGCTTGGGGTAGGACTCTACGGTGATTACGAGTAACCCCCCTTCGGCAAGTCAATAGGGACAATCAGTTATGGCAAATTATACGGAATGGAACCAAGCGTTAATATCTTACTTCCTCAAAGGAGTACCACGGGGAAGCAAGATTTATCTGAGCGTTGACGATGATGTACTTGATCGAATGGGTCAAGGCTTTTTTTTAACCCTTTCTGGCTCTGATAATTGGAGTGATGATTTTCAGGAGGCGATCAGAAAAGACGTTATTATTGACAAACAGGTTAACCTGAATCGCATCCAAGGACGAGATGAAAACGATAATCCTAATTGTGTGGCTTTTCTCGGAGCCTGCGTTTTAGCCGCCTACCGAATGGCGAATGAAGAAAAAATCTCTCAATTAAACTACTTTAAGCGATTGCGAGAAATTTTGCATCTTATCGGGTTCTCTGCGTCCCCAGGGCATGAAATCGGGTAAAGAGGCAGAAGAACACCTGTGGAAAACTTGGAATTATTGGCTATGGGAGCAGGGATTTCAGCCTTCTGCTTACCCAGGAAGGGGTCCGCAAAAATATATTAATTATCCGATTTCTCAATGTTTACTGCGACAGGCTGATAAAGATAAGTTACAAGTTTTATTTGCGGCTAAACAATGGACGGTTTCGTGGGATGCTCAGACATTGTTGACTCAGATTCGTCGTGAACCCCTTTCCCATCATTTACAGGAATTAGTGATGGAAAATAAACAACGGACGGAAATCGTTGCCGAAGTCATTCATGAGGTGTATCAGCAGTGGCAAGTTCAAGGGAGTCCCGCAACACCGAATAAGGTTGGTCGTACCTGGAGTCGCAATCTTTTTGCTGGACTGTATCGCGTAGAAGACCCCTTCTTTGGTCAAGTTGACTATTATCTTTATCCCAAGCAACAACGAGGGCGACAATTAGAATCGGTACAGGTTGAGTATGAAAACAGGACTCAAACTTTAAGTGAGGAGCGTCCCGGATGGTACTTACCTATCGGTAATCCGCTAAAGGTGGATGACTTAGAACAGGGACTCAGATGCTCAGTGGTTTCTCCGCCTGAACTGGATCAACTCATCCTTCCAGCTCGTGATTTTTGGCTACTGATTCCTGATGCCGAAAATCCCGACTCCGGCGTTTATGCGTCTTGGGGAACGCCAGCATTGGGTACAGCTTTTATCTTACTTTGTAAGCGGGAATTGTTGAACGATATTTACCGTTTGCGAGATGAGCGTTTATTGGAATGGAGTGGTGAACCTGAACCGATTGCGGAGAATTCAAATTGGGTAGAACTGACTCAATGTTTGGTTACGTCTCAAGCGTATGATGGGGTATTTATGGATAACCAAACCCTCAAAGATGCGTTGCAGCCAAGGGTTCGGTTATCCATTAGCTTCTCTGGTGGTTTGCGGGTTCCCAATCAACGCGGATGGTTGGCGGGACATTGTCCTCAAGTGACTGTTTTTGGCTTTGCTCCAAGGGTTGAACTGGAGGTGAGCAACTTGCTGAATGAACAAGTCATCGTGACGCGATCGCAGAAAATGAACCAACCCCTATCCTTGGATTTACCGGGAACGGGATTGTATTTAGTTAGAGCCACTTATGGGAAGGAGTCAGCAGAGCGATTGGTGAGAATTTTGGACTGGAACAGTCTGGAACTTTCCCAACCCGAACGTCGGGAATTTATGAATATTGGAGATAAATACTCCATTTGTGGCAGTATAATTCTGCCCATTACTTGATTAATATAAACGCTAAAAAGGCTATGACAAATGTTCAACGATGGTATGCTGGTTTCAGGTACAGAGGCAATGTTAAACAACTGGTGGATAAAATTTCGGAAAAGGTTTTAGAGCATGATTTGAGTGAATTTGTGCCACTGGTGCGAATTGAAAAAGGAGCTAAACCTAAGGGCTTCTATTTTTTTATCGCGGTAGAAACGGTTCAACCGGGGGATTTACCTGAATCGGTGCAGTCTTATTTAATGCCACTACCGTTCTTTAAATCTCCGATTAAAGGTAAACCCAGCTTCAGCTATGACGAAATTAAGCCGATGGTTGGTGCGGCTCATGATGTTCATGATTACACGAATCCGATTCCCTACAAAATCGTTGAGTCTGACCGAAATGACGATCCTTTCCAGATAATACCAACATCGACGGAGCAGAAAATACCCGATATTGAAGCCATTTCTCAACGGTATCAACAACTACTATACTGGTTATCTGCTACGGGTAATGGTACGTGGGAATTATTTAAAAAGGCTTGTCAAGCGCTGGAAATAGAAACCCCGGGTCGCATTTTGCGGCGACTCAAACTGTTAGGACATATTGAGTCTTCTGTTGATGGAAGACGTTGGTCGGCTGCACCAACAAGTCTCGTTCAAATTGAGTCTCAGTCGGAAACAGAAAAATTTATCCTCTGTGGTCAACAAACTGGACACCTGTTGTCTATTTTAGAACAGTACGCCCAGGTTAATGTGATTCACCACTCAAGAGGTCATGCACCGGATGGTCTTCAAATTCAGTTAACCGATTCAACCCAGATTAATCCCATAATTGAGCAGGTAAAAACGTCCTTGGGTTTATCAATCCAAAATAGAGGAAACGTCGCCAATCAACTCGCTGAAATCTTACCTGAACTCAAAGAATGGACATTAAGACTGCGGAGTCTACCAGGAATTGTACCCAGTCTCTATCACTGGAAACGCTTCGAGAGTGATGACTTTACTGAATGCGTGTTTTCCCAACAGACGGGACTGTACCAGATGTGGGATTTAGATGGCGGCGATCGCTCTCGTCTAACTCTTTTTTATGACGCCGCAACCAACAGTTGGCGACAGGGGGATTGGTATGGTTTGCGATTTCTGGCATTGCAGCATCGTGAGCAACCCTGCATTGCCCGTTACGATAGGGTAAAAGCACGTTTAGCCATTCCGTACAGCCAACGATGGCCCCAACTGTATGAACGAGCCTTAGTGTTGGCATCTGGACAACTTCCAAATTATCAAAAAACAGAGCAAAGCTTGTGGCTAATTTATGAAAATGTGGGGCGAGAACTGGTGCAGCAGTTAACCCAAAAACTTCAGGTAACTTGGGAAGAGGATGAGGTAACAACTAATGCATGATTTAATTGGAGCATATCAACGGCTTGACCGCCTTTATCGGCTGTATATTAAAAGTGCCTTTCCCCTGCGATCGCGGGTTCTTAGTCAAGAGCGAGATACAATTCTTAATCGTCGGGGAGTATTGAGTCAACCCCCATTGGTAGAGACGGTTCCGGTTTATCCTTCCTCCGGATTAAATCTGGCTGCTGCTGCACAGCGTTTGTCCTCAGAATGTCCGGAGGATGGGGATTTAGCTGAATTAGCGAAAAAACTCTTCCCAGCAAATATTGAGCTTTATCACCATCAGTGGCAGAGTATTGATGCTGCCATCCGCAACCATCGGGATATTGTCGTCACTACGGGTACAGGTTCTGGCAAAACAGAGTGTTTTTTGCTGCCCCTTTTTGCCCAACTCGCACGAGAATCTGCCACCTGGGATGCGGTGGAAACAGCCAAGTCTGACCGATATTGGTGGAATTCAAAATCTCAGGGACGTGTTTCCCAATGGGCGCATACCAAGCGCCCCCATGCTATGCGAGCGATTATCCTCTATCCTCTCAATGCTCTAGTCGAAGATCAACTGCGAAGGTTGAGAATGGCACTGGATGATGATACCGTTCATCAATGGCTTGATCGACGCAGAGGGGGGAATCGGATTACCTTTGGACGCTATACCGGATTAACACCGGTTTCTGGAATCGAAACAGACCAAAACCGGGAACGATTACGCCAAATCTTGCTCCAGATGCAGGAACAGCGGCAAGATGTACTGAATGCACTGCAAAACGATCCTGAACGCGATCGCGAACTGCAATACTATTTCCCTAGGCTCGATGGGGGTGAAATGTGGTCGCGGTGGGATATGCAGAAAACTCCCCCAGATATTTTAATTACTAACTACTCCATGCTCAACATTATGATGATGCGGAGTATTGAGGACAGTATTTTTGAGGAAACTCAAGCCTGGTTAGCTGAACCCGGACATCCAGAGCGAGAGTTTTTCCTAATTATTGATGAACTTCATGCTTACCGAGGGACGCCAGGAACGGAGGTAGCTTATATTCTCCGCTTATTGCTCTATCGCCTTGGTTTAACACCCGACTCACCCAAGCTGCGAATTCTGACAACAACAGCGAGTTTGGAGGATAACCCGGAAGGGAGACGATTCCTGCGAGAATTTTTTGGCAGAGATCAATTTGAATTTATTAGTGGTGAACAAATCGAGCCAGTAGCCGGTTCGCGGACATTTCTGTTACCGTATCGCCATGCCTTTGAAGAATTTGCCCAAAGCGTGCAACCAGATTGGTTAGCAGGTTCTCCGGATGTAGAAAACTGCGACACTCAAATCAGCCAGTTAGCCACTCAGTTAGGACAACCTCGACAAGGAGGGATGAGTGCCAAGCAACGATTAGGAGCAGCCTTAGCCCGGATTCAAGCCCCCGATGCACTGCGGGATGCTTGTCAAGCTGTTAATAGAACAGTTCGACCAACCCAGATTCAGGACTTAGATGGGCAGTTATTTCCGGGACCAAGTTCTCTAGAGGATGCGATTGGCTTTGCCACTGCGCGGAGCGCAATCGCGTCTAATGCCATGAGAGGCTTATTGCTAGCATTGGGAATGTCTGTGGGAAGCAATGGGCGATCGCCTCAACCTGTGCGGGGACATTTATTCTTCCATAACTTACAAAATCTCTGGGCTTGCTGCAATCCAGACTGTACAACTTTGACAGGTGAGGCGCGTCAGGCTCGTCTGGATGCGGCTTCGACTCAAAAACCGACAGTTGGCGCCATCCACGATACTCATCGAATTTCCTGTGATTGCGGTGCTCGGGTTCTCGATTTCATTGTCTGTGAAGTCTGTGGCGATGTTTTTCTGGGCGGTTATAAGCATCCGGTGGGCAAGGGTTTTGTCTTGACAGCCGATCAGCCTGACTTGGAAAATATGCCAGATCGAGTGAATCTGGGACAGCGATATGGACAGTATGCTGTGTTTTGGTCTCTGCCCTATCATCAGACAGTAGAACCCCAAGACTTAGAGTGGACAGTAGACAAGATTAAACGGAGATGGGTTAAAGCCAAACTCCATCGCATCACCGGTTTACTGAGGATGGATAAGACACCTTGTCAGCCCGATGAAATCCCAGGTTGGCTTTATCAGGTAATGGGGGAAAAAGCCGAGCAACAGTCTTCCATGCCAACTAAATGTCCTCGATGCGATGCAGACTACAGCCGTCGCAGAACCTTCAAAACCCCTCTGCGGAGTCATCGGACTGGATTCCAAAAAGCCTGTCAGGTGTTGGCAAGTGCGACGTTGCGAGAAATGGGTTCAAGTGGTGCAGGTGTCTCATCCCGAAAACTGGTGATTTTCTCCGATAGTCGCCAAGATGCAGCCAAGCTAGCAGCAGGCATAGAGCGCGATCATTACCGCGATATGGCACGTCTGGCGATGATTCAAGCCTTTCGGCAGTATTGGAGTGATTTGGTGGCGTATCTACGGCAAATCTTTGTATTCAATCCCACCAGTCCCAGCCTATCAACCCTACAAACATTGAACCCACGCTTACACGCTGACGTCACCCAACCGCCCCAAGCCGAAGATGCGATCGGGCAAATCAGATTTGCTACAGCAAATGCGAATTTAATCAGTGAGGCGATGGCATGGTGCATGGGTATGCCTCCTGTCAATCAATCCGCTCGTCGAGTCTGGGAGGAACTACTCCAACTTTATCCCGGGCGGGTTCCCTTGGCAAACCTGCGGGGAACCATTCGCGATGCGTTGGTGCAGCAGGGAATTTGTCCCGGTGGTTCTGCGTTCAAAGCCAAGAAATATAAGTCATCTGAGGGATACTGGGATGATTGGTTCAACTGCTATGACTGGAGTAATGACGTTCCTCAACCCTTAGTCAATCCCACAGAAAGACAGCGCGATCATATCCCGCGCATGGAAGCCCTTTTAGTTGAGGAAGTTATTTATGCCCTCTTCCCCCACATCGCCAGAACCCTAGAAGGGTTGGGTCAAGGCTGGGTTAGCTATCGACCCTATAATAATCCATCACCAAAGATAATTGATGTCACTGAAGCTGTCATTCGTCAGTTGGGCGTTAAGCGTCAGCATTGTTATATGCCCTACCCTACCTTTATTCCTGGAAGTGAGGAAAAGCTGCGCCGTTCTATTCTCAATTACATCAAAAGTTGTGGACTGGATGATATGGAGATCCAACAGCAACTCAAACAATCAGGTGCAGCCATTACCTCAGCGAGTGGATTGGTGCTAAATCCTGATAACTTAACGATTGTGCCGACTCCAGAGAATCCGCTCACGGGCTACCGTTGTCCCCAGTGCAATGGCTTCTTCCTACACAATGTTGGCAATTGCCCAGAGTGTAACAGTAAGTATAAGCAGGGCGAACCCGCTATTTCTGTGGTTCCTGACCCAATGACTACAGATTTTGATTATTACACAGAACTAACAGACAGAGCCGATGCTACCTGTTTTCGGATGAACTGTGAAGAGTTAACCGGTCAAACCAATAGCGAAGAGCGCCCGAAGCGACAGCGTTGGTTTCAAGAGGTGTTTGTTTCCCAGGAGTTACCCAAGAAAAAAGTCTACGGGGTTGACCTGTTGAGTGTCACCACCACTATGGAAGCCGGTGTCGATATTGGCGCTCTCAATGCGGTGATGATGGCAAATATGCCACCGCGACGGTTTAACTATCAGCAACGGGTGGGACGTGCGGGAAGACGTGCTAGTGGGGTTTCCTTGGCGGTGACGTTTTGTCGGGGAAGGAGTCATGATGATTTCTATTATCAGCGACCAGAAAGCATGACGGGAGATTCGCCACCTCCCCCTTATGTGGATATGCGACGAGAGGCTATTTTTAAGCGAGTGCTGATTAAGGAAGTGTTGCGCCAAGGGTTTGCCGATACAACGAGTTTAGCCCAGGAAAGTAAGGGCGATAATGTTCATGGGGAGTTTGGCACGATTGAGCAGTGGCAGGATTATGAATCAGATATCGCTGAATGGTTGCACGATCCGAACCAGGAAGCCACGATTCGCTCGATTATGCAAGCACTGAGCCGAGAAACCCCTTGGGCGGGTTCTGGGGGTGAAGGGTTTGAGATAGAAATGCTAGAGTATTTACGCGATCGCCTGATTCGGGAAATCCGTGAAATTGTCGAGGATGACTCCTATACCCAGGATGCCTTGAGTGAGCGTTTGGCGAATGCAGGGTTGTTGCCGATGTTTGGCTTTCCCACTCGCGTCAGAGCCTTATATACTCGCTTCCCCCATCGTTCATCCCAATGGCCCCCCAGCGATGGCGTGATTGACCGCAATTTAGATGTGGCGCTGAGTCAATTTGCCCCGGGTTCGCAAACGGTCAAGGATAAGGCGGTGCATACGGCTGTGGGCGTTGTCTCACTCAAGCCCGCAGGGGGAATCATCCGTTCTGAACCCGGACTGTATCCGCCCCTGCCTGAGGGCAATCCTCACCCAATTGGACTCTGTGAACATTGTCAAGCCGTCGTTCCTCTACCCTCTTTATCAGACCCTTTACCGGGTAGTCAAGAGCCACAGAAGCAGACTTGTCCGGTTTGTAATTATGCTCAACCCTCACTCAAACCCTTGGATGTACGGGAACCAAAGGGATTTTTCACCGATTTAGAGCCAGAGGATTTTGAGGGACAATTTGAATGGCAACCGCGCTCAACTCGTCCGTCTCTGAGTATTCAGACGGAAAATGCCGATTCGGCGACGGTTGGTAACTGTACCGTGATGAATTTGAGCGATCGCATTCTCTCGGTGAATGATAATGGGGGTAACGGTGGGTTTGACTTTTACACGAGTGTAAAAATTTACGGTAAAGTCCCCAAGCCGGGAGCCTATGCAGTTAAACTTAGAGCCACCGAGGAGGAAGACGGCGCGGTTGCAGCATCAGGAAATTGTCACCGAATTGCTTTAATTTCACGGCGTCAGACAGATGTTTTACTGGTTAATATTGGGCAATGGTCTCCAGGAGTCTTTGCTGACCCAACCACTGTAGCAGGACGGGCGGCTTGGTACTCCTTTGCCTTTTGGTTACGGATTGCGGCGGGTTATCGTTTAGATGTGGATGCATTGGAACTACAGGCGGGATTTCGTTCCCTTCCGGGTGAGGATGATCAGCCCATTGGTCAAGCGTTCTTGTGCGATCAACTGGAAAATGGTGCAGGTTATTGTCGATTGTTGGCGCAACCCCAAGAGTTTGCGGCTTTAATGAATTTGGCACAACCAACAAATCAGGATGGGATTGCTTGGGAATGGATCGATTCTAAGCTTGATCCCCAGGGATCACAACCTCATGGAAGCAAATGTGATACCTCCTGTAATCTCTGTCTACGGGATTTTAGCAATCTTCCCTATCATGGTTTGCTCGATTGGCGATTGGCTTTGGATATGGCGAGAATTGCTTTATCATCCGCTAATCGGGTTGATCTGAGTTCGGCTTGGCATGAGTTAAGAAATCCTTGGCTCAATCTTCTGGAGGGGGAAAATGCTTCAATTCCTAGAATTATCAGGAGTTTGGGGTATCGTACTTCCGAGTCATTTGGTAGTTTACAAGGATATGTTCATCAGGGAAGCAGGAGAGTGCGATCGCGGGTTTTGATCATCCGTCATCCCCTCTGGACTGATCAGCATCCTGACTGGCAACGTGCTGTAGAGGTGGCTCAAGAGCGATATCCTAGTTTTGAGGTCAAGTCGGCTAATCCGTTTAAGATTTTGCGACGACCTGCCGATTATGTTTGATTCTAACGGTTAATTCATTTGCGTTTATAAGAAGTTGCA
>JGI12048J13642_10177094_pt1 | contig 11746 bp, 11 predicted proteins | sample ElkSlonscriptome_16_FD_13642 | JGI IMG/M metagenome (IMG submission 13642) | reverse complement strand
TGAAGAATTAACTATTCGTTGAAGTTGAGGAAATCTTATCAATAGATGGGCGGAATTAAATTTGAGAAAACTTAGTGAGATGAAGAAAATTTTAGATTTTATCGAAAATGTGCTGTTTCACTTATTTAGTTTCCAACTGAAGCGATTTTTCATTTAAAGGATGAAACCGGATCGCCGAAAAGTTGACCTAATAGTGATCTCAGATGTTCATTTAGGTACACGTGGCTGCCATGCCAAAGAGCTATTAAATTACTTAAAATCCATCAATCCCAAGAAAGTGATTCTAAATGGGGACATCATCGATATTTGGCAATTCAAAAAACGGTATTTCCCAAAAACTCACATGCAAGTGATTAAGCAGCTCATGTCTTGGATGGCAAAAGGGGTGAAGATCTTTTACGTGACCGGGAACCATGACGAAATGCTTCGCAAGTTCGTGGGAAACAAATTTGGATCCCTCGAGATCGTAAATAAAGTGGTTCTTGAATTGGAAGACGGTAAAGCATGGTTTTTCCACGGGGACGTTTTCGATGTCACGATGCAACATTCCAAATGGCTAGCCAAGCTGGGTTCTTTTGGCTATGACCTGCTTATCATATTGAATCGTATGATCAATTGGGTTTCTAAGAAAATGGGTCGTGGTAAATTGTCACTTTCTAAGAAGATTAAGCACAGTGTTAAATCGGCAGTTAAGTTTATCAATAACTTCGAACAAGTGGCCGCCGATATAGGTATTGATAACCAATACCAATATGTGGTATGCGGACACATTCATCAGCCGGAGATCAAAGAGTTTCAGAACCACAACGGTAAAATAACTTACTTGAACTCAGGAGACTGGATTGAGAACCTAAGCAGCCTAGAGTACCATAAAGGGAAGTGGTCACTTTACCAATACGATCCTTCCCATTATAGCATGGAATTGGGCTTTAAATCACCTATCCATAGCAATAAAGAATTATTTCAACTCATGGTTCAAGAGTTCGAAATCCTTCAACGCCCAAATTGCTCATGAAAATACTCTATGCCATACAGGGAACCGGGAATGGACACCTGAGCCGAGCCATTGAACTTATTCCTTATTTCAAAGAGCAAGGTGAGGTTGACGTGCTGATATCAGGGATATCATCTGATCTACCTTTGCCTTTTAAAATCAATTATACCTACAAAGGGATGAGTTTCGTTTTTGGTAATAAAGGAGGGATTGACCTTTTGAATACCTACATGAAAAATCACATTCATCGCTTTATTGCTGAGGTGCGAAGCTTGCCAATTTCACAGTATGATCTGGTCATCAATGACTTTGAACCCATTTCGGCTTGGGCGGCTTATTTTAAGGGAAAACCATGCGTTGCTTTAAGTAATCAGGCAGCTACCGAGTTTCCCAATTTGAAGCCCTCGGTCAATGATGATTTCCTCGGCAAGTTCATCTTAAAACATTATGCGCCCTCTACATCCCAATATGGCTTTCATTATCGGTCTTATGCTCCTCATATTTTCACGCCGGTCATTCGGCAAGAGATTAGAGATCTTGTAACCTCTGATTTAGGCCACATAACCGTTTATCTACCCGCCTATGCGGAAGAGAAAATCATCAAGAAACTCAATCGATTAACGGATGTGCAATTTGAGGTGTTCTCGAAGCACTGCAAGAAAAAATACCAAGAAAAGAATATTCAAGTATTTCCCATCCATAAAGAGCAATTCATAAGATCGATGGCTAGTTGCAATGGATTGATCACTGCTGCTGGATTTGGTGCAACTTCCGAGGCTTTATATCTGGGAAAAAAACTATTGGTGATTCCACAAAAGCAACAATACGAACAGTATTGTAATGCTGAAGCGCTAAAAAAACTTGGGGTGTGTATTGTGAAGCATCTCAGGAAGCGGCATCTTCCCAAGATCCAAGAATGGATTAAAAGTGGGAAGGCCATCAAAATGGACTATCAGGACCAAAGTCGTGAAATTGTTCAGACCATTATCAACAATGAATTCCTACAAAAGGACAATTACTTGCAGTATTTGACCACGCAACAATACGACTTGGTAAATTAAAGGGCTTCAACTTTTATGAGTATTAGTAAGCAGCATTTTACCGAGGATTTTTATTGGGGAGTTTCCACTTCCGCATTTCAAACCGAGGGTACCACTCCTTATGATGGACGAGGATTATCTATATGGGATGAATTTTGCCGCAAAAGGGGAAAGATTAAAAACGGAGATCAAGCTGATCAGGCTACACTTTTTTATAAATACTACAGACAGGATGTAGGTTTTGTGAAGTGGATGAACGTGCAGAATTTTCGATTTTCGATGTCTTGGCCAAGACTCTTTCCTCAAGGATCCGGAAAGGTGAACCATGAGGGCGTTGATTTTTACGATCGGCTTATTGATGAGTGCCTTGAGCAGGGAGTCAATCCTTGGATCACACTTTATCATTGGGATCTACCATTTAATCTTGAAGTTAAAGGGGGATGGACGAACAGGGATGTAGTCCATTATCTAATGGAGTACATTGATCTGTGTATGAGAAAGTTTGCCGATCGAGTAGACCGATGGATGGTGCTTAATGAGCCGACTGCCTTTACCGCCTTGGGTTATTTTTTGGGAGTCCATGCACCCGGTAAAAAAGGAAAATCGAATTTCCTGCCCTCTGTCCACCATGCAGCCTTAGCCCAAGCTGAAGGTGGGCGTCTGATTCGATCCTTTGATTCTCGCTTAAAGATAGGTACTACTTTTTCATTTTCCCACGTAGAAGCTTATCGCGACCGCAATAAAGATACCTTGGCCTCTAATAAAGTAGACGCCATACTTAACCGACTTTATTTAGAACCTCTCCTTGGTCTTGGTTATCCACTAGACGAACTGCCCATTCTTGAGGGCTTGGATCCTTACGTAAAGGATGGCGATTTGGAAAAGCTGGCCTTTGATATGGATTTTATTGGGGTGCAGAACTACAGCAGAGAGGTGGTTGCTCATTCTTACATAACTCCAATTGTGAAAGCTAAATTGATCTCCCCAAAAAAAAGAGGCCGACCAAAAACTGCGATGAACTGGGAGATATATCCTGACTCGATCTACTATGTACTCCACCGTCTAAATATTTATCAAAATATTCCCCCTCTGGTGGTGACTGAAAATGGGGCCGCTTTTGAAGATCGCATTCAGCCCGATGGCAAAATAGAAGATAAGGAACGAATTAATTACTTGGAGAGTCATATCGCTGCCGTTAAAAAAGCCATCCTGGAGGGAGTGAAGGTGGACGGCTATTTTGTCTGGTCGCTTACCGATAATTTTGAATGGGCTGAAGGCTACGACCCTCGATTTGGCTTGATTTATATCGATTATCAAACTCTTACTAGAGTTCCTAAAGAATCAGCGTATTGGTATCGGAACTTTTTGTCAGTTTAGTAGGCCGAATTCGATTTGGATTGAAGCTTTCCATTTTGATCGAAGTACATCGACTTTATTTCATTTTTGTCATTTTCTAATACCAGAAAATAGTGGTCGAGCTGTCCATTTTCAAAAATTTCGTAAAACTCCGTAACCTCCCAATATTTATAAGTCGTTTTGTCTTTACCCGACTTCAGTTGCTCGGGAGCATCCTTCCAATCTTTCATTACCCTTTCTTCTAACATCAGCCCTTCTGCATTGAATTTGCTAAAATGGACTATGCCTTCTTGAGTGGTTTTCGCAGAATAAAGCTCATCGAACACATACCATTGTTCTACCTCGAGATTAGGATAAGTTTCGCTCATCTGTTTTACCACATTCATTGGCACTTGTCTGACTTCAATCTCGGCCATGGCTTCTGGCGTTTGAGCAGTAAGGCCTAAGAAAGATAAAAGGGAAAATAGAGAGATAAGTGTCTTTTTCATAATGTGTTTTGGTTTAGCCAGAATGTAAGAAAATTTAGACGAAAAAAAAAGAGGACAGTTAAAAAGTCCTCTTTATCGTGCTTTTTGACATTACTTACAGTAATTCGTTGGCTACATTGGCCAATTCTGAGCGTTCGCCTTTTTCTAAGGTAATGTGGCAGTATAGTTTGTTTCCTTTTACACGATCGATCAAGTAGGATAGTCCATTGGAGTGTTCATCCAAATAAGGGGTGTCTATTTGATGGATGTCTCCCGTAAAGATCATTTTGGTGTTCTCGCCAGCCCGGGTAATGATGGTTTTTACTTCGTGGGGAGTAAGATTTTGTGCCTCGTCGACAATAAAAATAATATCGGATAAGCTTCTACCCCTGATGTAGGCTAAGGGAGTGATCACGATCTTTTCGTTTTTTTGCATTTCAGCGATCTGCTTGTGCTTCTTATCCATTTCACTGAATTGATTTTTGATGAACTTAAGGTTGTCCCAAAGGGGTTCCATGTAAGGATTGATCTTATCCTTAATGTCTCCCGGCAAAAATCCCAGGTCTTTATTGCTCAAGGGTACAATTGGCCTGGCCAGGATGATCTGTTTGAAATTTCTTCTTTGTTCTATTGCTCCGGCTAAAGCCAGCAGAGTCTTTCCGGTCCCGGCAATCCCCTGAACGGTGAGCAGTTTGATCTCGGGATTCAAAATGGCATGCAAGGCAAATGCTTGTTCGGCATTTCGCGGAGTTATGCCATACGCACTCAGCTTTTCTACCCGATCTACCCGGTCGTCAACTGGGTTAAAAAAGGCCAGGCTAGACGCCTTCCCATTTTTCAGAATGTAAAAGTGATTGTTGGGAGGGTGCTTGCCCAAGAATCCATAGTCCTCAAGAAAGCCTTTTTCATAAATCTCTTTAATGGTTTCTGAGGGCAGATCTTCTACCAGTTGTTTGCCTAGATGAAGATCACTTACGTCTTTTACCTTGCCGGTATGATAGTCTTCTGCTGTAATATTCAAGGCTTTGGCCTTGATGCGAAGGTTGATGTCTTTGGTGACCAGAATGACTTTTTTACCCTTTTCTTCCTCTTGGATGCTAATCGCGGCATTCAGGATCCGATGATCACCTTTCTTATCGTTAAATACCTTTTGCGCATCAACCGAAATTTTGGAGGTATCAAAAATGATCTTAAAGCGCCCCTTTTTCTTGTTTTGCAAGGGAATCCACTCTTGTAAAGTGTGTTCTGCAGAAAGTTTGTCTACCAATCTGGTGAATTCTCTGGCTTCGAAATTCTTGGTATCATTCCCTCGCTTGAAATTGTCTAGTTCTTCTAAAACGGTGATGGGTATAGCCACATCATGTTCCTCGAAGGTCAAAAAGGAATTGTGGTCGTGAATGATCACGGAAGTATCTAGTACATAAATCTTTTTGGAAGACTTCGGTTTTCGTGGCATAGTAGATTTACACTTTAGGTTATTCGTAAATATACCGGCGAAGAGCCCTCAGCTTAACGTCCTTTTTTTAAAGTAATCAACCGCTTTTTTTTAATAAGTTTTTAGGCATGGGATGACTGTCGGTCTAAAGCGCATCATCTTCTTTTAATTGATTGAAAATCAGTTGCGTTGCACCAATTTTTCGCCTAAAGTATGAGCCACAGATTGCGCTGGTCTTTTCCCGTTCTTCCCGCTTGTGGATATATTGCTCTACGAGCTGGTGAAATTGCCGCTCATTTTTGAATACTTTCGCAGCTCCTTCGCCGATCAACTCCCTGGCCTCATTGAAGAAATCGTGTTTTGGTCCGAACAGCACCGGTAATCCGTAAACAGCTGCTTCTAAAATGTTGTGGATCCCTTTTCCGAAGCCACCACCAATCACTGCTATTTCTCCATACCTGTAGATTTTCGAAAGCAGTCCCATTTTATCGATCACCAACAGTTGCTTTTCAGGTAGATATGACTCGGCTTCGGAGTAATAAGCTGTTTTTACCTGATGCTTCATTTCTAGGGCCTTTAACTCTTCTTGATGAAATTCGTGAGGAGCGAGGATAATCTTTAATTCCGGATGGCGTATTGCCAATTGAAACGCCAGGTGATTTTCTTTTTCCCAACTGCTTCCAAACACCACACAAAGACGATCATTTTTAAATTGCGCGATAGCAGGTAAATCAACTTTTTCTTTCGCGATCTCCCAGACGCGGTCAAATCTACCGTCTCCGCTTAAGCTGCAACTTTTGATGTGAAAGGAGTGAAGTAGCTCAACAGAAGAGCGGTCTTGAAGAAAAAGGTGAGTGAACGCTTTGAGGTGGTCTCGAAACCACTTTCCGTAAAAACGAAAGAATTGTTGTTTGGGACGAAATATACCCGAGATCAAATAATGCTTAAGCTTTCTTTGTTGAAGTTCATATAGGTGGTTGAACCAAAACTCATATTTGGCAAAAAAACTTAGCCTGGGATTGGTCAGCTCGATGAATCTTTTGGCATTTGATCTGCTGTCTAATGGCATGTAGCAAACCAGATCTGCCGGTGCATAATTCTTTTTGCTTTCGTAACCGGAAGGTGAGAAGAAGGTGAGCAAAATGAAGTGTTGCTTAAGTCGGGCAATCTTTTCCAGGAGAGGCCGCGCCTGTTCAAACTCACCTAGGCTTGCGCAATGGAACCAAATTAATTCTCGGTCTTTGGGGATCTTCTTCGATAATCCCTCTAACAATCCATTTCTGCCATTCACCCATTTCCGGGCTTTTTTATTGCCAAATAGGGCAGCCATTTTGAACCCTAGAGCCAATAGCTGAATGAATCCGCTGTAAAGTAGTCGCATTAGAGCTTAGGCAATGGCAGATTAATAATAGTAGAATTCTTCTGATCTTCTTTTTCGGAAGGGAATCACCCATCCAAATCTGAAGCCCGCAAAATAATCACTTTTGTTTCCNCTATCGAAGCTCCGGCTGTCGTAATTGTATTTCCTGCGGTTTTTGGTAAACGCTTGCATGAATTCGAAGCCAGCATAAAAATTCAGTAAATTACTCTTGCCAAAATATTGATAGCCCACAAACTGATGAAAGGCAATGCCGGTAGTAAGGCGGTCGTAGCCTTTTAGTCGGTCTTCAGACAATTGAAAGACGGTACCGTCGCGATAATCAACTTTGATGCGATGCCTAAGGTAACCTACTCCGGCAGTGACCAACATCCCGGAATTTGGATTCGGTGATAAGAATTCATTAAAGATCCTACCTACCTTTAAAAAGTAGCTTTGCCCTCTTAATTCGTAAGTCAATTTCACCAACTCTCCATCTGAATCGATCACGTCTCCATTGCGATTGATCACATCGCTCAGTAAGTTGTTGACCCTCACTCGATTCCCAAAAATATAAGCCCCACTAAAGGATAGTTGATAGTTACCAAAGGATTTAAAGCCAAGTTCTCCTCCCACGCTGTTGGCATTTTCGAAGCGGTCTTCAAAATCGCCTGAAGGTAAAAAGTAGGCATAATGAAATTTGATGAATCCAAACGCTTGGGTAGAATCCTGAGCCATGAGAGGGGAAAGGTGTATCGTGATCAATCCCAGAATAAATAGGCGACAAAGCTGCGTGATCATTGGGCTAAATTACACATACTTTTCAAGGAATAATGAGCAAAAAGAGCTATCTTCGCAGGCCAAAAATCGATGCAATGAGAGATATTCAGATGGTCGACTTGGTGGCTCAGTATCAGAATATAAAGCCGGAAGTCGATAAACGGTTGGAGGGAGTGCTTTCTACTGCAGCTTTTATCAATGGTCCTGAAGTTAAGCGTTTCCAAAAGGAATTAGAAACCTATCTGGATGTAGCTCACGTGATCCCTTGTGCGAACGGTACCGATGCCTTACAAGTCGCTTTAATGGCCCTGGGACTGGAGCGCGGAGATGAGGTGATCACCACCACCTTCACTTTCATAGCCACTGCAGAGGTGATTGCCTTGCTTGGATTAACACCGGTCTTGGTGGATGTGGATCCCGACTCCTTTCTGATCGATACGGATGCAGTTGAAAAAGCCATCGGGCCGAAGACCAAAGCCATTATTCCGGTGCACCTTTTTGGCCAGTGTGCCAATATGGAAGAGATCATGCGAATTGCCAAAGCCAACGAACTTTTCGTGGTGGAAGATGCCGCCCAGTCCATCGGAGCATCTTTTCATTTTAGCACCGGAGAGGCCAAAGCTTCCGGTACGATCGGCGACTTTGGCTGTACGTCTTTCTTTCCTTCAAAGAATTTAGGCTGTTACGGCGATGGGGGTGCCATATTCTGCAACGACGATGAACTTGCCGAGAAGGCCAGAGTGATCGTGAACCATGGCATGAAAGTAAGATACTATCACGACGAGATCGGCGTGAATTCTCGATTAGACAGCATGCAAGCCGCCGTGCTCAGTGTGAAGCTCGGTCATTTAGATCACTACAACAACCAGCGAAGAGGAGCAGCTTGGCATTACGATCAGGAGCTGGGGGACTTGGGCGTATTTAAGCTGCCTACCCGAATGAGGAATTCCTGTCATGTGTTCCATCAGTACACTTTACAATGTGAAGGGGTTGATCGCGATGCATTGAGAGACCATTTGATGGCCAAAGGAGTGCCGGCCATGATTTATTATCCGGTGCCATTGCATCAGCAAAAAGCATTTGTAGATGCGCGTTATCAAGATGGGGCTTTTCCGGTTTCAGAGAGCCTGGCGAAAAAAGTAATCTCCTTGCCCATGCACTCTGAACTTGAAGAAGAGCAACTTCATTTTATTACGAATACAATCAAAGATTTTATTAAAAAACATCAATGAAAATAGCAGTTATAGGAACCGGTTATGTGGGTTTGGTCACAGGAACGTGTCTTGCCGAGACCGGAAATGATGTGGTATGTGTAGATATCGATAAAGAGAAGGTCGATAAGATGAAGAATGGCATTGTGCCAATCTACGAGCCACATTTGGACGTATTGTTTGAGCGTAACATCAAACAGAATCGATTGAGCTTCACCACTGATCTGGAGTCAGCGGTGAAAGATGCTTTGGTGATCTTTTTAGCCCTGCCTACGCCGCCCGACGAAGACGGCTCTGCCGATCTTTCTTACGTCTTAGGGGTAGCAGATCAACTGGGAAAGATGATCCAAGATTACAAGATCATTATTGATAAAAGTACGGTACCGGTAGGTACAGCAGAGAAAGTAAATGCAGCCGTAGCCAAGCATGCCAAAGTTGATTTTGACGTGGTATCAAATCCCGAATTCCTAAGAGAAGGCTTTGCGGTGGATGATTTCTTGAAGCCCGATCGAGTGGTGATCGGAACATCTTCTGAAAAGGCAAGAGAGATTCTTGAAGAGCTTTACAAGCCTTACGTTCGCCAGGGAAACCCGATCATCTTCATGGATGAGAAGTCGGCAGAACTTACCAAGTATGCGGCTAACGCTTTTCTGGCCACCAAGATCACCTTCATGAATGAGATCGCCAATTTCTGCGAAGAGGTAGGAGCCGATGTGGATATGGTGCGTTCGGGCATCGGTTCTGACACCCGAATAGGTAAACGATTTCTTTTTCCCGGCATTGGATATGGCGGGAGCTGCTTTCCGAAGGATGTCCAGGCGCTGGCAAAATCAGGAAAAGAAGAGGGCTACGATTTCGAGATCTTAGATTCGGTAATGAAAGTGAATCAGCGGCAAAAGACCATTTTGATTCCCAAGATCCTCGATTATTTCAACGGCGATGTCAAGGGTAAGAAGATCGCCTTGTGGGGTTTGGCTTTTAAGCCGGATACCGATGACATTCGCGAGGCGCCCGCACTTTATCTGATTGATGAGCTTTTGAAATTGGGTGCAGAGATCGCAGCGTATGATCCCGAGGCCATGTCCAATGTGCAGCAGCGATTAGGCAACAAGGTAAAATTTGCCATGGATGCTTATGATGCATGTGAAGGAGCGGATTTTTTAATCATTGCTACAGAATGGTCAGCCTTTAGAAATCCGGATTTTGGAAAGGTAAAAGCAGGCTTGAAATCCAAGGTGATTTTCGATGGTAGAAACCTCTACGATCTGGATCATATGGAAAAAGAAGGCTTTGACTACATCAGCATTGGAAGAAGCATCGTTTCGGCTAAATCATGAGTAGGGTTCTCATCACCGGAGCGGCCGGCTTTTTAGGTTCTCACCTTTGTGATCGATTCATCGCTGAAGGTCATCAAGTGGTGGCGATGGATAATTTGATCACCGGAAACATTAAGAATCTTGAGCATCTCTTTCCGTTAGATAATTTTGAATTCTTCCATCAGGATGTATCCAACTATGTCCATGTTTCAGGCGACTTGGATTACATTCTTCATTTTGCCTCACCTGCCAGTCCGATCGACTACCTCAAGATTCCAATCCAAACCTTGAAAGTGAGCTCTTTAGGAACCCATAATCTACTGGGTTTGGCCAAAGCTAAAAAGGCCAAGATCCTAGTAGCCTCTACTTCAGAGGTCTATGGTGACCCCTTGGAACACCCCCAATCTGAATCATATTGGGGAAACGTCAATCCGATAGGTCCAAGAGGGGTTTATGATGAGGCCAAGCGTTTCCAAGAAGCCATGACCATGGCTTATCATACCTTCCATGGCATTGAGATTGCCATCGTGAGGATCTTCAACACCTACGGACCTCGAATGCGATTGAATGACGGACGAGTGTTGCCCGCTTTTATTGGTCAGGCGCTAAGAGGAGAAGATTTGACTGTCTTTGGCGATGGCAGTCAGACCCGTTCATTTTGTTATGTGGATGATCTGATTGAAGGAATTTACCGACTGTTGTTTGCAGATTATCCTCAGCCTGTCAATATTGGCAACCCAGACGAGATCAGCATCTTGGAATTTGCGGAAGAGATCATCAAACTCACCGGCACGGATCAAAAGATCATCTTTAAGGATCTTCCTAAGGATGACCCAATGCAACGTCAGCCCAACATAAGCAAGGCTAAAAAGATGCTTGATTGGGCGCCCAAAGTAAATCGCGCGGATGGCCTGAAGGTAACCTACGATTACTTTAAATCACTTGCCGAGGAAGACCTTTACAAGAAGGAGCATAACGACTTTAGTAAGTACATCAAAAAATAATGGATACCGATTTTTTTGTACATGATACGGCTGTGATCGACCAACCGACAAAGATCGGTAAGGGCACCAAGATCTGGCATTTTTCGCATGTGATGAAAGATGCGGTGATCGGCAAGCACTGCAACATTGGTCAGAACTGCCTGATTTCTCCTGAAGTGATCCTAGGTAATACCGTGAAAGTGCAGAACAATGTGTCCATTTACAGTGGGGTAATCTGCGAGGATGAGGTTTTTTTAGGCCCGTCGATGGTGTTTACCAACATTAGCAACCCCCGATCTGCTGTTGTGCGTAGGGGTCAATACGAGAAAACCCTAGTAAAGAGGGGAGCCACCATAGGAGCCAACGCCACTATTGTCTGTGGCCATGACATCGGCCAATATGCCTTTATCGGGGCAGGTGCAGTAGTGACAAAAGAAGTGCCTGATTACGCCTTAATGGTAGGGAACCCCGCAAAACAGATTGGATGGATGAGCGAATACGGGCATAGATTGGAGTTCAATTCAGATGGCATTGCCATTTGTCCGGAGTCCAAAGAGAGATACAAATTAGAGAATCATCAGGTAAATAAGATAGGGTAAACTCATGATCGAAGAGATTAAGAAAAAGGAGAAAAAAGTCGGAGTAATTGGTTTAGGTTACGTAGGTCTTCCTATTGCGCTTGAATTGGCCAAGAAAGTTTCAGTGATCGGTTTTGACATCAGTGCAGAACGCATTGAAATGATGAAGCGAAATGAAGACCCTAGCGAAGAATTGGACGCCTCCGACTTTGAAGGGGCTGATATTGAA
>JGI12048J13642_10565010_pt1 | contig 11761 bp, 10 predicted proteins | sample ElkSlonscriptome_16_FD_13642 | JGI IMG/M metagenome (IMG submission 13642) | reverse complement strand
GACCTTCCATCTCCGCGAACAAAGACTTCGCTGCCACCACTGTGAACGCAGTGCGCCTTTGCCTGTTCTTTGCGCCAAGTGCGAATCAACCAACATCAAGCCCATTGGCACTGGAACTGAGCGCACCGAACAGGTACTCAGCCATTATTTTCCTACTAATCGCATCGTCAGAATTGACCGTGACAGCACCCAATCCCAGCGCGCATTTAAAGAATTGTTCGCCGCCATCAATGATGGTGAGCCTTGCATTATTGTTGGCACCCAAATGCTAGCCAAGGGTCATGACTTTCCCAAGCTAAACACGGTTGTCATCATCAATGCCGATGGCGGCTTATTCAGCAGCGACTTTCGGGCAGTAGAAAAAACAGCCCAACTGATAATGCAAGTGGCGGGTCGGGCTGGCCGACGTCAACAAAGAGGCCGGGTGCTACTACAAACCCAGCTAGCCAATCACCCTATCATTAAATCTCTGTGCCAGCATGACTTCCTGGGTATTTATAGAAGCGAGATTGTCCTGCGCCGACAAGCGAAATTACCGCCGGTCTATTCAATGTGCATTATTCGCGCTGACGCAAAGTCAATGCAGTCAGGGCTGCAGCAGCTTAACCTGTTCAAAGAGCAACTCTTCAAGCTGGCCTTACCAGAGTTACGGGTGCTCGGACCGGCACCATCTTTATTGCAACGCAAGCAAAATCGCTTTCACTGTGCACTGTGGTTGTTGGCACCCAACAAGAACAACTTGCGCAAAGCAATCAACAGGTGGCTGGAATGGAGACAGGCAACCAACGCAAAGGAAAACAGCAGGGTGCGGTGGTTGCTGGATGTTGATCCAGCGGAAACATTGTGAAGCAGCAAATGAACCGTATGAAATACTGGAAACCAGAGCTGGAAAAGGTGACAACCGAAATCCAATCAGATCAAGGGCTGCCCAACAAGTGCCAATCAGTACCTGCTATTGTGATGGGATACGGACTCGAAGTTTTCTTTATTCGCTAGTAAACTCTGCGTGGTTTATTCAGAGCATCCGCCTTTGTCACGATGTGACCAGCAATATTCTGCAGCAAGGCATAGGAACGTTATTGCTGGCCACCCATTCTAACCACTGAGGACAATATCGTCGCATGGCCAACAGCAAGCCAACCGGCAAGCCCAGCAACAAAGAGAGCAAAAAAATTGCACCATGGGTTTGGTTTCTTAACCTCGGGCTGGCCTTTGCTTTCATGTACGCTCTTTACGTGCTGAAATCAGTTCCGGAAACGAAAGACAACAACACTGATCTGTCTTCAACTTATCAACCCGCTACCCAGTCTCAGCCCAAAACAAATAATTCAACGGACGAGTTGACTCCATCAAAACCTAATTTCAGCTTTTATGAGTACTTGCCGGAAAGTCAGGTCACTGCCCCTGAAGTTGAAGAATACAAGCCCAAAAAGCAACCGGATAATGTGCAGTATTTGCTGCAAACCGGTTCTTTCAGAAATTTCACCGATGCGGAGAGACAAAAAGCCAATATTGCTTTTCAAGGCCTGAAAGCAGAAGTAAGACAAATAACCCTGGCCGAACAAAATATCTGGTATCGCGTACAAGTCGGGCCTTACAGATCACGATCAAAAATGAATAGTGCTATTGATCGCCTGGTAGCGATCAATATCCAACCCTTGGTGAAGAAACAAGTTCTGGATTGAATTTCCGTACCCCACCCCCATAATGCTCTAGCGGGCGAACAACCCATTACGGCTATCACGGCCGCATTCCAGCAGGGCATATCGGAGTAAACCATGACAACAATTGTATCAGTTCGCAGATCTGGCCAGGTCGCCATGGGTGGAGATGGCCAAGTATCTCTGGGTAACACCGTAATGAAAGGCAATGCCCGCAAAGTTCGTCGCCTTCACAACGACAAAGTCATCGCTGGATTTGCCGGCGGTACCGCGGATGCTTTCACCCTGTTCGAAAGATTTGAAGCTCAGCTCGATAAGCATCAGGGCAATCTGGTGCGCTCGGCAGTGGAACTGGCAAAAGACTGGAGAACAGACAGAGCGCTGCGACGCTTGGAAGCTTTGCTGGCAGTGGCTGACGAAACCGCATCATTGATCATCACAGGCAATGGTGATGTGATAGAACCTGAAGCCAGTCTGATCGCCATCGGTTCAGGTGGCCCCTTTGCTCAAGCTGCAGCCAGAGGGCTACTCGAAAATACAGAGCTGACAGCGAAGGAGATTGTTACAAAAAGTTTGCAAATAGCCGGGGATATCTGCGTCTATACAAACAATAATGTCACTATAGAAGAAATTACCCCCTGACTAGCGGTACACCGCACCTGTAACATGACATGCACTCACCTCACTGCAAAATGTGTTAATTAAGAGCCATTATTATGTCTGGTATGACCCCGAGAGAAATAGTCCAAGAGCTGGACCGCCACATTATCGGTCAGCAAGAAGCAAAAAGGGCCGTTGCCATAGCGCTGCGAAATCGCTGGCGACGCATGCAGCTAGATGAAAAGCTAAAAGATGAGATCACACCTAAAAATATTTTGATGATCGGCCCCACCGGTGTAGGCAAAACTGAAATAGCCCGACGCCTGGCAAAACTGGCAGATGCCCCGTTTATTAAAGTCGAAGCCACCAAGTTTACCGAAGTCGGCTACGTAGGTCGTGACGTGGAATCCATTATCCGCGACCTTGCTGATATGGCCATTAAAATGCTGAGAGAAAAGGAAAAAGACAAAGTTCATCACCATGCACTGGATGCGGCTGAGGATCGTGTATTAGATGCGCTGCTGCCACCTGCCCGCTCATTCGGCTCTGATAATAGCAACGATGAAAATTCTCAAGAAGAATCAGCGGCACGGCAAGTCTTCCGTAAAAAACTTCGGGAAGGCAAGTTAGACGATAAAGAGATTGATATTGAAGTAAAGGCAACCCCGGTAGGTGTGGAGATTATGGCGCCCCCCGGCATGGAAGAAATGACGAGTCAGCTACAAAATATGTTCTCCAATATTTCCGGGGACAAAAAACGCACTAAGCGAATGAAAGTGGCGGATGCGATGAAGAAGGTCTCCGATGAGGAAGCCTCTCGTCTGATCAACGAGGAAGAAATCAAACAACGCGCTTTAGAACTGGTAGAGCAAAATGGCATTGTATTTCTGGATGAAATCGACAAAGTAGCGAGACGTTCGGAAACCGGCTCGGCCGATGTTTCCCGGGAAGGAGTGCAGCGTGATCTATTGCCTCTCATCGAAGGCTGTACCATCAGCACTAAATTCGGCATGATTAAGACTGACCATATTTTGTTTATTGCATCAGGAGCCTTTCATTTAGCGAAACCTTCTGACTTAATACCCGAACTACAAGGACGGCTGCCCATCAGGGTCGAGTTAGCTGCTCTTTCCCCCAATGACTTCGAGCGTATACTGACCGAGCCTAATGCATCCTTGACAGAACAATACACGGCTCTGATGGCCACAGAGGGTGTTCAAACCCGGTTTTTGGATGGCGCCCACAAAAAAATTGCCGAGATTGCCTGGAAAGTGAATGAAACTACCGAAAACATTGGTGCCCGAAGACTGCACACAGTGATGGAAAAGCTACTCGAAGACTTATCCTTTAACGCAGGTGACAAAATTCGGGAAGACTTTGAAATTACTGCGGAATATGTTGAAGAAACCTTGGGCAAACTAGCCGAAGATGAAGACTTGAGCCGATATATATTGTAGCTTACCAACAATTTGCCAAAGACGTAGTGCTGCTAATAGCGACTTTGCTTAATAAAGGAATAAAAATGTCTACACCAACCCGTATAGAACTACATCTTAAATCTGCCACCTTAGAATTGGAGTATCCGGAAGAGGGTGTCTTTGTACTCGATGCGGAATACCTGAGAGTCCACTCTCCATCGGCAGAAGTCAGAGGACACGGAGAAGGCGAAGTATTGCAAACCGGTAAACGTCAGGTAAGGCTAGAAAATATCGAAGTAGTGGGGAGCTACGCGCTGAAGATCACTTTTTCGGATGGCCACGACACTGGATTATTTACCTGGAAATACCTTCTGGAACTGGGACAAAACAGGGAAGAATACTGGGCAATCTACCTCGACAAACTGTCCCAGGCCGGAGCAAGCAGGGATACTATTTTTGAGGCGCTGTAAATTGAAGCGCAATCATTAGTTAAACCTGAAAAGACCCTTCGCCCAAGTGGGGTATGAATAAAGTCTTGCGGACGAAGGGTGGCAAAATCAGGGGCAAAATTAATCAGCCAAACAAATAGATTCAGCCCATCATAAAACACTTCTCAGGCTTTGTAACACATCGGCAACGCCTTCCAGACTGCTTCCCAACTTGGTGAGATAGCCATATTCACTGTCATCCTCGTCCTTCGATACGTAGAGGGGAAGGGTTTCTCCATACAAACCGGTGCTTATACTGCGCTTTTGGTCCTCAAGAATTTCTTTGCTGATCGAGATACCAAAAGGAGCCAGAGTTTCTGTCAGTTCATCGTAGCGCTTTAGAAGATCCTGACGGGTCATTTGGTAAGCGTGCTCGCATACTATACGTCTGGATTGAAAGCTAAAAACATTGGAGAAAAATAATTTGGCATCATCCCTGAGCGGTTCAAACAGAACAATTTCCGAATCGGGAAAGTCCTGTTCATACATGGCCAGTCCGGCCCGCATGCGGGAATGAACCATGGTACGGAAAGTTTGCGCAACGATGTTTTGCATACCTTTGTTTATCAAAGCACCCGGGGCCATAGTGCCAGCTTCTACCGCAGACTGCACATCCACGGGCACAACGGGATTGATAGCGAACACCAGGTCAGCTCCGTCTTCAAGGGCCACCGATGCATGCATACCTTTGTGGAGTGTACCATCCAAGTAAAAACGGCCATCAATCTCAACCGGCGTGTAAAGTGCAGGAGCTGCAACACTCGCTTGCACCGCCTTAGAAATGGGAACATGATCAAAGCCCGGCGCACCAAAGTGAACTGATTCTCCACTTTCCACATCTGCGGCCACTAAATAAAGCCGACGCCGCAACTTGCGGAAATTGTTGGTTCGCCCCAACAGACTAAAGCTGCGTTCAAGGTACTCGTGGACACGATCATTTTCAAATATACCGGAAGGCACTGCCTGAGCTAGCACGGTCAGCGCTTCCAAAAAACTCTGATCACGAGGATTGCCCACAAACTTAGCACAGGCTTCTAATAACAAACCTGGCACAGTGACAGCCCGACGCAGGTATTCACGGGCAGCAGGACGATAAAACACACCGGGATGAAACGGATGAACATCTGCTTCATTTTTGACGAATATCCGACACATCTGTGCCGTCGTCATTTGATTTGCCAGATTGGCGGCAACAAACGCACCAGCACTGACACCTACATACGCATATAAGTCGTTGAAATCCACACCCACCAAAGCTTCGTCTAAGGCTCTGAGTGTCCCGATTTCATAGATTCCACCCAAGGCACCGCCGCCGCCCAAGGCTAATCCTACTTTTGGCCGTTTTTCTCCTGCGAATTGGCGAATGCTCATCTACTTACTCACTTAATATGGAAAAAGTTGGCTACCTCATAAAATTACTTTAGTTGGTGATTACCTATTTCGTTAAGTCTGCTTTCCATAAATTTAGCAGACCGACACCCACCTCAATAGACATAAAAGCAAAATTACTCCAATGACTTACGTGCTTTTTGACTGAACACTATCATGCTATCAGAGGCTTTTAGAACATACACACTAACATTAGGTAGGAATATACACCGAATTTGCGCAAAAAACGACCAAATGAGAAATCATTAAGGAATGGGGAGAGGGGTAGCAATTATAATAAGGAAAGGATAGACGACTGGCGAAAAGCGACTAATTCAGTCGATGAGGACGACTATACTGATCAAAACCAACCTCTTTTAGTGCCAACTCAAGAGTACTTTTAACTACCTCAGCGTTATCAAGAAGCAACAGACGCCTCAATAAATCTTGCGCCCATTCCAGTGAGATTGAGCGCAGCACGGATTTCACTCGCGGCAAGCTCACGGCATTCATCGAAAGCACATCGTATCCCATAGCGATCAATAAAATAGCCCCTCCCGGATCGCCTGCCAGTTCACCGCAAATCCCCACATGACGGCCCACTGCATGGGCATCACGGGCAATTTTACACAAGGCCTGCAATACCGAGGGGTGGAAATTATGATAGAGGGAGGCCACTCTCGGGTTATTGCGGTCAACAGCCAACATATATTGGGTCAGATCATTGCTGCCCACGCTGATAAAGTCGACCCGTTCCGAAATTTCTTTGACCTGAAAAATCGCGCTGGGTACTTCAATCATGACTCCTACAGGTGGCATTTTAACGCTAATGCCCTCCTCTCTGACCTCATGATAAACCCGGTAGATCAGATGCAAAGCATCCTCCACCTCGGAAACATTGGAGATCATCGGTAACAGTATCCGCAGATTATCCAGCCCTTCACTGGCCTTTAGCATAGCTCTTACCTGGACCAGAAAAATCTCGGGATGATCCAGCGTCACCCTGATGCCACGCCAGCCCAGGAAAGGATTTTCTTCAGTGATCGGAAAATAACTGAGAGCTTTGTCACCACCAATGTCCAAGGTTCTCATGGTGACAAAGGAAGGAGCAAACGCTTCTAATTGCTCGCGGTAACAGTCACGTTGTTCGATTTCACTGGGAAATCGATCGTTAATCATAAAGGGCACTTCGGTTCGGTAAAGGCCCACGCCTTCAGCTCCATGACTTAAGGAACGCATGACATCAGTCATCAGCCCGGTATTAACCCAAAGGGGAACGTGATGACCATCTTTAGTCACACAAGGCAGGTCCCGCAGCGCTTCAAGGCCTCGGGCAATGTGCTCCTCTTCTGCTATGATACTGGTATAAAAACCCATCAGTTCTGATGACAGATGGCTGTATACCTCCCCATTGTAGCCATCCACTACAATATCCCAGCCCTCCAGCTTATTGATCGGCAAAGCCACTACACCCATAACACAGGGCAGACCCATGGCTCTGGCGAGGATAGCCACATGGGAATTACCCGAACCTTTGACAGAAATAAGCGCTCTCAGCTTTTCCCGCGGCACCTCGCCCAACATCGACGGGGTCAGTTCATCACTAATCAGGATGGTTCCGTCAGGATATTCTGGTTTTGGGGACAGGTCTTCTTGCTGCAGATGAGCTAACACACGCTGACCGAGATCTTTGATATCCACTGCGCGCTCTCTTAGGTAGGGGTCAGCAATAGCTTCAAAATGTCTGACATATTCCTCTACCACGTCCCGTAGCGCACCCTGCGACCAGTGACCCTGGCGAATTAAATTAATTACCTCACCAGACAAGGCGGAATCGTCGAGCATCCCAAGATACACATCAAACAAAGCCTGCTCTTCGGGACGGAGTTGACTGGCAAGCCGTTCGCCTACCTGCCGAATGTCTTGACGAACGATGGTAACGGCCTCCTGAAAAAACAGCACTTCGGCTTCAATGTCGGCGCAGATCTTATCAGGAACTGCATCTAAATCCGCGAGTGGATAGATAACCTTTCCCACACCAATGGCAACACCAGGAGAGCCGGCCACTCCTTTGAAGCAAATATCCTTGGTTGCCTGACCAGTAAAGTCCAGGCCGGACAAGCTCCCGGTCGCTTCGCCATGGGCAATAACAGCGGCGAGCTGGGCGGAGATAGTAACCAGGAAAGCCTCTTCACCTTCGTCGAATAAACGACTGTCGTGCTGTTGCACCACCAGCACACCCAACACCTTCCGATGATGAATGATGGGGACACCCAAAAATGACTTGTAATGCTCTTCTCCAGTCTCTGGAAAATAGACAAATCTTGGGTGAGCAGGGGCATTATGCAGATTAAGCGGCTCCTCGCGCGCACCTACCAAACCGACCAGCCCTTCCGATTGACCCATACGAACTTTGCTGACAGCATCGGGATTAAGCCCACGAGTGGCCATTAAAATATACTGGCGGGATTCGCTGTCTAGTAAATAGATCGAGCAAACTTCAGCATTCATCGCGCTATGGACGCGATCAACGATAATATCCAGCGCTCCATACAAATCAGGGGCAGAATTGACCTCCTGAACTATGTTTCTCAGTACGTTCAGCATAATGTCATCATGTTCTCCAACAGCAATCGGCATTCTGTTGACGGGTTGACCAACGGAAAAACACAGATGTAAGGACAATTAAGGCGCGCTTAAGAACAAATGCATCGGTGATGGTTTGGTCTGAATGTCCAGCTAATGAACTCGGGCAACTAATTATTTTTGCTTAACAATTTATCTAGTGCTCATCCAGAATCGCCAATTTTTGATGTGCACTAACGCAGTACAGGGAAGTACTGCCAAAATCGATCGCCTAAGCGATTGATTTTGCGAGCAAAGTAAAATCGACATTTTACTTTACGACTCCGCGAAACGGCATGGAAGCCGTTTCAGGATGAAAACTATCTAATTTCGAACCGTCTAATTTGGCACCAAAGGCTGTTTGTTAGTGTTCTGCAAGTTACTTACTTTGACCAACCCGCTATTTATTTTTAAACAAAATGTGTGCAAATTCACGCATAGCACGGCGGTATACTTCGCGCTTGAAGGACACCACCTGCCCAATTGGATACCAATAACTAACCCAACGCCAACCATCAAACTCGGGCTGCGAGGTGTAATCGGTTTTGATCAGTTCCTCATCTGCTTTCAGCCGCAACATGAACCACTTTTGCTTTTGTCCGACACAAACCGGATATGAGTCGTGACGAATCATTTTCCTCGGCAATCGGTAACGCAACCAACCCCGTGTCATGCCAATGATATCGACCGCCTCGGCAGGCAAACCCACTTCTTCCTGCAACTCGCGATACAATGCCTGTTCAGGATTTTCTTCTTGCTTGATCCCTCCCTGCGGAAACTGCCATGAATCCTGTCCAATGCGTCGCGCCCAGAATACCTGGCACTGGTCGTTGCACATAATCATGCCCACATTAGGACGATAACCCTCTGCATCAATCACTCATCGCATCCTTCTATATTTTCCACATTGTTCCACAACTCGACCTCGAGATTCAAACATTGGCAACGTTCACGTGTCTGGAAACATATTGTGCGACCGAACAATAGACTTACAGGGACAGAAAAGCAGTGACCACAAGCGATACATCTCCAGGAATGGTTGATAGTATAAAGGTTGGCACCTCTCCGTTTCTTAGTGAAGAGACCCGCTAGCAGGACTTGATGTGGATTAGCGGGTACTGGCTAATCATCCCCACTGAGTACAAAGACTAAATTTAGTTTGCTAAACTTACCACCGGCAACGAGATGACACCGAAAACTCAAAATAACCTCGACTAAGCATTTATTTATGCGGGAGAAGTGAGTTTGGCTTTAGCAATTTTTGATCTTGACAATACCCTCATTGCCGGAGACAGCGACCACGCATGGGGCGATTTCCTAATTAGCAAAAACGTAGTTGACCCAGATATTTACAAGCGCACCAACGATCAGTTTTATCAGGACTACGTCAATGGAGAGCTGGATATTCACCGTTACCTGCGCTTTGCACTGGAGCCTCTGACTAAAGAGCCACTACCCACACTGCTCAATTGGCGCCAACAATTTATGGAACAAGTGGTTTTACCGATGATTTTGCCCGCTGGCCGGCAGCTATTAAGCCGACACCGGCAAGCCGGCGACTTTTGTCTCATCATTACCGCAACGAACCGCTTCGTCACCGAACCGATCGCAGAAGAACTCGGTGTGGATGATTTAATAGCCACCGAACCCGAGTTTGTCGATGGCCACTATACCGGTCATGTTGTTGGCACACCGAGCTATCAAAGCGGCAAGGTTGAACGCCTTAACTGCTGGCTCAATGACAGGCCTTACGACCTGGAGAGTGCTTGCTTCTACAGTGACAGTCATAACGACATTCCCCTGTTGGAAAAAGTGGGTAACCCGATAGTGGTAGACCCGGATTCAATTTTGGCTGAACATGCTGAGCGCCAGCAATGGCAAACCATGAGTTTGCGCTAGCCAACAGTTACTTTAAATTGGAAACTATGAACATTCTAATTGAATGAAAGCACTACTAATTGAATGAAAGCACTATTTGCGAGAGTGTATCGTTGCCTCTGCCAACCAGCCAACAACATCGCCCCCTAAAAACCACAGCTGTGCTATTAGCAATTGTCTTATTCGCTAACGGATGCGATCAGCATGAGAATGGCTTAGACAACAAATCCAAGGCAAACAACTCGCCAGACCCTGCAGATACCCCGCCTGAACCAGCCGTATCAGCACCTTCCTCAACAGACGTCACAACAGCCAGTTCCTCCTGTGATAGCAGGCGAAAGGATCGCATTAATCAAGTAGCACTGACTCTGCATCAGCAAGCAATCGATGACAGCGGCGTACTGCAGCATGCCATTGAAACCTTTATTGAAACAACTACTGATGAACACCTGACAAGTGCCAGAGCGGCATGGCAATCTGCTCATGCCAGCCTGATTGGTTTATGGGCGATTTATCAGGCAGGGCCGCTTTGGCATTACTTGCAGCAACCACGACAAGCCTACTCCCTGTTTTCTGCTTTGGATGCTGCACCCCTGCTACCAGGTTACCTTGACAGCGTGCCGGGCTATCCTCGCAGCGGCGTCGTTTCAGCGTTGGACATCCCACTGAACGCCAGTAACTTGAAGGCGCTGCACCAGCATGCCGATAGAGAGTTTGTTGTATTGGGCCTGCACCCACTTGAATTCTTTCTCTGGCAGCAAGCCGATTTATTCCGGCATCCCACGCAATCCAATGGCAAATTGAACACGATAACACCGGCCGATGAAGTGGATAGCAGAAAAGATGGCGCTGGCAAGAAACAAAACAATGAAGACGATAAAGATTCAGTAAAGGAAGTTTTGCAAGGACCCACCAACCAACTGCTGATTCAAAGACGTAAGCAACTCATCACTTCTCTTAGCCGTGAGTATCGGGCGGGGCTCATCAGATTAAAACAACAGTGGCAAAATCAGCAATTCGCTGAGGTTTACCTTGCTCAAACCAGTGATGCCATGCAATCAGACAGTCCCATTCTACCCAATGAAGCAGATGGAACAAGCCAACCCCTGTTATTGGCTCTGATGTCATTTATTGACAGATACATCGTTGAGCAACTCGAAGTATCGGCAGCAAGTTCTGACTACCGCTTTAATAACCATTTTCGATACAGCGGCACTGGCCATCAATTTTGGCCCAGCGTTATACAGGGCATCCACAATCTGGCGAGGCTCCACGAGTTACCAGCGCAAGGGTTAGAGCCATATCTGAGAAATTTATTCGCCTGCTTATCGAAGCTGAAGAAACCCGCAACAGAACCTGTAACAGCAAATTCCCCATTACCCTGCAAAAGAGAAATTTCGTTGCTACAGGAGTGGATCATTTTGAATGCGGAAAAGAAAGGTTGAAGACCTGACGAATCAAGCCTATTGACAGGCAGCCTTTCTAAAGACTCTGTCCGGGCCTTGAACCCAGAATCCTCAGTTGACCACCACGCGCGTCAGATAAGAGTTTGAAATTACAAATATTCTCAGTCGGCTTGTTAGGTCACCTGTTGGGTGAACATCGTTACACCGCGATTGGCACGCTTGTGGCGGCGCATTGCCGCGTTATAACTCCTCGCAATAGAACAACTATTATTCGTCGTTATGCCTTGCCCTGCACCACCGCAAACGCTCCCTTCACA
>JGI12048J13642_10034224_pt1 | contig 11762 bp, 8 predicted proteins | sample ElkSlonscriptome_16_FD_13642 | JGI IMG/M metagenome (IMG submission 13642) | reverse complement strand
AGAAGGGGGACTTTGATTCCGGTTCCCCCTTCTCAAGGGGGGCTAGGGGGGATCTGAAGTAGCATTGACGACTTCTCAAACATCCTCTTACAGACCCTTCAACTTGATTACTAACTTGACTACTAGAAAGATAGCTGTCTAGGCTAGAGTCTTGATTGAGGGTTCCCAATTGTGAACCAACTGCAATAGGGTAATCTCCAAGTTAAGTTTGCTGAATGCAACAGCACTTGAACCTCAAAAATCTACCCTATCGCTCTATCTATAGCCCGATGCTAACTTTACAGCCATTGTCATAGCCTGATGTTGAGGCTTTCAAAAACCCTAATGCATCGCTCAGCCGCTCGTACCTCAACAAGTTACGCTGCATCAAGCAAATGAACTTTGGATGATTAATTGCGAAACTCTATCAAGAGGAACTGACTTTATTACTTTAAGATTGATGCAAACGATTGTCAATAAAATAGCACAACCAAGGTATCTCATTCGATCGTAGGATGAGGCATTACCTACAGATAACGGAAAATGTGTGCTTCTCAGCAATCCACTGTCACCAGCAATCCTCGACAGCGATCGATTTGGTCTAGTGCAAGTCATGCCTAATGTGGATTGGCGTCTTGAATATTTTCAATGTTTGAATCACGCTTTAAAAAGTTCTGACTCCTCCTCGCCCCAAACGTTGAGAGAGTGGGCTAAACGATCGCCATTTTCACTGCGCTTCCGATGCTTCTGCATCAATCGACTCAGGGGGTTTTTCCTGCACGATGTATGTTCCCACGATGATTTCGGCGTCACGATTGTATTCGTTGTACGGCTGGTCAATGCCGTGGGCGTGAAAAACGTAGATGACTTTGCCATGCTGCTCGATGAAGCTGAGAGCGTCTAGTGACGAGCCGTCACTTGTCTCTGCTTGCCAGTCTAGGCGAAGACTTTCGTCTGGCTGAGGCTGACTATCCGACTGCCAGGTCACATCTGAAAACTGAGCTTCAATATTTTCCCGAAGACGTGACTCTAGCGCCTCGGCACTTAAAGGTTCATCGCTGTCGAGGACTTGATAGGCGATCGCCCCACCAAAGCCTTCATCCTCCGAGCGAAAGGTCATGCCTTGGTCAATCGGCTCGAAGCGATATCCCAGAGGCAGGGCAAGGGCAAATAAGCCACTGTCATCCTGATAAATCTGAATATCGTCAGGCAGAGGCTTACGTGAGGCTTCGTCCTCTTCGTCCTCTAATTCAGGTGCTTCTGGAAAAGGCTCCGTAGGAGTAGGAGGGGGGTCGACGGGAGGCGGGGCAGATGGTTCAGGTCTACATGCCAGAATGGATAGAGACGACAAAACCGTGGCGATCGCCAATCCCTTTGCTACAACCATACGCATCTTCATGGGTTTTTCCTCTGCATTTAGGATCTAGCCTCACCCCAGATTGAGACGGTTTAGGATACCCATTTGTCTCAATTCATCGAATTAGGTCGCATCGTCAGGACTGTCTGAACCTAATTTTTCGGGTTTGAGCAATGGGAACGCAATAACATCACGGATGCTTGCGCAATCACACAGCAGCATCACTAGGCGATCGATGCCCATGCCCATGCCTCCTGTTGGCGGCATTCCTTGCTCCAGCGCAGCGAGAAAGTCTTCATCGACCCCCTGAGCTTCCAAATCTCCGGCTGCTTTGCGAGCGGCCTGCTCTTCCAATCGCTGACGCTGATCGACGGGATCGGTCAGCTCTGAAAAACTATTAGCGGTTTCGCGTCCGACGATAAATAGCTCAAATCGTTCGACTAGGCCGGGTTTGCTACGATGAGGTTTCGCTAGTGGAGAAATTTCCACCGGGTAGTCCATCACAAAGGTAGGTTGAATCAGCGACTCTTCGACTTTTTGCTCGAAGGCTTCATTCAGCAGGCGACCCAAACTCTGGCATTCATCAGGAACATCAATGCCCGCTTTTTCTGCCGCCGCTTTGCCTTCCTCAAAGGTCGCAAAGACTGAGAAATCAACTCCTGTGGCTTTTTCAACAGCATTATGCATCGTGATGCGAGTCCAAGGAGGAGACAAGTCGATCGTCTCTTCCTGATATGTAATCGTTGTCGTACCTAAGACCTGTTCGGCCACATAAGCAATGATCGACTCCGTCAGAGTCATCATATCGTTGTAGTCTACGTAAGCCTGGTATAGTTCCAGAGTCGTGAATTCTGGGTTGTGACGAGTGGAGATGCCCTCGTTGCGAAAAATGCGCCCCATTTCAAACACGCGCTCGAAACCACCAACGATGAGCCGCTTTAGATGCAGCTCTGTGGCGATGCGGAGATAGAGTTCCATCTCTAAGGTGTTGTGATAGGTGACGAAAGGACGCGCATCGGCTCCTCCGGCTTCGCCCTGCAGAACAGGGGTCTCAATTTCGATGAAGCCTTGCTGGTCGAGATAACGGCGAATTGCAGCCGTAATCAGCGCTCGTCTTCGAAACGTCTGACGCACCTCTGGATTGACAATCAAATCGATGTAGCGCTGACGATAGCGCTTTTCGACATCGGTCAACCCATGCCATTTGTCAGGCAATGGCTGCAAAGACTTGGTCAGCACAGCATATTCACGAACGGCGATGGAAAGCTCGCCTTTATCAGTACGCTTGATACCGCCTTTGACACCTAGAAAATCTCCTGTGTCTGTCAGCTGCTTGAGGTGAGAAAAGGCTTCAGCATCAACCTCCGCCATGGACTGCTGGATTGTTTTCTTGTCTAGATAAAGCTGAATGGTGCCAGACTCGTCTTGCAATGTGAAAAAGGCAAGTTTTCCAAACACCCGACGAGCCAGGATGCGTCCGGCGATCGCCACTTCTACATCGACTTCCTGCCCAGCTCCCAGATCTTCATATTTGGCCTGAAGCTCCGCAGAAGAGTGGGTCACATCCCATTTGTAGGCATAGGGATTGAGTCCCAGTTCTTTAAGCTTTTGGGCTTTTTCAAGGCGAGTAGAGCGCAGATCATCGGAGGCCATGAGGTTTTAGATATAAATGCAGAACAGTGCCGTCGAAGTAGAAAATTGTCGAGCGGGAAGGCCAGCCTATGGGTAAATCGCCTCAGTCTTGCTGACTTGCAAACTGATAAGCGCCAATGATAGCAAAGGCGATCGCCACAACTAGCAAAACAGGGATGCTGTACCAGGGGAACTCGCTAAGGGGCGAATAGACGGCGGCTCGCAGTCCGGTGCTGGTATAGGTGAGCGGGAGACAGTATACCAGGACTTTGAGAATAGCTGGGAGGGTCTGAGGGTCAAAGAAAGTTGCTCCCAGAAAAGACATCGGCACGATCAAAAAATTGTTGAGTAGCCCAACACTCTCTAACGATTTGACATTGAGCCCCACAATCACGCCCAAACCTGCAAACACAGAACAGTTCAAGACGAGAATCAAAAGAAACAAGGGACTGAGAAATGTCCATTGCCCTGTGAAAATTAGCGCAATCAGAATGACCGACGCTGATGTCATCAAGCCCCTCACGACTCCGGCCATCATCTTGCCGAAAAAGAGCGCTAAGGGATGAACAGGCAGCAGCAAAATTTCCTCGAAAGTTTTGGAATAAAGCCGTTCGCCACAGATTGAGAAAGTCGTGCCGCCGAAGCTAATCGTCATGGATGACAACGCCACCATTCCGGGCAAAATAAATTGCAGATAGTTGGCTCCGGCAGGCGGCTCAATTGCTTGGTCAATGGCACTTCCTAGCCCAAGCCCAAAGGCAAGAATGTAGATCAAGGGCGAGATCAACCCTGACGCCGCTATCTGAAGAAGGCGGACGCGCAAGTCAAGCCAGTCTCCCCAAAAGATGGTCAGGCTGTCTGAAAAAATACCGCGGACACTGGAAGGTTTGAGGCGTTTGCCGAATGGAATGGAGGGTTGAACCGTCACGGAACTCGTCCCTATGAAGTGGAAACTGCCTATTTATTTTGGCATTTCTTTGGATTTATGTTGAGAAAGATTGCAATGATCGGCCGCATTCGATGCTGCGAAGCTGATCAAAACGATGTGCTAGTATTGCCCGATGTCAAACCGCAAGTTCAGCCTTTAAACTGAAAGCGTATTCATTGATGAGTTTTTAAGAGACGCCATTACACCGCACAGCTATGAAGCGTAGACCTAAATCTTTGCCTCGCCGCTCGTCTAGCTACGATGACCGTTATGATGACGATCGCTATGATGGCGATCGCTACGAAGATGCACCTCCCAACGGAGGCGGTCGTTCCTCTGGCTCAAAATTGTCAATGGGCTCGCTGTTCAACTCAGCGACACTCGCGATTTTAGGAGCTGTCTTGATTACCGGGATTGGCTTGGGGGCGTTCTTTGGGTATTCGGCCAATTTCTCTGATGAAAGCGTCGCGTCACGAGTCGTAATTGAGGAGAGCGTGGCGAACCCTGAAGTGTGCGCACAATATGGAGCCGGGGCGATCGCTGTTGATTTGCGAGCTTTTGTCACCCTCAACCCATTTAAGGTCTTTATTTCACAACCCCTAATGCAGCCCGGATGCGTCTTGCGTAGCAACAACTGGGCAGTATTAGAGTCTCGTGGGTTATTGGATTCTAAAGAAGCGCGGGAGTGTAAAAATCGCATGAACACGTTTGGCTTCATCGGCGACATCAACGAATCGAGTTCTGATCCGAAGATCGATTGTGTCTATGAAAACGACAGCGCCCGTAACCTGTTCTTGAAAACTGGAGCTGGTAGCCGCACCCAACCCGAAAGCAATCGGTTCTAGCGTGATGAACTTTGCTATACCCAAAGCAGCTTAGCTTCTAGCACTTCAGCACTAATTTCCGCGAGGGGGCATCAAACATGCCCCCTTGCGTCGTTTCTGATTCGGATATTGAGGTTCAGACTAGCGTCTACTGATCACGTGAGTTGCTTTTATATGGGGTGTTGCACTCAGATGGCATCTGGTGCTCAGATGGCATTTGACCGGACATCACACAAGGCACTGCCCACAGCTATAGGGCCCTTCGTAGGTAATTTCGGTTCCCTATTGGTCAATCTGTGGTGAATGCTGAATAAAACAGCCCTGAAGGCTAAAGCAGCAGGCAACAAGACAAATAAACTACTCCAGGCAAGAGGCTCAGCTTTCTAAGTTGTCCTAACCAAACGGCCTAATCAGACTGCGGTTTGCTGTAGGAAGCCCAAAAGAAGCCGCTGCAAAAAATGCAGCGGCTTCACTTCGTATGAGGTTGATTGGAGATCCCTGAGCAAGGGAGTGAAGGCTGTCTCTACATCTACTTCTGTCACGACAGAGGTTAGGCCATGGCGATCGCAGGTTGCTCGATTATCTACAGATCGCTGTTTTCGAGGTTTGGATTAGACGAGATGAGAAAACTGAGGATCGCTTCTGTGTTGTAGAAATCTCCAACCACCTTTTTGATGGGAAGAGGCCATGCTTTCACCAAAGTTGGCGTAGCGCTAACTTGATCCGTTTCTGCCTGCTCAGGATTTTTAGAAATATCGATAACTTTAAGCGTGTAGGGTTCTCGCAGCGATCGCTCAAGAATGGTATGGAGCCGCTCGAGAATCATTTCCGTCGCAGTTCCTTTGCCGGAAACAAAAAGACGCAGTACATAACCCTGGGAATCTGATAGGTTGTCCTGATACGACCACGATGAAGCTGCTGACGGCTCAGAATTGACCTTGCTGACAGGGCGGGACAGATCGGCTTGAATAATTAGATCGTGGTTTTCCCAAAGTTGAGGAAATTGCTGGCGAAACTGATTGATGACAGGAAGATTACAGATATCTGGCATCTTCTGGATCGGTATCCAGCGGACATGGTCTAAACCAAAGGCTGCATTCAGAAGTGCTTGATGTTGCATGACAAGTGGGCTGGCCTCCGCAGCAAGATGAACACGCTGGGTTGTCGTGTTAACCCAACGCTCCATCGTCGCAGCGTAGCAAGGAACCAAAAAGTGGGGCGGTTCTGATAATCCCAAGACTTCCTGCAGAATTGCACACAGTTGCAGGTGCCAACGCTCTCGCTTCTTGGGATCGATGCAGTAAACCAGATCGCCCCCGGGTGTAAACAGCGCGATTCCTCGAAATAGCTCAGCAGCAGGAGGTGAAGGCGGCTTCACTAAACCTATATCCGCCCCCGCAGCGTCATCGCCATCTCGTTAGGTTTGGGTGACATCTCTAGCGCAATCTCTTCCGTAATCCGACCCGCTTCATAGAGGCTATAGAGCGACTGGTTCATCGTACACATGCCATCAAATGTACATTTTGGAATCAGTTCCTGCACAGCATCCAAATCACCACGCATGATGTAATCTTTGATCGCATCGGTGTTAATCATGATGTCGTGGAATGCTGCTCGCTTGCCATCTGTTGTCCGGCATAGACCTTGAGCCACAACAGCCACAAGCGATTCAGCAAGAGAGACTCGCATTGGAGCCTGCTGTTCGGGCTCATAAAGGTTGAGAACCCTTTCTACCGTTTTCACAGCACTGTTGGTGTGTAACGTTCCCATGACTAAGTGACCCGTTTGTGCGGCTTTCAGAGCCGTATTGACGGTCTCTTTGTCCCGCATCTCGCCCACAAGAATGATGTCTGGGTCTTCCCGCAATGAGGCTTTTAGTGCGTTGTCAAACTTCAGGGTATGTTGTCCTACCTCTCGCTGTCGAATCAGTGACTTGCGGCTCTTGTGGACAAATTCAATTGGATCTTCGATTGTGACGATATGTCGCGGCATTTCCCGGTTGATATAGTCGATCATGGCTGCCATCGTCGTAGACTTACCCGATCCGGTAGGCCCAGTAATCAAAATGAGGCCCTTGTGATAATGGCAAATGTCTTTGAAAACGGTAGGCAGATTGAGTTGCTCCAGGGTCAAGATTTTTTTGGGAATCAAACGCAACACCATTGCAGGCCCTAGCAACGCGTCAAAAATATTGACCCGGACGCGAGCAAAGTCATAATCTGCGGCACCATCAAAGTCGAGATGATCTTTGAAGCGCTGGATATCGCTGTCTGCAAGAGCTTCATGGAGCCAGCTAAAGAAGGTTGCCTCATCGGTAACAGGATACTCCGTCGTGAGGATATCTCCTCGATCTCGGAACCGAGGAACTTCGCCGACGCCCAAGTGAAGATCTGAAAATCCCTTATCGAAAGCCTCTCGAAGAATTTGCTCAAGGCTAGGAGCTCCAGGAGTTCGTTTATGGCGATTGGCCGCACTGCGCGCCGGAGCAGCGGGAAACTTTCCCTGTGGTGGCGGTGCAGCCATCGGAGGAGGTTTTACCGCTGTTACACCCGCCCTTTGACGCTGAGGCACAGCACCAGGTTTAGCTCTAACCATGGTCTCAGGTGAGCTGGGCATAGTTTGAGTAGGAAGAGCTTCTGTTTTTTGTGAAGCAGCCGCTCGTTGTGAAGCAGCCGCTCGTTGGTTTGATGGTGGCGGAGGTGGCGGTGTTCTGGGAGTAGTCGGTGGGTTGATCGGACGATTTGCGTCGGACATAGTTTGTTCACCAGTGCAGCAAGGTTAGCGAAATGCCTAGAATTAGAGCAGGGAAATCACGACTGAATGTATTTCTGAACACTTTAGATTAGGAAAGCGCGTAAACTCAGTTCGATTCAAACAAAACTTTTGATTTCATTCAATCGAAGCCCAAAGCTGAAGTTTTAGGATAAAGCGGACAAAACTGTGAAGAATTGCGTAGGGAATCAAACAAACACTCTATGAGAAAAAGATTTTTCGTCATCCTCAGTCAAAACTATCGCAGGCATGAAGTTTATTGCTAGATCAGACGTGGAAAAGATGCCGTGGGTTTGACGAGAGGGCTTTGATCCTGATTCTCCTATTCTGATCGTGAGTTGTAGCATACCTACAGAAACCTGAAAGCAAACCTAGCTCAAACACTATTTGCGGGTGCATTCTAGTTTTGTATATGTAGTGCGAGCGTCCCGTTTCTCCTGATGGAGAGGCGTTACCAACGCGGGCAAGATGCCCACACTACAAACATCGAGCAATTTGCAAGTGTGAAATGCTCCCCTGATTTGTCTGCGTTTTTAAACCTCACAACTTTGATTTGAAAATTGAAAACCTGTAGCTCAAGCTTCAGGCTTACCATCCTCAACTTCGTGCGTTCACTCTAAGCACATTCCTGCTTGACCAAAGTATCGATGAAAGCTTTCATCAATTCCTAACATGCCCTAGATATTGATAGTGTTCATCAATACCCTCGATAAAAAACGATAGCAAATTGTACTGATTGAGACGATAGAAGGGGACTAGACCCGATACGATCTCTAATCTACAATTTCGATTCAGCTAAAGGAGGGCGATCGCCCATTCGTTACGAAAAAGAAAAGTTCTCTAACATGATGGAGAACTTTTCATAAGTTTATCTGATGACTGAACTAAGCAGGGCTAATTAAAAGCTCACATTGGACTAGAGTAAATGAAGTCGTAGTCATTAAATCTCGACTTAAGACTTTACGATTCGAGATTCCAAAACCATTTCAGTCGAACCTAAAGATTTTTTAACAAGGTATCTCTGTTATGCATCTGAGTGAATTGACCCATCCTAACCAGCTTCATGGGCTATCGATTCATCAACTCAAGCAAATCGCCCTACAAATCCGGGAGAAACATCTGGAAACTGTTGCCGCAAGTGGAGGGCATCTGGGGCCAGGTTTGGGAGTTGTGGAATTGACGCTGGCACTGTATCAAACCCTTGATCTAGATCACGATAAGGTGATCTGGGATGTGGGTCATCAGGCTTATCCTCACAAGCTGCTTACAGGGCGTTATGGCCAATTTCATACGCTTCGCCAAAAGGATGGTGTGGCAGGCTATCTCAAGCGATCCGAAAGTCCGTTCGATCATTTTGGGGCGGGTCACGCTTCCACTAGCATTTCGGCAGGCTTGGGGATGGCGCTGGCGCGCGATCGCCAGGGCAAGAACTACAAAGTTGCGTCTGTGATTGGAGATGGCGCTTTAACGGGTGGCATGGCGCTGGAAGCAATCAACCATGCGGGTCATCTGCCCAACACACGGCTGCTGGTGGTGCTGAACGACAACGAAATGTCGATTTCCCCCAATGTCGGTGCGATTCCTCGGTATCTCAATAAGATGCGCCTGAGTCCGCCGATGCAGTTTCTGACAGACAACATAGAGGAACAGTTTAAGCACTTGCCGTTTCTAGGTGAGTCTTTCTCCCCCGAGTTTGACCGTATCAAAGAAGGCATGAAGCGATTGGCTGTGCCCAAGGTGGGCGCAGTTTTCGAAGAGCTGGGCTTTACCTATATCGGCCCTATAGACGGTCACAATCTAGAAGAATTAATTGCAACGTTCAAGCAGGCGCATAGCCATCCTGGCCCTGTTCTCGTACATGTTTCGACGACAAAAGGAAAAGGTTATGCGATCGCCGAAAATGACCAAGTCGGCTACCATGCTCAGTCTCCGTTCAATCTCACCACAGGCAAGGCAGCTCCTGCAAGCAAGCCTAAGCCTCCTAGCTACTCCAAAGTGTTTGCACACACGCTAGTCAAACTAGCCGAGAATGACCCCTCGATTGTTGGAATTACGGCAGCGATGGCAACGGGAACGGGATTAGACAAGCTGCAAAAGAAATTACCAGATCAGTATGTCGATGTGGGAATTGCTGAGCAACATGCGGTCACGTTGGCAGCAGGGATGGCCTGTGAGGGATTGCGTCCCGTCGCCACGATTTATTCGACGTTCTTGCAGCGAGCCTACGACCAGATCATTCACGATGTCTGTATTCAGAAACTGCCTGTATTCTTTTGTCTAGATCGGGCGGGCATCGTCGGGGCAGATGGCCCTACTCACCAGGGACTATACGATATTGCCTATCTGCGCTGTATCCCAAATCTTGTCATCATGGCTCCAAAAGATGAAGCCGAACTTCAGCGCATGGTTGTCACTGGTGTGAACTACACCGAGGGCGCGATCGCCATGCGATATCCACGGGGTAGTGGCTATGGAGTGCCTCTCATGGAAGAAGGCTGGGAACCTCTGCCCATCGGGAAAGCCGAAATTCTTCGCAGCGGAGACGATATTTTGCTGCTGGGCTACGGCTCCATGGTTTACACTGCCATGCAAACTGCAGAAATTCTCAGTGAGCATGGCGTTGAGGCAACCGTCATCAACGCTCGTTTTGTGAAGCCTCTAGATACGGAGCTAATTTTGCCTCTAGCGCAGCAGATTGGCCGCGTTGCAACCCTGGAAGAGGGCTGTATCATGGGTGGCTTTGGCTCTGCGGTCTCAGAAGCACTCATGGACGCCGAAATTACCGTGCCTGTGACTCGTATTGGAGTTCCTGATGTTTTGGTTGACCATGCGTCACCCGATCAAGCCAAAGCGAAGCTAGGATTAACAGCACCTCAAATCGCGGAACAACTCTTGCAAAAGATCCAAAAGCGTTCTTCTGAACAAGCTTCCGAAGCGGTTGAGGTTTAGAACAAGACACATTCAAAACTAATAAGACCGCCGGGAGATTGCATCAAGCCATTTCCCGGTGGTTTTGTATTGCGGTTGAGTCTAGAGAGCAAACAAAGGCGTGCCATCAGTCGCGCCAAATACAGCAATACGCAGATAGGTTAGGGATATTGATGGAGAAGCCGCGCACCGCGCGGCTTCTCCATCAACTATTGGTTTTATATCAGCGCGTAGCACTATACAAGCAATAATTTGTCTTTTGCGATGCCGCCCACACGTCCCATTGCCCTAGACAACCCATCCTCAAGTTTTGTCCCGTTGACCGTCACCGCAACCTATATCAAAGCGTTTCAACCCTCGCGTTTAGATTTTTGACGGCATCTGTTAGCGGATGGTACGCCCGACATGTTCCAGTTATTCATTTCATAAGATTTCATCACTTTTTCCACTGCCCTGACCGTTTACAATAAAGACATTTAGAGCCAACAGTGGCTTCAAGAAATATCTAAGCTTGAGGAAAAGTTCATGTCTTCCGATGACAATCGTGCGATCGCCCTTTCTTCGTCAAACTCGGCACAGCAACCCAACGGAGAAGATCGTCGCCAACCGATGCAAATCTATCGTCCTCCGGCTACTCCTCTTCCAAGCAACCGTCCTGTGGCCGATAACGTCACCGATGAAGACGATGAGATGTTGGGCTACCTTGACTAAAGTTGCGACGTTGAAAAATTTCTGTAAGCATCGCATTCAGAACTTACAAGATCGCCTAAGATTTTAGCTCGTCACTCCGTTATCAGGATTGTTATCCTACGTTACTGCCCGCCCTAATAGTTGAGCGGACTGAATGGTTTACACCACCCAACAACTTATCCAGATTTTGGATCAAGAACTGCGGGCAACCTGGAAAGGTGAGCGGGTTCTGCTGTCTTCGTCCGATCGGCTCAGTAATCCAGTCATTGCGAAGGCTCTCGGAGACGAAAAGCTGAGTAAGGTATTTGCATACCAAGACTTTCAGCGCCAAATTCACCAGTACCAACAAGAACACCAAGTGTCTGGTTTGGTGTGGAGCCAATGTGAGTTCCGTGGAAATTTGGTTCGATTTCCAGAGCTGCATCATCAGCTCGTTCCGATTTCTAGCGACAAAGATATACTAATCAGCGCTAAACCTTCTGTGCTCGATTTTTGGTGGAAATCGACCGCCTCAATGATATTTTGGCAAGCTGGGCATGATCCACTACAAGTTGAGATCGACTATGTCAAACGAGCGATCGATGATGCTGAATGGCTAGAGATAACGGTTGGGCAAGACGAACTCTATCTCAGCCTATGCTGGGGTGATCCG
>JGI12048J13642_10244586_pt1 | contig 11765 bp, 10 predicted proteins | sample ElkSlonscriptome_16_FD_13642 | JGI IMG/M metagenome (IMG submission 13642) | reverse complement strand
CAGCGGCGTTGCTCGATGAGCTCGATGGCGACGCCGCCCCGGTGCCCTGCGCACGCTATGGGATCGAGTGCGCCCTCCTCGATCTGCTGAGTCAGGCGGCCGGTGTCACGCTGCGCGCCTGGCTTGCACCGCACGCGCTGGATCGAATCCCCGTCAACGCGGCCCTGGGACGGCTGTCTGACGCCAGCGCGGAGGCAGCCCGTGCCGCCCGCCAGGCGGGCTTCGAGGTGGTCAAGCTGAAGGTCGGACTGGGCGAAGCGGACGCCGAGCTGGCGCGCCTGTGCGATCTGGCCGCCGGCCTGCCCGACGGGATCCGGCTGCGTCTCGACGCCAACGGCGCCTGGGACATGCCGACTGCGGTCCGCATCGTGGAGGGCCTCGCGGGTCTCGGCATCGAAGCACTCGAGGAGCCGCTCAAACGGCCCAGGGTCGCGGATCTCCGTGCGCTGCAGAAGGCGGCCGATTTCCCGCTGGCCCTGGATGAGTCGCTGCCGACTCCCGACCGCAAGGGCGCACCCGACATCGATCTCTCCGGCGGCCTGGCTCAGTTCCCGCTCAAGCGCCTGGTGCTCAAGCCCGCCGCCCTCGGCGGCCTGCGGCCTTCACTCGGCACCGCCTTGCGCGCCATCGCCGCCGGCCGTGAGGTCGTGATCACCAGCCTCGTTGAATCGGCCGCGGGCATCTGGCCGGCGGCGCAACTCGCAGCGGCTCTGCCGGGTCAACCGGCCCACGGGCTCGCCACCTCGAGCTGGCTGGGGGAGGATCTGGGCCAGCCTCCGTTTCCGCAGAGGGGCCGGATCGAACTGCCGTCGCGCCCCGGCAGTGGCTTCCGGGCTTGGCCCGCTGGCGGCTGAGCATGGCCGGACCTGGCGCCAGGGACCGCCTGACGGACGCGACACCCTATTGCTACGCCTTCACCGTGCGCCTCCAGGATACCGATGCGGCCGGCGTACTCTTCTTTGCCAATCTCTTCCGTCACGCCCACGATGCCTACGAGGCCTTCATGGAGGACCTCGGGTTCCCGCTCGACGCGGCGATCCGCGACCGCCGATGGCGGCTGCCGATCGTGCACAGCGAGGCGGACTACCGCGCCCCGATCGGCCACGGAGAACGGATCACCGTCGCCCTCGAGGTCGCCGAGGTCGGCCATAGCGCCTTCACCCTCGACTACGCGTTTCACGATGCCGCAGGCCGGGTCGCGGCGCGGGCGCGCACCGTACACGTCGCGATCGACACAGACTCGGCCACCAGCAAAGCATTACCCGAGGCGCTGCGAGGCCGGCTATCTGGGCACCTGGCACCGCGCCGCGGCGGCGCAGCCTGACCCTCCCGGACACTCGGGTCGTCTAGACGACCAGGCGTCCGTAAAGGCCGACCAATCCGCGCATCCGCGCCGGGAGGTCCGTCGCGACGTCCGGCCAAGCGAATCGCCACCCCCAGTTCTTGCCGTCGCTGGTGCCCGGCCTGTTCATGCGATGGGCCGTATCCAGGCCCAGGATGTCCTGCATCGGCAGGATCGCGAGGTGCGAGCGCGAGGCCAACGCGGCGCGCACCAGCGGCCAGGGCATCGACTCGCTGGATTGGCCGAGAAACTCGTCGACGTAGTCGCGCTCGGCCGCGTCGAGCGACTGGTACCAGCCGAGCGTCGTGTCGTTATCGTGCGTCCCTGTGTAGACGACCGAATCGCGATCGTGGTGGAAGGGGAGATAGGGGTTGGCCGCACCCCCCGAGAAGGCGAACTGCAGGACCTTCATCCCCGGCAGTCGGAAGCGTTTGCGCAGCGCCTCGACCTCCTCGGTGATCAAGCCCAAGTCTTCGGCGATCAAGGGTAACCGCCCGAAGTGCTCGTGCAGACGGGCGAAGAGCGCGTCCCCCGGTGATTTGACCCAAGAACCGTGTATCGCATGCGGCTCCTCGGACGGGATCTCCCAGTAGGATTCGAAGCCGCGGAAGTGGTCGATTCGCACGAGGTGGAAGAGGCGTAACTGGGTCGCGATCCGCTCGATCCAGAAGCGAAAGCCCTCGCTCGCCATCTCATCCCAACGATAGAGGGGGTTGCCCCAACGCTGACCGGTCGCCGAAAAGTAGTCGGGGGGCACACCGGCGACCACGCGCAGGCTGCAGTCGGGATTCAGATCGAAGTCCTGCGGCCGCGCCCAGACCTCGGCGCTGTCATGGGCCACAAAGATCGGCATATCGCCAAAGAGTCGCACACCGCGCGCGTCGGCGTGCTCCTTCAGGGCCGCCCATTGCCGAAAGAACACGAATTGCTCGAAGGCGATATAGTCCAAATCATCGGCCAGACGGGCGCGGGCCGCCGCCAAGGCCTCCTCCTCTCGGTGGCGCAAACGGTCTGGCCATTGCCACCAACACCGCTCGAGCTCCTCGTGCAACGCCCGGAAGAGGGCATAATCGGGGAGCCAATAGCTGTGTTCCTCGGTGAAGCACGCCAGCTCGGCTCGTTGCACATCGGTCGCCAGCTCGCCGAAGCGGCCATAGGCGCGACGCAGGGCGCGCCCCCTGCCCGCGTCGCTCTCCTGCAATTGGCGGCATTCTTCCATCGTCAGCCAACCCTGCTCGAGCAAAGGCTCGAGCGCGATCAGGCGCGGATTGCCGGCGTGGACGGAGCTGGTCTGGTAGGGAGAGCGGTCTGCCTGCGTCGGCCCAACGGGCAGCATCTGCCAGACGGTCATGCCGCAATCGGCGAGGAAATCGATGAAGTGATGCGCTTGGGGGCCCAGGTCGCCGCAGGGCCCGGCACCGGGCAAGGAGGTCAGATGCAGAAGGATTCCGGCGCGACGATGATCCTGACTATCCGACGGGGACGTGTCTTCGGTGAGCATTCAATAAGGCGCTTCTGCGTGCTGATGGATCCTGTATGGCGAAATCGCGATGGCAATCGCGATCGAGCGTCTCCGCGCAATGCAGCCTCGTCAGCGGACGTAGTTGATATGCTGGCCGAGCATGTCCGGCGTGACCAGGGTGACCCCAGCAGCGGTCACGTGAAAGCCGGCCTTGCGATCCTCTTCTTGATCCAAGCCGATCCGGCTGCCCTCCTTGATATTGCAATAGCGATCGATCACGGCGTTACGGATCTCGCAATTCCGCGCCACCTGCACATCGGGAAGGATCACCGAGTCCTGGACATAGGAGAAGGAATTCACGCGGACGTTGGAAAACAGCAACGAATGGCGCACGGTCGCGCCGGAAATGATGCAGCCGCCAGAGACCATCGAATCGACCGCCATACCGCGGCGATCCTCATCGTCGAAGACGAATTTCGCCGGCGGCAACTGTTCCTGGTAGGTCCAGATCGGCCAGGAGTCGTCGTACAGGTTGAAGGGCGGTGTCACGCCGATGAGCTCCAGGTTCGCCTCCCAGAAGGCGTCGACGGTGCCGACGTCGCGCCAATAGGCTTGCCCGCCGCTGCGCACGTCGAGGAAGGGATAGGCCAGAACCCGGTAACGGCCGATCAGGCTTGGGATGATATCCTTGCCGAAGTCGTGACTCGAGTCGGGCGTATCGGCATCCTTGAACAACTGCTCGAACAGGAAGGCACGATTGAAGACATAGATCCCCATCGACGCCAAGCAGGTATCGGGACGACCTGGCAGCGTCGGCGGCTCTTTTGGCTTCTCTTTGAAGGCGACGACGTTCTGTTCCTCATCCACGCCGATGACACCGAACTCACTCGCCCGCCTGCGCTCGACCTCGATGCAGCCCACAGTCAGGTCCGCACCGGACTCGACGTGGCGTGCGATCATGGCACCGTAATCCATCTTGTAGACATGGTCACCGGCCAGGATCAGCACATAGTCCGGGGCATGGTTGCGAATGATGTCGATGTTCTGGAAGACGGCATCGGCCGTGCCGGCATACCAGGAGGTGTCGGCAACCCGCTGCTGGGCCGGCCACAGCTCGATGAACTCGCCGAACTCACCGCGAAGGAACCCCCACCCCTTCTGGATGTGCAAGATCAGCGAATGGGCCTTGTACTGGGTCAGCACGGCGATGCGGCGAATGCCCGAGTTGATGCAGTTCGAGAGGGGAAAATCGACGATGCGGAACTTGCCGCCAAAGGGTACCGCAGGCTTGGCCCGCCAGGCGGTGAGGTGCATGAGCCGCGAGCCGCGCCCGCCGGCCAAGATGAGCGCCAGGGTCTTACGGGTCAAGCGACTGACAAAGCGGGGATTATTATCCGGCATAACTCCTTAACCTCTCCGGGGGAATGCGATGGACATCGCCGCATCGCCTGCGCGGTTGTCATTATCACTGGACCTGTCTAGCCATCGGGAGGCCGCGCGCCGACGGGTTGCGAACTGCGGCGGCAACGACCCAAACCCGATCGCCGGCGGCGACATCATCGACGGGGCCCACGTCTCGCGTTATCGGGCTTATGGTACCATCTTGCCGATCTCGTCAGGGCGGATTCATGACGCCCTACCCGTCGCCAGTTTGGCGGCCATCCGCGATTGCGAGCACCAAGCCAGAGCCCATCGCCGGGACTCGATGTGCTGAATTGATTCCGAACGATCCAACGAGAAGGAAGCCGGCCGCTATGCCAAATCCGAACGCCGCCGCGACGCCGCTCCCCGACGCGCTACAGCGCATCGCCGAGGCCCGTCACCACGACCCTTTCCAGGTCCTCGGTCGTCATATCGTTGACGGCAAGGCGCAGGTCCTCGTCTTCCTGCCCTACGCCGAACGGGTGCGTATCATCGAGAGCGGCGTCGAGCTCACGCGCATCGCGGGAACCGCCTTCTTCCGTTGGGAAGGCCGGCCCGCAGACGTGCCCGAGCGCTACCGACTGCACTGGTACGATGCCGCCGGGACCATCCACCACGGCTACGATCCCTACTGCCTACCGCCGCAGCTCGCCGACTTCGACCTCCACCTCTTCGGTGAAGGTCGACATTGGCATGCCTACCGCTTCCTCGGCGCGCACCCCCATAGCAGCGACGGCATTGAGGGCATCCTTTTCGCCGCCTGGGCGCCGAATGCGGCCCGCATCAGCGTCGTCGGCGACTTCAATGGCTGGGACGGACGCACCCACCCGATGCGGGCCCGCGGCGGCACCGGCGTCTGGGAGCTGTTCGTCCCCGAGGCCCCGGTCGGGAGCTACTACAAGTTCGAAATCCGCGACCTACAGGGGCATATCCACGTCAAGGCAGACCCTTACGCCCATGCCTTTCAAGTGCGCCCGAGCACGGCTGGCATCATTTGTGCCGACTCCGACTTTCAGTGGGGGGACCATGCCTGGATGAAGGCGCGGGCCGAGGCCGACTGGCAGCGTCAGCCAATGTCGGTTTATGAGGTCCACCTCGGCTCCTGGCGCAAAGGCCCCGAGGGGACCTTTCTCAACTACCGCGAACTCGCGACCCGGCTCGCCGACTACGTCTGCTCGATGGGCTTCACGCACATCGAACTCCTGCCCATCACCGAACACCCGTTCGACGGCTCCTGGGGCTACCAGACGACCGGCTACTTCGCACCCACCAGCCGCTTCGGCTCGCCGGACGATTTCCGCTTCTTCGTCGACCATCTGCATCAGCGTGGTATCGGCGTGTTGCTCGACTGGGTCCCCGCCCACTTCCCGAAGGATGCCTATGCGTTGGCCCGCTTCGACGGCACCTCGCTCTACGAGCATGCCGACCCGCGCCAAGGCGAGCACCGCGACTGGGGCACGCTCATCTTCAACTACGGCCGCAACGAGGTGAAGAACTTCCTGCTCTCGAGCGCGCTCTACTGGCTCGAGGAGTTCCACCTCGACGGTCTGAGGGTCGATGCCGTGGCCTCGATGCTCTATCTCGACTACTCGCGCGAGGCGGGCGACTGGATCCCCAACAAGTATGGCGGCAATGAGAACCTCGACGCGGTCGAGTTCCTGCGCCAGCTCAACGTGGTCACCCACGAGCAGCACCCCGGCACCCTGATGGTCGCCGAGGAGTCGACCTCATGGCCGGCCGTCTCGCGCCCAACCTATCTCGGTGGGCTCGGTTTCAGCATGAAGTGGAACATGGGCTGGATGCACGACACCCTGACCTACATGGCCAAGGACCCGGTTTATCGGCACTACCACCACGATCAGCTCACCTTCGGGCTGCTCTACGCCTTCACCGAGAACTTCGTCCTGCCCTTCTCCCACGACGAGGTGGTGCACGGCAAGCGCTCGATGATCGACAAGATGCCGGGCGACGCCTGGCAGCGCTTCGCCTCGCTACGCCTCCTCTACACCTACATGTTCACCTATCCGGGCAAGAAGCTGCTCTTCATGGGCTGCGAATTCGGCCATGGAACTGAGTGGAACGCCGCCGAAGAGATCGACTGGTACCTGCTCGAGCGGGCCCCGCACCAAGGCCTGCAGCGGCTCGTCGGCGACCTCAACCGCCTTCACCGCGAGCTCCCCGCCCTGCACGAGGTCGATTTCGAGGCGTCCGGCTTCGAGTGGATCGACTGCCACGACAGCTCCCAGTCCGTCCTGAGCTACCTGCGCAAGGACCAGCGCGGCGAGCGGGTCGTCGCCGTCGTGCTCAATTTCACGCCGGTGCCGCGCGAGCGCTACCGGATCGGCGTCCCGCTCCCCGGTTTCTATCGCGAAGCGCTGAGCTCAGACGCCGACCTCTACGGCGGCAGCAACGTCGGCAACCAGGGCGGCATCCACAGCGAGCCGACCGAGTGGATGGGCCGGCCCCATTCGCTGCCGATGCGTTTGCCGCCACTCGGCGCCCTCGTCCTGGTGCACGAGCCGAAGAGGACCCAGGCGATCTCACAACGAGTCTCCAGCGACGAGACCAATACCAGCGACACCGGGGTTGGCGCGACAGAGACGGCTGCGATCGAACCCCCGGGTAACGAGTCCAAAATGCGCTGAACAAGCGGCTTGTCGGTGTCGTCGCGCCTTGTCTCGAAGGCATCAAAGCGGCGCCATTGTCGCCTTTCAGACAAAGGGGGTTCGCCCCAGCGCCCTGTCACAACAGCGACATGAAGCTGGCACGAAGTCTGCTTCATTCGGCTCCGACCGATTATCCACGGAGCCGTCATGAAGGCCAAAGACATCGCCGCCCTGCTCGACGAGCCCGCCTGTGCACACAACGACAAAGGCAAGTCCGGCTGCGCCCGCCTGAAGCCCGGCGCAACGGCCGGTGGCTGCTCCTTCGACGGCGCCCAGATCGCCCTCTTACCGATCGCCGACGTCGCGCACATCATCCACGGGTCGATCGCCTGCGCCGGCAGTTCCTGGGACAACCGCGGCACCCGCTCGAGCGGGCCGGCCCTCTACCGCCTCGGCCTGACGACGGACCTGACCGAACAGGATGTCATCATGGGCCGCAGCGAGAAGCGGCTCTTCCACGCCATCAAGCAAGCCATCGACAGCTACCAGCCACCGGCAGTCTTCGTCTACAACACCTGCGTCCCGGCGCTGACCGGCGACGACGTCGCCGCCGTCTGCAAGGCCGCTCAGGCCCGCTGGGGGACGCCGGTCGTGCCAGTCGACGCGGCCGGCTTCTACGGGACCAAGAACCTCGGTAATCGCATCGCCGGCGAGACCATGGTCCGCTACGTCTGCGGCACCCGCGAACCGGACCCTCTGCCGCCCGGGATCGAGGCGCCGGGCTTCCGCATCCACGACGTCAATCTGATCGGCGAGTACAACATCGCCGGCGAGCTCTGGCACGTGCTGCCGCTCTTCGATGAGCTCGGCATCCGCGTGCTCTGCACCCTGTCCGGCGACGCCCGCTTCCACGAAGTGCAGACCATGCACCGCGCGGAGGTCAACATGATGGTCTGCTCCAAGGCCATGATCAACGTCGCCCGCAAGCTCCAGGAGGCCTACGGCACCCCCTGGTTCGAAGGCAGCTTCTACGGCGTGCGCGACGTGTCCCAGGCACTGCGCGACTTCGCCCGACTGATCGATGACCCGGACCTGGCATCCCGCACCGACGCCCTGATCGCGCGCGAGGAGACGGCCATCGCGGCCGAACTCGCGCCCTGGCGCGAGCGCCTGCGCGGCCGCAAGGCCTTGCTCTACACCGGCGGCGTCAAGTCCTGGTCGGTGATCGCGGCCCTGCAGGATCTGGGCATGGAGGTGGTGGCAACCGGCACCCGCAAGTCCACCGAGGACGACAAGGCCCGCATCCGCGAGCTGATGGGTGAGGACGCCAGGATGATCGAGGACGGCAACCCGCGTGGGCTCCTCGATCTGGTCGAGGAGAAGCGCGTCGACGTCCTGATCGCAGGCGGCCGCAACATGTACACGGCGATCAAGGCCCGGGTCCCCTTCCTGCACATCAACCAAGAGCGCGAGTTCGCCTATGCCGGCTACCGCGGCATGCTCGAGCTGGCCCGCCAGCTCTGTCAGACCATCGAAAGCCCGGTCTGGGAAGCCGCCCGGCGGCCGGCCCCATGGCACACCCCCCGTGCAGAGGCACTTTGACCATGCCCGAGATCATCAAGCGCAACAAAGCCTTGTCGGTCAGCCCATTGAAGGCCAGCCAGACCGTCGGCGCGGCGCTCGCCTTCCTTGGCATCCGCCACGCCATCCCGATGCTGCACGGCTCCCAAGGTTGCACGGCCTTTGCCAAGATCTACTTCGTCGGCCACTTCAGCGAGCCAATCCCGCTGCAAACGACGGCCATGGACCAAGTCAGCTCGGTCATGGGGGCCGATGACAATGTCGTCGAGGGGCTGCGCACCCTGTGCGAGAAGAGCGCACCGGACCTAATCGGCCTCCCGACGACTGGGCTCGCCGAGACCGAGGGCGCGGACATCGAACGGGCCGTGCGGGAGTTCCGTCAGCAACATCCACAGTATGCCGGGACCGCCGTCGTCCCGGTCGCCTCGCCGGACTACAAGGGCTGCCTCGAGAGCGGGTTTGCGGCGGCGACCCAGGCCATCATCGAGACCCTGGTCCAGCCGGCCGCAGCCGCCGGAACCCGGCCGAGACGCCGGCGCCAAGTCAATGTCTTGGCTGGGGCCCTGCTGACTCCCGGGGACCTCGAGTCCCTCAAAGAGCTGATCGAGTCCTTCGACCTCGAGCCGCGGGTGGTGCCGGACCTGTCCGACTCGCTCGACGGCCACCTGACCGAGCTCGACTACAGTCCACTCACCGTTGGCGGCACGCCGGTATCCGGGATCGCCGCGCTCGGCGATGCCCGCGCCACGCTGGTCGTCGGCGCCGCGATGGACGCAGCGGCCGACCGCCTCGCCGAACGGACCGGTGTGCCGGACTACCGCTTCAAGCATCTGATGGGCCTCGACGCGAGCGACCGTCTCGTCGAAACCCTCGCCCGGATCGCCGAACGCCCGGTCCCAGAGCGCCTCGAGCGCCAGCGCGCGCAGCTTCAGGACGCGATGCTCGATTGCCACTTCCAACTCGGCATGGCGCGCATCGCCATCGCCGCCGACGCCGACCTTCTCGTCGCCTTCAGCGAACTCCTCGCCAGCCTCGGCGCCGAGACGGTTGCCGCGGTCGCGTCGACCAATGCCCCAGCCCTGCACGCCGTCGTCACCGATCGCGTCAAGATTGGCGATCTTGAGGACCTCGAGCAGCTCGCCGGCGCGCAGCGGGCCGAGCTCGTCATCGGCAACTCCCATGCCGCCGACAGTGCCGAGCGACTGGGCCTGCCGCTGTTGCGCGCCGGCTTCCCCCTCTACGACCTGATCGGCGGCTATCAACGCAGCTGGATCGGCTATCGCGGCACCCGCCAGACGATCTTCGATCTGGCGAACTTGATCCGCGAAGGCGGGCGCGGGGAGATTCACCCCTATCGTTCCCGGCTCAAACAATGGCCGGCCAGCGAGCGCGGTCTGGCCGCCTAAAAGGAGGATGCGCGATGGCACTGGAGCGACGACTGCGGGTCCTGACCGGAGGGGATGACGCGCCAGGGGAGACGATTCGCGTGCGCATTGCCTTCGCCACCAGCGACATGCGCCAGGTCGATCAACACTTCGGGGCAGCGACGGCCTTTGCCATCTACGATCTGGGTCCCGAGCACTCGACGCTGCTCGAGGTCGCGCAGTTCGAGTCACCGACGATGGACGGCAACGAGGACAAGCTGGCCGCCCGCATCGCCGCGCTCGAAGGCTGTATCGCCGTCTATTGCCAGGCGGTGGGGGCCTCGGCCATCAGCCAGCTCGTCGCCGCCGGCGTCCAGCCGATCAAGGTCGCCGCCGGCAGTTCGGTTGCACGGCTCATGGTCGAGCTCTGTAGCGAGCTGCGCGACGGGCCAAGCGGCTGGCTGGCACGGGCGCTCGCGCAGCGACAGTGCCGGTGCGAATCGCGCTTCGACGCGATGGAGGCCGACGGTTGGTGGGAGTAAGCACCCCCATTCACGATCAGGGCAAGGCGCATCCCACTTGACCCGGAGCAAATGGCTCTTCGCTATCGCTATCGGTATCGGTATCGCTATCGGGATCGGTATCGAGTCTTTCCGACGGCATCGCGATGCCCTCCCGAAAGCGGGTTCAACGATCACGACTCCTCGGTCCGAGGCGCAGCCTCGCTAGACTGTCACTTGACCTAAACCTACAAAAAGAGAGGCCTCAACAATGCAAGATGCGCAATCGGCCATCGCCGCGAACGACCCGATTCTCCAGTCCGATTTCGCCCTCGAGCTCGTGCGGCAGATGCGCGCGATGGATCCCTACGGGAACCGCGACGACTGGCCGCCGAACCGCATCCTCGACCCCTTCGTCCTGAGCAAGGAACGGCTCCGGGAATTGCCCCTCGTCGGCGACCCGGATCAGGCCACGCTGGCAAGGATGCAGGCGTTCTACAACGCGATCGCGGCACTGATCGAGAGGGAATGCGGCCTGCAGGCAAGCCCCATCATCAGCCTCAGCCACGAAGGCTTCGGGCGTGCGCTCATGACCGTCGGCAAACTGGTCGTCATGGATCGCGCGCTGCGCGACGCACACCGCTTCGGCTTTCCGAGCGCCTCGAAGATGAAGGACGAGGCCGACAAACTCCTTTCCGTCGCCCTAGAGATCATCGGCGCCTACCCAAAGGTCGCCGGTCTGTGATCGGTCCTATTGAGGGTTGCAAAATCAATCGGAGGTGGCTCGCCTCCCCCCATGATCGTTAGGGCGCAGTCGAGAACGAGGTAAACCAACATGAGCCTGATTACCGGCACCACCCGCGGCGGCGCAGCGTGGACACCCGCCTTCGTCGTTAGCCTGGACCAGGGCCTCTGCATCGGCTGTGGCCGCTGCTACAAGGTTTGTCCGCGCGACGTCTTGGACCTCGTCGACCGCGAGGAGCTCGAGCTAGACGACGACTTCGACGATGACGACGGCTTCTCCGACGACACCAGCATGGTTATGAGTCTCAAGGACCCGCTCGATTGCATCGGGTGCGAGGCCTGCTCGCGCGTCTGTCCGAAGGGCTGTCTGACGCACGAACCCCGCTCGCTGGCGGCCTGAGTCACAGCGCAGCTGAGGCGGCCCCCGGCATCCTTCATCCCAGTCGGGAAAGGGACCGCCTTGGAGCGTGCAGTGGCGGCAGGGCCGAGGGCGGCCTTCAGGGCTCGACCACCTCGCCCTCGACCACGCGTTCGAAGTCCAGCCCCTCTTGGCCCAAACCGACCGCGATGATATCGCCCGGGGCGAAACGGCCTTCCAAAATGGCCTGGGCCAGCGGGTTCTCAAGCTGGGCGCGGATCGCTCGCTTGAGCGGACGCGCGCCGTAAACGGGATCGAAGCCGGCCTCGCCGAGGTGATCGAGGGCCGTGTCACTAACCTCGAGGCGCATCTCGCGATCGGCCAGG
>JGI12048J13642_10738922_pt1 | contig 11770 bp, 9 predicted proteins | sample ElkSlonscriptome_16_FD_13642 | JGI IMG/M metagenome (IMG submission 13642) | reverse complement strand
CCTGACTGGACGCTGAGCCCTTGCCTGCGAAGGCCTTGGCGCAGCGACCGCCGGATTGGCCTGAGGTCCTAGGTGCCGCCTGGCTCTACCGCTGGCTGCTCTTTCGGCTGCGCTTCGCGTCCGGGCTTGCGAAGCTCCTCAGCGGCGACCCCAGCTGGCGCGACGTCTCGGCGCTGAGCCATCACTTCGAGGCCCAGCCGTTAGGCGGCTCCGATTGGTCGGATCTAAGGCCGATGGCCACCGGCCGCTTGCGCTGCCGGGACCCAGCGTGCTACCACCTCCTCCAGCTCCGCCGGACGCACCGGCTTGCAGAGAAAGTCGTCCATCCCCGCGTCCAGACACCCGGCCTTGGTTTCTTCGGCGGCGTCGGCCGTCAGCGCGACGATCGGTAGACGCTGGTCGACCTCGTTGCGGCGCAACCGGCGAGTGAAATCGATTCCATCGATCTTCGGCATGCGCAGATCGATGAAGGCGATGTCGAAGTCGCCGCGCCGGGTCTGCTCCAACGCCAGCTCGCCGTCCTCGACATGGACCACAGAGCAGCCCTGTCGTTTCAAGAAGGCCGTGATCACCTTGGCGGCGATCTCGTTGTCCTCGGCGACGAGGACGCGGATGCGCCTCGCCAACCTGCCTGGTTGCTCGATGCCCCGTGGGGTCGGCGGTGGCCCCGCCGCGGACTCGCTTGAGGTGTGGCTGAAGAGCAGATTGTGCACCGATGCGACGAGTTCCTCGCCGAGGAAGGGCTTGTTCAGCTGGGCCGTGCAGATCCCTGCGGGTTCGAGCCGCCGTCCGGCATAGGTCAGACAGAGACAGGGGGGCTTGCCGCCGAGCCGTTCCTGGAGCTGCCGGGAGGTCGTGACGAGGTCGAGCGGTTCCGGGGCGTCCGCGACCACGATCAGGTCCGCGTCTGGCGTGGCGGTCGTTTGGAGCTCTGCAAGCTCGCCGATCGCCGTGCAGGTCATTCCCGCCCCTCTGAGGTGAGCCGCAATCAGAGTGCGATAGGTTAGGTTGCGCTCGCACACCAATGCGCGTAGGCCACGCAGCGGCCTTTCCTCTGCGGCAGCTGCGCGCTCGCATGCCGCGGCCGGCAAGGGTAGCCGGACCCAGAAGCGGCTGCCGCGACCCTCCTCGCTGGCGACGCCGATCGCGCCCCCCATCAGTTGCGCCAGGTCACGCGAGATGGTCGTGCCGAGGCCTGAACCGCCGAACCGGCGCGTCGTCGATTCGTCGACCTGGCGGAAGCCCTCGAAGATGGTTGCGAGCTTCGCCGCCGGGATACCGATGCCGGTGTCGCGGACCTCTAACAGGATATGCGGCGCTTGGACCGACGCTTCGGCCGGGCGCGGTTGGGCGCCGAGCTCGATTTCCCCCTGCTCGGTGAATTTGACGGCGTTGCCGACCAGGTTGAGCAGGATCTGGCGCACCCGCAGCGGATCGCCGACGACGCGCGCTGGCAGCTTTGGGTCGACGCGCGGAATCAGCTCCAAACCCTTGTCGAGGGCGAGCGGCTCGATCAGAGCGCAGATCTCCTTGATCGTCTCGCGCAGATCGAAAGGAGTCTGCTCGAGCTGGAGCTTGTGGGCGTCGATGCGCGAAAGATCGAGTACGTCGCCGATCAGAGTCTTGAGCAGGTCGGCGGAGCGCGAGATGGCGAGGACATAGTCGTGCTGTTCGCGGTTAAGCGCGGTGGTCTTGAGCAGATCGGTCATGCCGATGACGCCGGTCAGCGGTGTGCGCAGCTCGTGCGTCATGAAGGCGAGGAAGTCGCTCTTGGCGCGGTTGGCCCGCTCGGCCTCGGCGCGGGCCTGCTGGATGCGCTGCAGCAGGCTGTATTGGTAGAGCGGCAAGGCGATCAAGAGCAGCAGGAAGAAGGCCGCCTCGAAGGGGTGGCGCGCCCAGTGATCGAGGGCGATCAGGACCATGTTGTAGGCGATCACCGACACCAGCGCCGCGAAGCTCAGATAGCTGCGGCCGTAGCGGGTGCCGGCCGAGATGAAGATCCAGATGTAGAAGAGATAGAAGGGGCTGATCGCCTCTTGCGTCAACTGGATCACCAGGCTCGTCGCCAGGATGTCGATCAGGAGACCTAGATATCGCCGGCGCGTCGACTCCCGCCGACGGAGCACGCTCACCAGCAGGGTCAGGGCAATGCCGAGGAAGAGGGTGAACAGGACCAGAAAATACGGGACATCGACCTGGTAGTAGCCCGTGTAAGATCCGAGACCGATATAGGCCAGCCCGAACGCCCAGATCGCCAGGCGTACGACGGCCGACTGAAGCTCCGGGTTGTGCAACAGCTTGGGGTCGAGACCGAGTTTCCAGCGCATCGCAAAGCTCCATCTATTCGCTGTGGCGGCACTCCAGAGCCGCTGAGGTCACAAGGGTTTAGGCCGTCTGGCTTCATGGTATATTAGCGGCCGCTATCGCAGCCCGTGTCACGGGCGGGATCAACGCTCGAGGCCCATGACCGGGACCTTGAATACTTGAAGGCCCCTGAGGCCTCGGGCCCATCGCGGATCGCTCGCCTATCGCGACAACCAGAGGTGGGCCATCGCCGGGCGCCGGCCGGTGCCTCGTCGCGTGGCGCCTGCGCGCGGTCACAACTGAGAGAGAAGGGGAGCACTCCATGTCAAGAAAGCATCCTATCGTCGCCGTTACTGGATCGTCCGGTGCGGGCACGACAACGGTCAAGCGTGCCTTCGAGCACATCTTCTATCGCGATGGCATCAACGCGGCCGTGATCGAGGGCGACAGCTTCCACCGCTACGACCGGGCGGCGATGAAGGCCGAGATGGCCAAGGCCCAGGCGGAGAATCGCAGCCTGAGCCATTTCGGTGCCGAGGCCAACAGGTTCGACCTGCTCGAAGAGTTGTTTGCCAGCTATGGCGACAGCGGCACCGGTCAACGGCGCTACTACATCCACAGCGCCGAAGAGGCCGAGATGCACAATGCCCGGCTCGGCACCGACCTGAGCCCCGGCCAGTTCACCCCCTGGGAGAGCATTCCGCCGGACACCGACGTCCTCTTCTACGAGGGGCTTCACGGCCTGGTCGCGACCGAAGAGCACAATGTCGCACGCCAGGTCGACCTCGGTGTCGGCGTCGTGCCGATCGTCAATCTTGAATGGATCCAGAAGATCCATCGCGACAACGCCGAACGGGGCTACTCGGCCGAGGCCATCGTCGATACGATCATGCGTCGGCTGCCCGACTACATCAATTACATCGTCCCGCAGTTCTCGCTGACCGACATCAATTTCCAGCGGGTCTCGACCGTCGACACCTCGAACCCCTTTATCGCCCGTGACATCCCAACGCCCGACGAAAGCTTCGTCATTATCCGTTTCAAGGAACCGGAGGCGCTCAAGATCGACTTCCCCTATTTGTTGGCGATGATCCACGATTCGATGATGACACGCCGCAACACCCTCATTGTGCCCGGCGGCAAGATGGGTTTTGCGATGGAGATCATCCTGCAGCCCATCATCGAGCGCATGATGGACGAGCGCAAGGCCTGAGCTGAGCAGGCGCTCACAGTTTGATCGCGCGCTGGCGCGTCCCGACGCATCAACCGGGGCGCGCCCGCTACCGGGTGCCCTGTCCCTAGCTAGCCGCTAGGTCGCGCTGTCGTGCGGCTCCGCCTTCGGGGCTTGAACCCCGAGGAGCAGGGCGCGCCGGCTATCGGCCCGCATGACGGTGAAGCGGAAGCCGTCGATCTCGACCGTCTCGCCCTTCTTCGGGACACGTCCTAATGCATTGGCGACCAGGCCGCCAAGGGTGTCGAACTCCTCGTCGGAGAAGGTGGCGGCGAAATAGTCGTTGAAGTCCTCGATCGACGTGCGGGCCTTGGCCGTGTATTCGTTGCGGCCGCGGCGAAAGATGCTGGCGCCCTCGTCGAAGTCGTGCTCGTCCTCGATCTCCCCGACGATCTGCTCAAGCACGTCCTCGATGGTCACCAGACCGGCGGCGCTGCCGTACTCGTCGACGACGATCGCCATGTGATTGCGGCTGGCGCGGAACTCCTTGAGCAGAACATTCAGGCGCTTGCTTTCGGGCACGAAGAAGGCTGAGCGGAGCAGGTCGCGAAGGTTGAAGGTCCGCGAGCCGTTTTGGGTGCAGTGGGCCAGCAGGTCCTTCGCGATCAGGATGCCGACCACCTCGCCTTTGTCCTCACCGGTAACTGGGAAACGGGAATGGGCCGACTCGGTGGCGATGTGCAGGATGCGCTCGAGGGGGTCGTCGCGACGGATGGCGACCATTTCGGCCCGCGGGATCATGATGTCGCGCACCCGCTGGTCGGCGACCTGCAGGACGCCCTCGATCATGCTGAGGGCGTCGGTGTCCAGCAATTCCCGGTCCCTGGCTTCCTTCAGCAGCTCGATGAGCTGCTCCTGGTCTTGCGGTTCACGCCCGAAGAGCTGGCCGAGTCGCTCGAACCAGCGCCCTGGCCGCGAACCGCCGCTAGATCGATCGCTCGTCATCAATCGACTTTGGCTCCGCATAGGGGTCGTCAAATCCTAACTCGTGCAAGATAACTGATTCCACCGCGGCCATCTCGGTAGCCTCGGCCTCGGCCTGGTGGTCGTAGCCGATCAGGTGCAGCACCCCGTGCACGACAAGGAGGGCCCAGTGCGCCGCGACTGGCTTGCCGAGCTCCGCCGCCTCGCGCGGTACCAGCGGCGCGCAGACGACCAGATCGCCCAGCAGCGGTAGCCCAGCCGGCAGGCCCGGCGGCGGCTCGAACGGGAACGACAGCACGTTCGTCGGGCCGTCCTTGCCGCGGTAGCGTCGGTTGAGCTCGGCGCCCTCGAGCTCGTCGACCAGGCGGATCGTAAGCTCTGCGGTGGCGCCGCGCTGGCCGCGCAGTGCGGCCGCGGCCCAGCGGGCGAACTGGTCCTCTGACGGTAGTTCCGGGGCATCGGAGGCCCGCTGGAGATGGAGCGTCAGGTCCACAGCTGGCACGCTAAATCAGCCTCAGGCGTCGGGCTTGCCCGTCGGGCGCTGGCGTTTGTCGAAGGCGTCGTAGGCGTGCACGATGCGCTGCACCAGGGCGTGACGCACGACGTCGCGCGCGTTGAAGAAGGTGAAGCTGATGCCGGGCACCTCGCGCAGGATCTCGACCGCCTGGCGCAGCCCCGAAAGCTGCCCGCGCGGCAGGTCCACCTGGGTGACGTCGCCGGTGATGACGGCCGTCGAGCCGAAGCCCATGCGGGTGAGGAACATTTTCATTTGCTCGGGCGTGGTGTTCTGTGCCTCGTCGAGGATGATGAAGGCCTCGTTGAGGGTGCGCCCGCGCATGTAGGCGAGCGGCGCCACTTCGATGACGTTGCGCTCGATCAGCTTGGTCACCTTCTCGAAACCGAGCATCTCGAACAGCGCGTCGTAGAGGGGGCGCAGGTAAGGGTCGATCTTCTGCGCCAGGTCGCCGGGCAGGAACCCCAGCCGCTCGCCCGCCTCGACGGCCGGGCGCACCAGCACCAGGCGCCGCACCCGATCGGTCTCCAATGCCTCGACGGCGCTCGCGACCGCGAGATAGGTCTTGCCCGTTCCCGCAGGACCGACGCCGAAGTTGATGTCGCAGCGCTGGATCGCGTGCAGGTACTCCTGCTGATTGGGGCCGCGCGCCCGGATCAGCCCGCGCTTGGTCTTGATGACGATGTCGGGCAAGCGATCGAGCCGATCACTGAGGCGCGCGTCGAGATCGGATTCCTGCAGCTGCAGGTGTACCGTCTCGGGGGTGAGGACCTCTTTCTCGGTCAGGGCATAAAGGTCGTGCAGGATCTGCTCGCCGGCGGCGACCCCAGCGGGATCGCCGATCAGGCGGAAGCTGTTGCCGCGGTTGTTGATCTCGATGCCGAGGCGGCGCTCGATCTGGCGCAGGTGCTGGTCGAGCTGACCGCACAGGTTGGCCAGGCGCACGTTGTCGGCTGGGGCGAGATCGAGATCGCGGGACTGAGGGTGGATCACCACAGCGGCCGGGTTATCAGGCATCAGGCGGCGCGGGCGTCAGCCAATTCGCCGCGCAGCGAATTGGGGAGGGCCTCGGTGATCCTGACATCGACGAACCTGCCGACCAGCGTCTCCGGACCGGCGAGGTTTACGACGCGGTTGTTTTCGGTGCGTCCGGCCAGCTGTTGGGGATCCTTGCGCGACGGCCCCTCGACCAGGATGCGCTGGATGGTGCCGACCATTCGCCGGCTGATCGCCTGCGCCTGTTCATTAATGCGTCGCTGCAGGCGGGCGAGCCGTTCCTGCTTGACCGCGACCGGGACGCTGTCGGCATAGTCGGCGGCCGGTGTGCCCGGGCGGCGGCTGTAGGCGAAGCTGAAGCTCTGGTCGAAGCCGATCTCCTCGATCAGCGCGAGGGTCGCGGCGAAATCGGCCTCGGTCTCGCCGGGGAAGCCGACGATGAAATCCGAGGCGATGCTCATGCCGGGTCGCGCCGCGCGTAATTGGCGCACCTTGGTCTTGTACTCGAGCGCCGTATGGCCGCGCTTCATCCGTGCCAGCACCCGATCCGAACCGCTCTGAATCGGCAGGTGAAGGTAGCTGACGAGCTGCGGGACTTCGCGAAAGGCCTCGATCAGTGCCGGAGAGAACTCGACCGGGTGGCTGGTCGTGAAGCGGATTCGGTCGATGCCGTCGATCGCGGCAGCATAGCGGATCAGCAGGGCGAGGTCGGCCTCGCTGCCATCGTCCATCGCGCCGCGGTAGGCGTTGACGTTCTGACCGAGGAGGTTGACCTCGCGCACCCCCTGTTCGGCGAGGGTGGCGACTTCGGCGATGACGTCGTCGAAGGGCCGGCTGATCTCCTCGCCACGCGTATAGGGCACGACGCAGTAAGTGCAGTATTTGGAACAGCCCTCCATGACCGAGACGAAGGCGGTCGGTCCCTCGGCGCGCGGGCTCGGCAGGCAGTCGAACTTCTCGATCTCGGGGAAGGACACATCGACTTGTGGGCCCCGTTGCTCGAAGAGCGCATCGAGCATCGCCGGCAGCCGGTGCAAGGTCTGGGGTCCGAAGACCAGGTCCACGTAGGGGGCCCGGGCGCGGATCGCCTCGCCCTCCTGGCTGGCGACGCAGCCACCCACTCCGATGATCAGGTCGGGCCGTTTGGCCTTCCAAGGGCGCCAGCGCCCGAGTTGGGAGAAGACCTTCTCCTGCGGTTTTTCGCGCACCGAGCAGGTATTCAGCAAGAGGACATCCGCCTCTTCGGGCCGCGCGGCCAGCTCCAGGCCGTGGGAGGCGCCGAGGACGTCCGCCATCCGGGCGGAGTCGTATTCGTTCATCTGGCAGCCGTAGGTCTGGATGAAGAGCTTTTTGGCCATTGCCGTGATGCCATTTGGCGAGGTGCGCGATCTTCAGGCAGTCAATGGCTTAGTGTCAAGGTCGGCGGCCGCTGGCATGGCCAACCCGTGACGCAGTCGCCAGGCTCAGGCGGCAGCCACGCGCAGGCAGTGCACGCTGAAAAGCGCCTCCGGGTCGGTCCAGACGGCCTCGGCGGCGAAGCCGGCCGTGGCGGCGAGGCGGCGGAAGTCGTCGGTGGCGTACTTGTAGGAACTCTCCGTGTGGATCGACTCGCCGCGGACGAAGTCAAAGGCCTGTCCGGCGACCTCCACCCGCTGGTCGCGCTGGCTGACCAAATGCATTTCCACGCGGTGCTCGAGCTCATTGAAGGTCGCGCGATGTGCGAAGGTGGACGGATCGAAGCCGCCGCCCAGTTCTCGGTTGATGCGCGTCAGTACATTCAGGTTGAAGGCCGCCGTCACGCCCTGGCTGTCGTTGTAGGCGCGGTGCAGGATGCCGGGGTCCTTGCGCAGATCGACCCCGACCAATAGCCGGCCACCCTCGCCGAGGACCTCGGCGACGCGTTGCAACAGCCGTCGTGCCTCCTCGGGCTCGAAGTTGCCGATGCTCGATCCCGGAAAGAAGGCCGCCGGCTCACCGGCATCCCCATCGAGCGGCAGCTCGAAGGGGGCCGAGTAGTCCGCGCAGGCAGCCCGGATCGAGAGACCGGGGAAGCGTATCGCCAGGGCGTGTGCCGACTCGAGCAGGTGGTCCTTGGAGATGTCGACCGGGATATAGACCAGCGGCTGCAGGGCGGCGAGCAGGACCTGGATCTTGAGGCTGCTGCCGCTGCCGAGCTCGATCAGCACCTTGCCGCGGCCGAGCCGATCGGCCATCGCCGCCCCGTGGCGGCGCAGGATCTCGATCTCGGTGCGCGTTGGATAGTACTCGGGCAGTTCGGTGATGGCGTCGAAGAGCTGTGAGCCGTATTGGTCGTAGAAGAGCTTCGGCGGCAGCCGTTTCCGCGGCTGGCCGAGACCGTCCAGGACCTCGCTGCGCACGTCGGCCTCGGTCGGGTGGTAGTCGAAAAAGCTGACGCGTCTCGCGGCGTCTTCTCCCGCCTTGCCGGGCGCCATCGTGCGATCTCCCTGCCCGCTCAGCCCCCTGCTCGCCGTCATCGCATGTCCTCCGCCAGGCGTAGTCCGTTGAATTGCCAGCGCTCGTGCGGATAGAAGAAATTCCGGTAGCTGGCGCGAATGTGATCGGAGGCCGTTGCGCAGGAGCCGCCGCGCAGGACCATTTGATTGCACATGAACTTGCCATTGTACTCGCCGAGCGCGCCGGCCGGGGGGCGGTAGCCGGGATAGGGTAGGTAGGCGGAGCCAGTCCACTCCCAGACATCGCCGAAGAGCTGCCGTATCCCGTCCACCTGCGGTGCCGGTCGCGGGTGCAGCCAGGCCGTATCGACAAGATTGCCGGTCACTGGCTGGGCCGCCGCAGCCAGCTCCCATTCCGCCTCGGTGGGTAGGCGCTTGCCGGCCCAGGTGGCGAAGGCGTCGGCCTCGTAGTAGCTGATGTGGCTGACCGGCTCGGCCGGATTCAGCGGGCGCACGCCGGCCAGCGTCATCAGCTCCCAGTCGCGGTTCTGCCCCTCCCAATAGAGCGGCGCCCGCCAGCCGCCTTGCTGCACCGCCGTCCAGCCGTCGGAGAGCCACAGGGCCGGGTTCGCGTAGCCGCCGTCGGCGATGAATTCGAGCCACTCCCCGTTGGTCACCGGGCGATCTGCCAGCGCGAAGGCCTCGACGAAGACGCGATGGCGCGGGCGTTCGTTGTCATAGGCGAAACCCTGCTGCGCGGCGCCGATCTCGAACAGCCCACCCTCGAACGGCGACCAGCGCAGCGGCGCGGGGTCGGCGAGGGGGGCCGCCGGCAGGTCGGGCCGGTAGGCGGGGCGCAGCGGGTTGTAGGCGAAATTCTGTTTGATGTCCGTGACCAGGAGTTCCTGATGTTGTTGTTCGTGGTTGAGCCCGATGTGCAGCCGCTGCACCACCTGCGGCCATAGGGCCTCGGCACACTCGCCGATCAGCGCCGCCATCGCGGTGTCGACGTGACTGCGATAGTCATAGATCTCCGCCACGGTCGGGCGCGACAGCAGCCCGCGTTCGGGGCGGGGCCAGAAGCCAGTACCGGTCTGCTCGTAGTAGCTGTTGAAAAGGTACTCGAAACGGGGGTGAAAGACCTGGTAACCGGCGCGAAAGGGGCGCAGCAGAAAGGTCTCGAAAAACCAGGAGACATGGGCCAGGTGCCAGCGCGGTGGGCTCGCCTCGACGGCCGTCTGCAGGACGTAGTCCTCGGCGGCCAGGGGCTCGCAGAGCTGCTCGCTAAAGGCGCGCACGCGTCGATAGTTGGCCAGCAGCGCGTCCCGCGGCACGTCGTTCACCGGTGGTTCCAGCATAGACCCCTCCCCAGGATTGTCCACTTCATGCGCGGCGCCAACCGCCGCATCCGCCCTGCACAGTGCGGGCCATGTGCTCGCAATTCCACCGCTCCCGACCGGTGTCGAGCCGACATGGGTTGCGGGCGCGCGGCGTGGCGGGGGATATCGCGGCAAGCGGGTGCAAAAGCCCCGTTTGCAAGGGTGAACGCGGGTCTATCGTGCTTCGGTGCCCCGCGTTCGACGGCCCGAGCTATCGGCGGCCCGTCGCTGCCTCCGCCTTGCCCGCCCGGTTGCGAGCAAGCCAGAACCGCGTCGTCGCCAGGGGGATGCTCACCATCAGTTGGGTCAGGTCGAGATTCGAGAGACGCGTGGTAAAGGCGCGCGAGTCCAGCGGGGACGACCAGCGCCGCGGCCATTCGGCGGCCAGCTGCTGGACGAAATCCAGAAAGAAAGAATGCTCGATCGAACGATTCCCCGGCGCCACGTCGGCGATGACGCCATCCAGGGTGTACAGGGACTTGCGGAATAGGAGCAGGTCGCTGTTCGCGGTGAGGCCTGCGCCTTCAAAGGCGTCGTCCATTAGACGCATGACCCACCGGAAATCCGGCAGCCGGCCGGCACGGATCGGGCGCAGATGCCGCTGGACGGTCAGCGCCAACTGAGTTGGGTCGCGGGCCGGTCCTGCCGAGATCGCCGCGAGCATATCAACCAGCCGCTGCTCGTCGAGTAGCATGGCGCCGATGAGGATGTGGACGATCGCTTCGCGTTGCCGCGCCCCCAGGGTCCCGGCTAGGCTCCAATCGAGGATAGCGAGGCGCTTCTCGGGAGTGAGGAAGAGGTTTCCCGCATGCGGATCACCATGAAAGAGCACCTCGTCCCCGGTTGCGAAGACTGGACGCACCAGCAAGGCGCTGGCGATGCGCGAAGCCAGGCGCAGCCGCTCGTCGAGGGTGCGCAGACCGTGATCGGTGACCTTACGCCCGGCGATCCGCTCCATGGCGGTGACGCGATTCGTGCAGTAGGGGCGCAACGTCGGCACCTGCACGGCGTCGTCCTGCGCGAACTGCTGCGCTGCCAATGCCAGGTGGCGCTGCTCGGCGGTGAGCCGCACCTCATCGAGCAGCTTCTCCCGCACCTGCCGAAATGCCTCCTCATAGCCGAATCGCGGGATGCGCAGCTCGGTGCAGCGCTCGTCGAGGTAGGCGCCGACCTTGCCGAGCTGCTCCAGCTCCAGTTCCAGGCGCTCCTCGATGCCCGGCTTGAGGATCTTGAAGACGCCGCCCGGTCCCCGGTCCCGGTAGCCGATCACGACCGCGACGCTGGCCTCGGCGATTGCCGTCGCATCGAGCTCGATGCCGAGGCGATCCAGGTCGCCGAGCTCGTCACGGAGGGTGGCACGCAGCGTCGCGTGCGGGACCGACGCGGGCAGTGTTTCGAGCTTGCCGAACGCGCGGCGCAGCCCCGGATCGAGGCGACGCTCGCGCGAGAGGGTTTGACCGAGCTTGTGCAGCACCGGGCACTGCTGCGCGAGTACCCCGAGGCGCTCCGAGGCGCCGGCCGCCTCTGGCAGCGCCGCCTGGGCAGCAAGGATTTCGCGCTGGGCCGCGTCCGGCAGCCCGGATAAGAAGACCACTAGCGCCTCGCGGATCGGGCGCGCAAAGTGGCCGATCTCCTCGGAGAGGAAGGCGCGAATGGTCGCTTCGTCGATGTATTCGTTCCAGTCCATGCAGGGCCTTGGGGTGGTCGGTCGCCGGATCTGCTCAATTGGTCCGTCAGGGCGCGGCAAACGGGCAGCTGTCACGTGGATCGCAAGCCCCGCGACAGGGGTCGCCCTCGTTCAGTGCCGCCCCCGACGCAGCGGCTGGTGCAGTGGCCGCCATGCCGCTAGGATCACCCTAGAGTGGCGCTGCGAACACGGCAAAGCAAGTTCATGACCCTGGTCAACAGTGTGTCCGCGATTTTTGGGCGAAGGGCATGAGGGCATTTCATGTGTTCCTCGGCGCCTGCCTTGCAATGGCCTTTGACGCCTTCGGCGGCGGGTGGGAGG
>JGI12048J13642_10361502_pt1 | contig 11770 bp, 6 predicted proteins | sample ElkSlonscriptome_16_FD_13642 | JGI IMG/M metagenome (IMG submission 13642) | reverse complement strand
GCGCTCGATTAGCGGCAGATCAACACCCGCAATCACAATGCCTGGCCCGCACGCAGTACCAAAACGGGGCGAGACAGCGATCCAGTGAAGCTCAAACCTGACGAACCACTCATTAGGCTGGAACGAAACGCCGTAAACCCATTAATAGCAACGGCTTAAATCCAGCACGCTAGCTTGGCTCGCGGAGTTGGGAAACGTGAAACGAGTGCAGTTGCCCTACAAGAACGCCCGTTGGGCGACGTTGTGTCACCGGCCTTCGGTTGTGTATAACGGAGACGATGATTCAACGTCGCTCCAACCAACAGGACGAACACCGTTACGATGGAAACTCCGACAATCGAAGTCCATACGCCCGAAGTCAAACCGTTCGTTCACCTGCATTGCCATAGCCATTACAGCCTACTCGATGGTGCCGGTGATATCGGGAAATTGGTCAACCGCTGCGTCAGTCATGGCATGAACGCAATGGCGCTTACCGATCACGGTAACTTACACGGTGCGTTGGAGTTTTACCGCAAAGCAAAAGATGCCGGCATCAATCCGATCATCGGCTACGAGGCCTACATCGCACCGGGAAGTCGTTTTGATAAAGGGGGCGCGAGCAGCAGTAAACAAGCCAGCTATCACCTGACACTGTTGGCCAAAAACCGAACCGGCTTCAAAAACCTTGTCAAACTTGCTTCCGCCGCCTCGCTGGAGGGGTTCTACTTTAAGCCGAGAATCGACAAAGAAATTCTGGAAAAATACAACGAAGGCATCGTTTGCTTGTCCGGTTGTGTGAGCAGCGAATTCAGCCGTGCGATCCTCAAAGGCATCGATACCGAAGAACACGAAAAAGAAGCTCGTGACATTGCGGGTTGGTTTCAAAAAGTTTTCAATGATCGTTATTTTATCGAGATCATGAACAACGGTGTCGAGATCCAGAGGCAGCAGCTTCTCGGAGCGGTCGACATTGCTCAAAAGGTCGGTATTCCACTTGTCGCGACCAGCGATTGTCACTACGTCGATCAATCGGATGCCGAAGCGCAAGACATCATGCTTTGCATCAACACCGGACGCTTCCGTACCGATACGTCGCGGATGAAGATGGAGAACGATCAGTTCTTTTTGCGCAGCCCGGAACAAATGTATGAAAAGTTTCCGGGTTTAGAACACGCTTGTGCTCGCAGCCAAGAGATTGCGGATTCGGTCGACATCGATATCGAACTCGGCAAACACTACTTTCCGAACTTCGAATGTCCTGATAACAAAAAGCCGATCGATTATTTGCGCGAGCTTTGCGTTCAGGGATTGCTTGAACGCTACGAGGGAGACCCGCAGCGGATTGTCGATGGCGAACTTTCCGACGAAGTCATCGCCCGTTTGGACCGCGAACTTGGCGTGATCAAAAAGCTGGGTTTCCCTACCTACTTTTTGATCGTCTGGGACTTCGTCAATTACGCACGCGATCAAGGGATCTCGGCGACCGCTCGTGGTAGCGGTGTGGGTGCAATCGTTTGTTACGCGCTGTACATGTCGCACGTGTGTCCGCTGCGTTACGACTTATTGTTTGAACGGTTCTTGGACGAAAGCCGTACCGAGCCACCCGATATCGATATCGACTTCGAAAAAGAACGCCGCGTTGAGGTGATCGATTACGTCAAACGACGATACGGCAGCGAAATGGTTTGCCAAATTGGAACCTTCGGGACGTTGGCTGCGAGGGCAGCGATCAAGGATACCGGACGTGCTCTCGGCGTTCCACTCAATCGCGTGAATCAAATCACCGAAATGGTGCCCGATGAGCTGAAGATCACAATCAAGAAAGCACTCGAAAAAAGTGCCGACTTGAAAATGACCTATGACGGTGATCCCGAAGTCCGCGAACTTTTGGATCTGGCGATGAAGATCGAAGGTCTCGCCCGCAACATCGGCACTCATGCTGCAGCGGTCGTGATCGCCGACAAACCGTTGCCAGAATACGTTCCGCTCACGCGAGTCCCCGGTAAACAAGACGTCATCACTCAGTGGTCGATGAACGATGTCGAAGCATCGGGCTTGTTGAAGATGGATTTTCTCGGGCTGCGAAACCTGACGATCATGAGCCGGGCGGTCAAGTTGATCGAACAAACCACGGGCAAAGCAGTCGATCCGCTCAAATTCCCCCTCGATGACAAGGCCAGTTACGCGCTGCTTCAGCGTGGTGAGACCAAAGGTGTCTTTCAACTCGAATCCGGCGGTATCCGCGACCTGCTGACTCGGATGAAGCCCGACCAATTTAGCGACATCATCGCGACCGCGGCACTCTATCGCCCCGGACCGCTTGAGGGAGGGATGGTCGACGACTACGTCAATATCAAACACGGTCGCCAGCAACCCGAGTACAAGCATCCGGTACTTAAAGAGATTCTCGAAGAGACCAACTCGATCATGGTCTATCAAGAACAAGTGATGCGGATCTTGAACCGGCTCGGTAACGTGCCACTGGCAAAAGCCTACACTTGCATCAAGGCGATCAGTAAGAAAAAAGAAGCGTTGATTAACCAGAATCACGACGTCTTCATCGAGGGTTGCGGCAAGAACGGACTAGGTGAAAAAGATGCCGAAGAGATTTGGAACCTAATTGTCAAATTTGCGGGCTATGGTTTCAATAAATGTGTCGTGGGTAATACGCAAATTGTCGACGCCGACACGGGCGTTCGTACAACCGTTGGCGAACTATTCGCAAAGCGGGCACTGATGCGGATACATGCCCTCGACGCGAACCAAAAACTGGTTCCACGCAACGTGACCGATGTCGTGTGGAATGGAATTAGGCAAACGTACAAGGTGCGTACGCGGTTAGGACATGAACTCACTGCAACGGACAATCATCCACTGCGAACGTTCGAAGGCTGGAAAACGATCTCGGAACTGACGGTAGGTGATAAAGTCGCCGTCGCCAGAAAGATTCAGATCAGAGACGGTGTCGACTGGCCGGATCACCACGTAGTGTGTTTGGGTTGGCTTCTTTCGGAAGGCAGTATGTGTCACCCGACATGTCTCTATTTTTATTCGAATGACGAGAAACAAATAAAGGATTTTGCATCGGCGGCGGAAGAGTTTCCTAACACAATTGCACGAGTCGATCAGCGAGCAGGTGGTCGATTCGAAGTGTGTTTGTCTACCGGACGTGACATGAAGTTGGGAAACCTCGACCAGGCAGGAGTTGGCACGGCGGTCGCCGCAAGACGAATCACCGGCGTTCGCTGTGGCGCGTTCGTATGGGCGAAGAAGCTTGGATTGCTAGGCTATGGAGCAACGAAGAAAAAGTTGCCAGAAGAGGCGAACAGACTGGGCAAGGATCAAACGGCATTGTTGCTCGGTCGACTCTGGGCTGGCGATGGCTATGTCGAAGAAACAGGTCAGCAGTCTTATTATGCAACGTCATCACAAGAATTGGCGTTCGATGTACAGTACTTGCTGAGACGACTTGGGATTGTTTCTCGCGTAACAGAAAAAACATTTCGGTATACCTACAAGGGCATCGAAAAGCCACGGATTGGCTTTACGGTACATTTAGTCGGGTATGAATCGTGTATCAGCTTTCTGAATATCGTTGGCCCGCACATTGTCGGGAAGGGATTGTCCGTTGAACGTGCGAAGCAGCGTTTATGTAGCAGGCTGGCGAAAACAACCGGCGACCTCATACCGACAAGCGTTCGAAAAATCGTTGCGGAGCATCGAGTTGACAGCGGGATGACTTGGCGGCAATTGGAAGCCGAAAGTCGGATATCAATACGTGAATTGTGTCGCACCAATGAATCAACCAAACGCGGCTTTCAGCGGTCAACCATTGGGCGACTGGCTCGGTTTTTTGAGTCTGAAGAATTGTTTTCTCACTCGGAAAGCGATTTGTTCTGGGATGACATCATCTCAATCGAACTCGCTGGCGTCGAAGATGTCTACGATTTGACAGTTGAACACGATCATAACTTCGTGGCAAACGGCTTCGTCGTTCATAATTCGCATTCAACCGCTTACGCGTTGGTCGCGTTTCAAACCGCTTATTTGAAAGCGCATTATCCGGTCGAGTTTATGGCGGCGCTGTTGTCGAGTGATATCTCGGGACGCAACTTCAAACGCAAAGATGCGCTCGTCGAACACATGGAGGACTGCGATCGCATGGGGATCGAAATTGTTCATCCCGACGTCAACACCAGTGCAGCGGACTTTTCGGTTGCCGATGGGAAAATCTTCTTTGCATTGTCGGCAATCAAAGCTTGCGGCGGTTCCACTGCGATCTCGATTGAAGAAGAACGAAAGAAGAACGGGCCGTATAAGGACATCTACGATTTTTGTGAACGAGTTGACCCGTCGGCGTGCAATAAATCAGCGATCGAGACGCTGATCAAAGCGGGAGCGATGGATAGTTTCGGTGCCAAACGAAGCCAATTGACCGCTGTCATTGAAAGAGCTCTGCAAGCGGGGGCGGCGATCCAAGCGGATAAAAAGAGTGGTCAAACCAGTTTGTTCGGAGCGTTCGACGAGGAAGAGGAAGCGGACGTTGGCAAATCAACCACCGCTCCGATGCCAGAAATGGACGAATGGATTGAACGCGAGAAATTGCTCGCTGAAAAAGAAGTCTTGGGTTATTACCTCGACAGCCATCCGCTGGCTGAGTTCGAGCCCAAACTAGCAACCTTTCGTACTCACACGACCGACGGTTTGGCAGACATCAAAGATCGAGGCGAAGTGACACTCGGCGGTATGATTAGCTCGATCAAGATCGCTCACACGAAAAATCCAAAACCGGGTGCTCCGTCCAAGTATGCAAACTTCGATCTGGAAGACATGCAAGGAGCGATTCGTTGTATCGTTTGGCCCAAAGGTTTTGTCGACGTCGGTGAGTACATAAAACCTGACTCCGTGGTGCTGGCAAAAGGCAAAGTCGACCGCCGCGGTGGAGGGGACGAGGCGAACTTGATTGTCGATGAACTGATCCCGATTGAAAGTTTGGACCAACGCTATACCCATGGAATGCGAATCACGATCGACGAAGTCACGCATAGTCCTGAACTACTCACTCGGCTGCGAGAAATTCTGCGCGGTTATCCTGGCCCGAAGGATCTGATGATCAGCCTAAGCTTGAACGAAGGTGAAGTCGTGCATCTCAAGAGTGACAAGTACAAGGTCGACATCACAGCCGAATTGAGGTTGCGAGTCGATGACCTGTTGGGCTCCGGCCACTACAAACTAATGATGAGTAAACCGTCAGGCCGTTAGTTAGTAGGCTGGGTCGACCAACGCGTCGGAGCAAGCCCGATTCAGGGTCATTTGGGCAACACAACGTGGGAATCTCCGTCAGGGCGGGACGGTTAAAAGCGTCATCGACATCATGGTGACGCTACGACTGTCGAATCAATCATCGCCTGCAGATTGTTTTGCATCTGCTTGACCACCTCAGGATACTTTTCGGCGAGATTGTTGGTTTCGCCTGGATCCATGCTTAAATCGTAGAGTGAAACAGGCGGTAGCCTTAGCCCGTCAAGACGCATGGTGACATTGTAGGTCCAGCCCGTTTCGCAGCGAACAAGTTTCCATTTTCCTTCGCGGTAACCAAAGTTACCACTTCCGTTGTCCTGCTGGACGATCGCCCGCCGGCCTTTCGCACCCGGTTTGCCAAGCAGTAAATCAAGCATGTTTTCGCTGTCCGAGCACTGCTTGTCGGGAATGGTTTGCCCGACCATGGCGGCGAAACTAGCGACGAGGTCGATCGTGCAAACCATTTCATCGCTCACGCCGGTCGGGATCGTTCCCGGCATTCGCGTGATAAACGGTGTCCGTGTACCACCTTCAAAAACGTTGTACTTGCCGCCGCGGTAACGACCGTTGGGATCGTGGTCGCCGAGTAGCTTAATCGATCCATCAATATAATCGTCGTTGAGAACGGGGCCATTGTCGCTACAAAAAACGAACAGTGTATTCTTTGTCAATCCCAACGCATCGACCGTATCGATCAATTCGCCAACGCTCCAATCAAGCTCGGCGATCATATCACCGCGTGGTCCAATATCGGTCGCTTTCTCAAACCGCTCGTGGGTAATCCGTGGCGCATGGATGTCATGTGATGAGAAAAACAGGAAGAATGGTTCGTCTTTATGCTTTGTGATCCACTCTTTCGAATGGTCGACCCATCGATCCGCCAAATCTTCGTCGCGAAAACGTGCGGCATGTCCACCCGTGTAAAAGCCAATCCGTCCAATCCCGTTATAGAAGGTATCGCGATGTCCTTTGATCGTATCAAAACGCAATTGGTCACGCATCGATTCTCCCGTCGGATGATCTTCGTTCGGCTTCGCGTTGCCGACCCATAACGGATCACTGGGGTCCAGGTTTTCGACAAAGTGATCCCTGACATACACTTGAGGAACACGGTCGTTAGTCGTCGGCAGGAGAAGGCAATGATCAAAACCGATCTCCAGGGGTCCAGGTGCAATTTTTCCGTTCCAATCCGGACCGATACCACGTTCTCCCAATCCCAAGTGCCACTTTCCGATGACTGCCGTTGCGTAGCCCGCCTGGCGAATCAGCGACGCCATCGTCGTCGCTCCAGCCGGTATGAGAGCGGGTGCATTCGGCGGTGCGATGCCCGTTCCGGGGACGCGAAACGCATAGATGCCCGTTAGTAATGAATAGCGAGTTGGCGTGCATGTCGATGCTGAGCAGTACCCGCTGGTGAATCGCATTCCTTGATTGGCCAAACGGTCAATGTTCGGCGTCTCGACGCCGATGCCGCCATAAGCCGATACATCTCCATATCCAAGGTCATCGGCTAAAATGAGAATGATATTCGGCTGGGATGCTGATCGTGTTTCGGCTGAAAGCGGACGCAGGCAAAAGACACAAACGATAACAGCGACAAAAGACGCAATCGCGAGTTTTGTCGGTCGAACATATCGGCGATGGCGCATCGAGAAATTTCCGTTGGGGTGCATTTTGAAGATAACTCTATATTAACGACGCCAGCTAAGATTGCATTTCAGTTATCCGTCAAAGCATTTCATTTTTGCGTCAAACGAAGTCGGCAAAATTTACATGCGGTTCCGCTATGACGACTACTTCGCAATCTGATTGCGAGCGGCCGCGCACTGTAAACACGCTTTGTAAAGAGATCATCGAGCCTGGCAAGACGATGAAAATCGTGAAATTTTCCGTCCCTAAAAAACGCCTGTGCCAATGCGCCAAGGCGTTTGAAGATTAGCGTGCTCTAAAGACTCTCGATCATCCGAACCTTGGAAGAGTTACGTTTGCCCAAGAAATCTCTGCTGACCAACATGCATTCGAATGGCACTAGGAACGACATCGAATTGAACCGGTTCTTCGTTGACGACTTCGCCGTCGATCGTAAATCGCATGGGAGGCTCCGAATGAAGGGAAAGCGATTTCACTTGTCGAAAGATCACTCGCTCACATTCCAAGAAATCCCCTAGTAAGTTGTCAGCAACGATTTGCACCATGTCGCCGATGTCCCCATCGCGGATAATGATCACGTCGATGAGGCCATCGGTGGTCGACGCTTTTGGTGCAACTTTGATCCGGCCTGCATTGGTTTTACCGTTGGCGACCAAGACCGCCCAACAATCGAGGTCCACGAACTCTTCTTGATCGCATCTCGCGGAGATGCGAAAGGAGGTCATATCGGGCAAGACTTCGACCGCTCCACGTATGTAAGCAAACGCCCCCCAGCGAGCCTTGATCTCGTCGGTCAACGCTTCGCTGACACGAACGCCATTGCCTCCAGCGGCAACGTTGGCGAAGTAACGGCCGAATCCTTGACCGCCGACGTGAACGACATCCACGGGAACCGGATCGGCAGATCGGATCAACTCAGCGGCCTGAAGTATGTCGTCGGGAATGGCCAACGTGCCAGCAAAATCATTGGCGGTTCCCAGTGGAAGGATCGCCAGCGCCGGTCGATTTGATTCATCAATCGCCATCAAGGCGTTCACGATCGCATTGACGGTTCCGTCTCCACCGGCTGCGACAACCGTTTGGCAACCTTGTGAAACGGCCTGTCGAATTTCACCCGCAAGGTCTCGCTTTTTTGAAAGTGCGACCCAATTCGAATGCTCCGGCGGCAGTACCTCACGAAGTGGGTCTATTTCATCAGCCCTACCGGAACCGGGGTTCCAAAACACAAGCTCCGTTGCGATATCATTTCTGGATCGATCTTTTTGCACCCTCATTTTGAACCCCAATCCATTCTCAATCTTTCGTGTGCCGATAGAAAAGCCGGCTCACAAACCGAGCAAAGGCTGTGCCGACTTTCATCGGAACAGCCTTTTCGAGTGATAGAGGTAACGGAAGTCATCGAGACTTTCGTTTTCCAGCGTGGGCGAAAGTCTTGGCAACTTCCGCGACTTCAGGATCCAACTTCATCACACGTCATTTAGCATGACGATATTTAGCGTGACGATGTCTTCGCTTGACGCTTTGCAACCGAATTCGATTTCGGTGGATTCGCTTTAGGATTTGGCGATTTTCGGTCGGCCATCAGACAGAGTTGATGGGTATCAATCGTCCCATTTGGACTGACCTGAAACGTTTCTTGCAACCCATGGACCGACTGGACCGTGTAGGTAAGGAGATTCATCATCTTTGAGTTTCCTGCTGAGAGGGATAGCAGCTTGGTTTGCTTGGCGCGGTTGGTGTTTGTTAAAGTATTCGCCAGGGACGGATCTTGTTTGCGAACAATTACTCGCGATTTAAAACATCCGTGACTGTGAGATACCGTTTTTGACGTTCATAGCGGTTGTCGCACGAAACTGATTTCGATGCAATGCTAAAAAAAGGCCGCAATGGCGTCGATGTGTCCTTTAGGGGGTGTTTATCGAAAGCTCATGTAACCTTGCCGTTTAGCTGGCATCGTTATTATTTCGACCCCCGATGTGCAAGAACTTGAGTTTAAAGAGGCTTTATAAAAAAAGACGTCGGTGAGATCTGCCGAGCCAAAATTTGCTCCCATCGGACAAATACGAACTTGAAGAAACCTAGCTCCTCTCAAGTTGCATTTCGAGAAATCGGAACCTGATAGATGCAAGCCAATAAAGACGGCTCCACTGAGAGCTCTCCCTGATGCGTCGACTCGCGGCCCCGGCCGAAAGTTTGCCGGGGTATTTTGCCGGGGTATGCGGCCACTGGCTCAAAGTCTTCTTCGTAGGTGTCAGCGTAGCGTCATCAACAAAAGGGGCCCATTACGCAGAGGGCATAAGCAGATACTTGACGAGACATCGCAAGCTTTTGGTCAACTTTCATGTTTCGAATAATGACCGTGCCATTCATGGATGGCACCAAACCGGCACCAAACCGATCACTTTCGGTTTTTCGCTAAACCGGCATGACATCGACGTTGACTTTCAACGATGTGTCTCCCCCGCCGATAATCACGCCTCGCATCGGGCTGACGTCGCCATAATCGCGTCCGATACAAATTGGAATATGATCGGTGCTGCAAAAGCACGCGTTGGTAGGATCGCAGTTGATCCATCCCAGTTTTTGGCCGCCGTAGACGCTTAACCAAGCGTGCGATTCATCGGCACCGACGAGCCGCGTCTGACCTTCCGCAGGCCGAGTCCGCAGATAACCACTCACGTAGCGAGCTGGCAAGCCGATCGATCGCAAACAAGCGATTTGAATGTGGGCAAAATCTTGGCAAACCCCCGCCCGAAATTGAAACGCCTCTTTTGTTTTGGTATGGACGTGGGTCGCTGAAGTATCGTAGCGAAAGTCTTGATGAATTCGCTTGGTCAAATCGAGTGCGGCGTCGACAATCGAACGGGAGTTGTCGAAGGATACGAGTGCATAGTCTGCAAACACTTTGTCGGAGATGACACGCGGTGAATCGAAGCGAAATTCGTGAATCATTCGCCCGGAAGCTCCGACAATATCTCTGGATTCCGATTGGATAGATTGCCAATTTGGCGAGTTCGCGACGCTCAAACACTTCGCCGCTTCGACAGTCACTTCACTGATGACGGTCACGGTTAAGTCGCGGTGCATCCGTTCGATGGCGAACGAATAGACACGGTTCCCAAAGTAGTCCTCGTGTTCTGTGACTCGTTCGGGATGAGGATCGATGGTGATGTCGGAAAAATGACAGGTGATCGACGTTCTCGTTCGAGGCTGCATCCGCAATTGATTTTGGCAAATCGCTACCGATTCGCTGTACCGGTAGGCGGTGCGATGTTCAATGCGATAACGCACCGATTCGTTGGCTATATTGTTGTCGACGGAGGGATTTGGCATGCAATTCCTAGCTAAGTTCTGATGGCTCTATACCGGTCAAGGCCCGCGTCGTTCCCGTGTGAATCAGGTATCTTGCAGCAATAGCATCGGACAAATTGGGTAATCCTTCAATCAGTTTATTGAGTAATTCCTGAAGCCGAAATCGCCTGCCCGACGGATTCACTTCGCTCAGTCGTACGGGATCCGCCATGCGTAGAGCGTGCAACAGACCGCTGGCCAATTTCTCATCCGCCCCAAGGCCTACAAGTTTTGCATCGGTCGGTAACTGGGTAATCAGCTCCCCTATTTGCTGCAACTGAAACCGTAGGGATCGTGGATTGGTTTCGTCGGTAACGAGCAGGTCAATCGTTGCCTCGGGACGGACCAAGTTCAAGTATCGTTGGCGATACGTCATCAGGCTATCGAGCGCATCGAGAACGGATTCGGAGAGAGCGGTTTCGCGCTCAATCGGCTGGACCAACGTTGCATCGAGCAGTTCCGCCGTCTGGTCGGCTCGCTCAATCCGGCGACCGAGTTGCAAAAATCGCCATCCATGGGTTCGGGTCGTGCTCTCATTTGCGATTCCTGCGAACGCCAGTAAATCGGTAATCAAGCGATTCAATTGTTCGATCAAGCGGCCCAAATTGTCAACGTCATGCGGAGCCGCGTCCTCACTATCCCGCCCGATCCGTTGGATAATCCGGTAGGCGTCAATCGAAATTCGATCTCGGACCGCACGTGCATTGGAGACAATCGATTGGATCGTCGACTGCAAACCACGTGGCTGGTTCTTATCGATCACCGAGTCGGGTAACATGCTTTCAATCTTCGGTAGGCTATTCGCCATTCCGTCGAGAGCGTAGCCAGGTTCGATTTGGCCGACCGCTGCCAATGCGGCCAACAAGCGTGGGATTTCCGGCAGATCGCGAAGTTCGTTTTCACCCGAAATACGAACCACGGTTGCTCGCAGCAGTCGCGTGATCGATTCGGCCCGCTCTGCATATCGGCCCAGCCAAAACAGATGCTCGGCAACACGGCTGGGCAATTCATCACCGCTTCGTTTTAGCCGAATCGATGCATCGGAAGGTTTCAAGAGAGTCAATTCCAAGTCGACCGATTGTTGGCTAGTAACCCAGCAATCCATCGTCAAGTTGCCGCTGGTGGTCGACCGCTCCAGTTCATCTTCGAGTGGGCTGAGCCGAGCAAGCGCTCCAGGCAAAACCTCGACTGCATTCTTGGATTGCAACTGGAAGCACCTGAGTGCAACGTGCCAGGGAATCAATTTGTCGCCAGACCAAACCGGAGTCGTACTGTGGTCAAGTTTTTGTTGTGCGACATACTCGTGAGGCTTTGCGTTGATTTCGGCGATTAGCTTTTCTTTCGCTTCGGTTGACATGGCCGACGGGATTTGCGGCGGCGTACCACTGACGGCGAACGCAGGCCGAATCACCAGCGTTTCGAGGTTGTTCAAAACAAAATTGCATTCTGCTTCCCCGCCACACCAGTAGGTTGCCACGTTGGGAAG
>JGI12048J13642_10147153_pt1 | contig 11771 bp, 17 predicted proteins | sample ElkSlonscriptome_16_FD_13642 | JGI IMG/M metagenome (IMG submission 13642) | reverse complement strand
TTTCCTCTCCATCACCTTTTTCTTTTTCCTCTCCATCACCTTTTTCTTTTTCCTCTCCATCACCCTTTTCTTTTTCCTCTCCATCACCTTTTTCTTTTTCCTCTCCATCACCTTTTTCTTTTTCCTCTCCATCACCCTTTCCACCACCGTCTCCATCACCGTCTCCATCACCGTCTTCATCGTCGTCTTCATTATCATCTCCACCACCCCAAATTTGATCTTCATCATTGCTACTGGTGAGACTGGAAGAAGTAGTGCTACTAGTGGTATTGATGGGCATATTAATAGGCTCAATATTGAGCCCCCTCTCCGTCTTGACTGTCGTTTTCGTTTCGTTAGGGGCGGGGGTTGACCTACTGCGACGTCTACTGGGATCTCTACGCACTAAGAAAGCCTCATCACTGCTTTCTTCTTCTTCATCTTCGTCATGTTCTTCATTACCATGCCATGGTGGGGCCAAAAATGTGTTCAATGACTTGTTCATCTCGTATTTTGATTTGGTTATGGGCGCAGGGGTCCTTAAGAAATCTTCGAAAACACTCAAGTATTCGTCTTCATTTAGGTTTTCCCATTCCGCTCTCACTATGTACTTGTAAAACAGGTAGGCTTCGTATATGTTTTGAGGTTGAGATAGAGCTAACTTCGCTATTTTTTCTTTGAGATCGAATCTCTGTTCTATGAAGATAGTAAGGTATTTTATGATGGATGGTGCCGTTAATCTCTCTCTTCCCCAGGGTGTTCTTTTGTGTTCTGCATCTTCACCCCTGCCCAACAACCAGCGCCAAAACCCTTTTAAAAAGTCCGTATCTACCGAATCCTTTTCTCCATCCAAATCGTGCAAGACTTTCCATGTTCGCAAAGCTTCTACCGTTGCCATCCTATGTTCCCCTTTTCTCCTCTTCAAGAGTACCATCTTTCCACCGCTCTTTACATTACGACCATCGTATATCTTTTTTTCTTTCTTTATCCTTTGATCCACCCATCTTTTCAATTTTTTCTTGTAACTGCTGGCGGGTGCCGTTATCTTGTCCAATTCTGCCTCGTAGTCGAACCTACTCAATCCCACCGACCATTTTTTGTTATGTCTTAAAAACTGGGAGAACCTCGCTGGCGTGGCTGGAGATGGATCTCCCTGAAGATGGGAGTAAATGTATTTCGCCATACTTAATATACCTATATTAGATCGAATTTTATTTAATTAAATGTCGATGATTTCAGATGCATCTGGGATCGGTGCTTCTACCAGCACTCTGTTAGATTTGAAAGCCACGACCAACAGATACAATCCTCCTAACAGTAGGGCCATCCCACCCAACAAAAATAAGATATCCATGTTCATCATTGATGATGGTTTCTTGACTTTCTTGTCTTCCACCGAGGCTATTCTTTCGAAAATTCCGCGAGGATCCTTGGTCAGTGGTATCTCCTCTTTTATTTGTATTTTTTCCTTGTTCATTTTTTCTGGTTTTTTCTTTCTAGGTCTACCTCTTTTTCTTTTTGGTTTTGATGCGGCTATCTCTTTCTCTCTCTTTATTTCGGATATGACTGCATTTACCGATTTAGACGGAACTTCTATGACACGTTTGCCACCCATTCCCTCGGCATCTCTTTTCATTTCCAACAAATCTATTTTCTTTTCTTCTGCCATCTTTTTTTTCAATTAGATCCCAGTAACCACCTGTGAAATACCGGCTGGGATCTGGATGGAGGTATGACGAAATGAGTGGGCCTTCTGGCGTGTGATATGTACTTCACATTTTCTGGATGTTTGTCCGTCGTACCATGACCCATCGCCAATTTCTCCATGTTTCTCACTATCCACTCCTCTCTCGTTTTGCTTCCCAACTTTCCATTTCCGTATGGTACGTATTCGTGAGCCTTTGCCAGGCCTTCGTGTAATGTTCCCGCTCTCCTGTTGTGTATCCATTGAAGATGAGCATCTGGATGTTGGTTGTTAGCCGACACTCTTGTTTTGTATTTTTGACTCTCACTTTTCATGAAAAGGGCATATGCCCCCAAACTGGCTAATACCGGTATCGCCATTTATTTATGCATTATTATAGATCGCATCTACATGAATTTAAAAAAGATGTACAACCCGACCAAAACACCTATCAATATTATGATGGGGGTGAAAGGGCTGCTCAGAAAGCTTCCTATTCCTCCTATTCCTTTTCCTAACCCGTATCCCACTCCCTCCACACCCTTTCCGGTGTGATCCAAAAGACTATCCGCGCCGTGCCCGACGTGATCTACCAAACCACCCAAGCTGTCCACCACGTGAAAAACGGAGTTCGTGCCTCTCCTGAAAACGCCAAACAAATCTATCCCCATTTTTTGATGAATCCTTTAGATTTGATCACTTGAAAGTCTCCATCAATCTTCCTCCAACGCACTGAACGTTCTGATGAATCTTTGCATACACGTCCACGAGATAATCCTCCGTCAAAGTGCTATCGAACTTGATCTTCAAAGTCGGTTTGTGAGTGTTGGCCAAGGTGAAGGAGCCCGTGCAATGTTTTCCAGAACTCATTGGGTCCAAAGAAGGAGTGAATCCGTAGATAGGGGCCCCTGGAACGCCATCGTAATAGATGTCACTGTCCATCAACCTCGTGAATTTGTCATCTTGTTCATCAATCAACTCCTTGTTGCTTGCGAGGAAAGACCAAGCCGACACTAACTGCAGATTGGATGGATCTACGAGGGTTGGGTCGGATCCCGCTTCAGCCTTCTTTCTCACCACGAAATACAATTCATAAACAGAATTTTTGATTGACTTTAGTTCTACGCTGTGATAAACACCTGCTGCCAATCCGCTTGGGATGGTGTGTTCTTTGTCGGTTTCGTATGTCCATGTTTTGTAAATGATTCCATTTGCGGTTAGGGTCCTGTCCAACATCTCTCTTCTATCCAATGCGGTATGCTCCACATCGTTGATTCTGAGTTTCAAATCGGACATTGTCAAGGTGGCTTCTCCATCGGTGTAATCCGTTTGAATCAAGGTGTTGTCATTGTTCCAGTAAACTTTAATCTTGATGGTGTCGGCCAAAGCGTTCACTGGGATGTACTTATCGATGCACTCGGACCAAAACGTTGGAATGTGTAGAATGACCTTTCTGCTGGACATTGCCAAAATACTTCTCTCCAGAGGGGATTTGTTCGAATCTATTCTCTCATCTGCACCCACTCTCTTGGCGTAATGAGGCTCCCTCAATATCCTGTGATGAATGGTTTCTGCTGGGATAGTTTGGATGGATTTGCTCCCATAAAGAATCTCAATCCTATCGATCTTATAGATAGGGGCGTAATCGCATAATCTGAGATAATTTCCCGATCCGCTGTGAGTTAGGGCAGACCAAGTCCATTCTAGAGTCATGATTCCATTTCTGTCTGTGTCTTTTTGCAACGTGAAGATTGCATTATTTGAGGTGTTTTGGTCGGGATCCACCAATTTCCAACTTCTCCAGTGATGATTTACGGTGCTCCACATCTTGTAAGTGAAAGGGTTATTTCTGGGATCATTGCTGTGAAACAGAGGGGCATGAATGCCCGTCTGAGAGCGCATACCAATTTCTTTTCCTGACATTTTTTAAAAGAGACTCGGTGTTTTGCAAACGATATCCTGTATTTATTTTTTTTTAGATCAACGAGTCACATCCATTGCCGCATATTTCATGGCTTTGGAAGCATCGTAATCGGTTTTCAAATCCATTATCACTTGCCTCATCTGAGGGTAAGATCTCAACATAAATTCCATGAACCAATGTTCGAACGTTTTCAGGGCCGTCTCGGTTTTCCATTTTTGCTTAGAGTACAGTTCGTTCACATTTTTTTGAGCCTCATCCAATATCGCTCTGGTGTCTTTTGCGGATAGATTTATGTTGTTCGCCATATCCTTCATGGTACCCAAAAATATTCGATCCCCATCACCGGGCGTGTGAGGGACGTAACAAAGACCATCGCTTGCATCGTATCTGTTCACCAGGGCGATGTACCCCTTGTTGAATGTTTTTTTCAAATGTTTGTATATTTTTTTCTTGGTGGTCGAAGGGAGGCTTACTTCTCGTTTATCTCTGTTAGACATGCTGCTTTATCCTCAAAGTGTCGATTGTTTATAAGATTTACAAAACAGAATAAAAATAACAATTCCCAAACACGTGTAAAAAAAAGGTCTAGCATGCGCCACTATGGCTTGAGGTCCAAATCCTTCTCCAGTTTCGTTCATAGTGAATAGAGGGACATCTCTGTTCCTGCCTTTGTCGGTGAAGGCCTGATGTCTTGCCAAACTTCTGCTCATCTCTATGGCCGTTGCGGTATCTATGCCGGCCTGTTCGTGGGGTAGATATCCCGATAGAGTTCTATTGGGAACATCGGGTCCAGAAGGCCCCATGGGATAAATATCACCCTGATTGGATATGCGTCCAACCAGTATACCTCCTCTGAAAGAAGCATCTCCCTTACCATCGAAATAAAAATCGGGCACCGAAGCCATTATCGATCTTTGTCGTTAGAAGGGGCACCAGGCAAAAACCTGTTCTTTCTATTCTCACAAACTGCGCATTCTACCTCCAAAGCTCTTATACCATTTTTAAGTTTTTTCTTCTTTGCCCCCTTACCGTTTTCAGTCTTTTTTTTACATTTAACGCAATAAATCAATTTGTCGGTATCTCCTGGACCGCACTCGTAACTCGAAACCGGCAGACACACCTCTTTCCTGATGGGTCTGTCCTTCACGGGTATGTAAAAATCTGGCGTCATGTGTCATTCACATATTTATTAGACATCAGAAACTTCAACAATATTTCGCATGGTATTGTTTGTTCATCAAAGAGGCCGTGGTACCCATCTTTCCATCAACATTGTAATGCCAACTCCTGGAACCATCTGGATGTTCGTAAACGGTGTGAGGTATTCCATTTTCATCTGCATCTTTGTACATTCTTTTGTAATACAGGGTGTGGTCGTTTGAAGATGTCTTTGGATCTCTCCAAAAATGCTCCCTTGCAGGTGGGTTGTTGTATAAATCGCTCTTGCTCTTTATCCCATCGTCCATCATTTTCTGTTTTTTTGCATTCATGTACATGCCGTACAAGATGCCCCCCAACAACGGAATTCCCATGATATGCCACATCCTTTTTTTGTAAATGGTCTTAGATTTTGTTAATAAGACATGGTCTCAACTTCGAACCAGAATTCCATCCTTTGAAAATTGACGGCATTTCCATCTCTATCCACTATCTTCAATATCATCCTGTTAAAGTGCAAGTCACCATCTCTGCTGTAACACATCAACATGGGAGTACCGAAATTTTGATAATAAACGTCCGTGGGGTTAGTGGGATGAGCAGGAAAATGAAGAATTAGCTCGTTGCTGGGCCAAACGGTGCTCTTGGTGACAGGCATCCCATTGGCGTTTTCAACCTCGAATCTTATGGTCTCTTGATCTGCCCCTAGGACGGTATTGGGAGGGGCCTTTATGTACCAAGCAACCAAACGAATGCACCTAATGTCTCTCATATCCTGAACCTCAACCACATGTTTTTTCTTTGGAACTCCGCTAGTGTCGTTCACCTCAACGTGAAATATTTCGACTATTTTCTCATTGTCATAAGCTCCAGGAGGCAGATGTGCAGTGGATGTGTGGTGTTTGAGAGGGCCATGAACCGACAATTTGTGGGTGGGTGTGGTCCTTCTTTCCTTTGACCTCCTACTAGCTTCTCTGTAAATGGCATTTAACCTGTTCATGCTTTATTTTGCAACAAATCAAGAGGTCTGAAATGTTCTTCGCCCAGATAATTAGACGTGTGTTCCGTCATATCGGTGTGCGTGGTGTACATTACCCCCGCATCCTTGAAATTCACCTTGGCTGGAATGACCTTGGTGTATCCCATGGTGTAAGGATTGAAAGTAAAATGATTCTTGTCCCCTATGATAGTATCAACGTGGGCATCGTAATCCTTGGCATAATCATCCCTTTTGAAAAGGTCATTGTCCAACGCTATGAGATTCTCTTCTTTTCGCCTCAAATTGTCATAAGCTGGCGTAACGTCGCTGTCATGTATCACGATGGAACTGGGATTCCCCAAAGAAGTGGGCAAAGCTCCAGAAACGTGATCGAAACCCAAAGGAACCATCTCTACCTCCCCGTGAGTTTTGCTGTACTCCTTCCAAGTGGTAAAAGCGATACCCCCGGCCAATGCGGCCATTCCCAACTGTATAGCGCCTATCATGATGGAGTTTTTTTTTATTTAAGAAGGGGGGTTAGATCGGGGTTATCGGAGTTCTATGAATATGGGCGGGTTGCATTCTTTGCAGAGGGGGTGAAGGAGGGTTCATAGATTTGGGCAGATCGGAGTATAAATAGTTTTTGGCGAGGTAAGCTCCCGCCGCTACGGCCAAAACGAACAACAACATGTTTTGTCTCTGGGCATTAGACATAATAACACAGTACGTCAATCTAAAAAAAGAAAAAAAGAGAAAGGATCATGACGACCGAACCCAGAGAATTGAAGTACAAGGGGGATAAACCCTCCAAACACAATCAAAATACGCGCATCAGAAAGAGTGCGAAACAACTGGATGGGAGCATATCCAAAAACTTGGACAAATACGGGAAAAATAATTATCAGAGGATACTAGAAAAGGATGGTGGAGCGTTGCGTGCGACCGATTCGACGACCATATCTGGGTTGTTAAACCAATTCCCTGCTAGATATTTTAGCAAAACCCCTCAGGACGACAAATACGCGTTCATTAACAAATACATTGCACGTGGGAAACCCCTTGGAGAAATCGCCGCCCCAGATGACATTATCGATTATGCCATGAAAAAGGATCAAGAGATCGAAAGATTGAAATACGAAGAATGGTTACTTAACATGTTCGGGAAAGCAAGCAGTCCTGTCACCTATGCGGCGCTTAAAAAAACGCACCCAGAGATATGGAAAGCTAGAGCGGATTGGATACATCTCACATCTCGCATACAAGCGTATCTTGCGGTGTTAAAAATGAAGCCCATCACGGAATGGACGAAAGATGACTACCAGTTGAAATACATGATGGACAAGAAGTTGATCGACATACCCAAGAACGGAGTGCACCACCCCGAGGCTTACCAAACAGTAGAATTCAAGAAGGGCATATTCAATCCGCGTAGATTCATGCTTGGTCCTAATACAGGTACCGAGGCCGCGCCATCCGGATTAGATACGTGGTTTAAACTTCCCAGCGTAGGTGTAAAGAATAGGAATTTGAATGCCCCGTGGCTTGCAAGGTTCATGCATGAGGAGAAACCAGACGGATCCCAGTTCCCCTTTGGGTTAGTAGGGCAACTAGATGGAGAAGGGGGAGGGGGAACAGGAACAACAGGACAAGTACAATCAACATCGTGAGGAAATATACTCACACAAGACACCGCTTGATAGGTTTTGATACAACTATCTAAACCGATGTTAAAATGAATCCTTTTTCACTTGAAGGTAGTTCGAAAAACATAGGGGAAAGGGCATTGGATGGCATAGAGGCGGTGTTCACCGCGGTGGGTCTGGGACAGCCACCCTACGGAGACGTGCTGCGCATGTTGACGGGGTTCATAGGCACGACGCTCATACTTTACATCATGAAACCGTCGTTTGCATTCAGTCACGATGTGGCCAGGCCTTGGATATTGGCACCCGGAAGCAGAGAAGCCGGTATAGCACCCACTTTCATCCCTTGGTGGTTGCCTGGCATGGTAGTAGGTTTTGTGTTCGGATGCATGATCTGAACTCAATAAAAAGAAATCGTTTTTTTTAAAAAAAAATACATGTTTATTCATTGATCGTCAAAAATCTTTGCCCCTTCTAACCCGTATCCCACGAAAAGATCTAGATAATTGTAAAATTTATCCACCACCTCATCGGACAGGTCCAATTTTTCGGTATTTTTTTCTGCCAGATCTTTTATCTCTTCTCTGGTCATTCCTGGATTTTCGGCAACGGCTTTTGCGATTTTGAAAGTCTGCAACTGCAATCTGGCCATCTCCATATCTCTTTTTCCAGCATCATCTGCAAACAATTTTTTAGATTTCCTGTTGTAAAAATCTGCCAAACAAGACCCGTCGGTTGTTTCCATGGAGGAAAACATGCCATGTCCAGAAGTCAATAAGGTGCAGAGAAGGGCCATTTTTCCCCTCAACATCGAAATGTCCACATCTTTGAGAAAGGTCAAATCCGACGATATTTCCTTCACCTCCGACAACCACCTGACAAAATTACCGAACTTATCATGAACGACATCATCAACAATGACAGACATTTTTACCCCATCAATTAGATCGATTTTATATCACGGGAATACCAAGACTCATGGAATCGCCTTCTGCCAAATAACCCATGTGATGAAAGAAAGCAAGGGCCAATAAAAGGATGACTATGAACTTCATTTTTCCCACACGCTTTAGATCGATATTTATTCTTCCATGGCGATATCCACGAATTTGTACAACATGACCGCTTCGCATATCATCATGGCGTCTGCCATATCGTGAGCCACATTTTTTGGAACATTTCTCAATTTAAGGTCTTCCGCTTTCCAAATCAAAGCTTTTTTTTTGTTTTTCGAATGGGATCCCGAGTTTCCAATGCCTATGGCCTTCCTCCACGTGATTGGAGCTATGACGGTGACGTCGGTGTTATATTTGGGATGATCTATGAATTCAGAAGCTAGAGCTTGCTCCACCATGGAACATTGTCTTCCCCTCTGCATCTCTATGCCAACATAAATAGTTTCTATGGGCAATCCGAATAAATAAGGGATTATGCTGGCCACCGCTTTTTTAGCCATTCTGGCGGTATCTACCGTTCTATTTTTGCTTCTAATCTTTTTGTCAGGTTCAACGTAATTCCATCCCACAATATATCCTTCCAGGTTCTTGATACAATAAGCTATACATCGGGGCTGAGGATCGATGCCTATAAACAACTTTGAATTAGCGTCTACGTGTCCAACTTTATGTCTCTTGAAAAATTGGGTGAAAGAGGACTTTCTTTTGGGAGGAGAGGGGGGAGATTGCGAGGGCAAGGGGGCCACGATGACGGGCATGTCGATGCCTGCATCGATTTCCATGGAAGAAGACTCGGAAGTGTTGGGGCTAGTGGCGATCATAAAAATATGTGTGGTTGTGATGGTATTTCTCCCGATACTCGTATCGATTTGTATAAGGGGGTTAGATCCAATCCGGATCTGGTTTACGATGGCGTTTACGTGGTTTGCACTAAATGCGGTAGAGTGCACGGTCAAAATGATGTGGGCGATGTATTCGAAAACTTTAAATCCCCTTCTGCAGGATACAAGAGAAAAAACCATTTTAACCAGGTTCTTTTGGCATGGGCCAGGTCGACCGCTAACAAGATGGACGTCGAGATATTTCGTTACTTGTTGCCTTACGCTATTTCGTATAAAATCCAGATTGGAGTCGATACGTTCAAAAAATTCAAAAAATGCGACGTGCAGAGACTGTTTAGGGCGGTGGAATTGCCGCTGTATCTGCAAGAAAAACACAGAAGCACAAAATTCAAAAAAAAACGTTTGAAAAAATTGACCATGAGAAAACAATACACCATGAGATGGTGGGGATACGTAGACGATCTGGTGAGGGCAACGGAAGACAGCAATTACGTGGCATTGGTGCCAGGAGAAGAACTATTGGTTTTACTATCGGCATCTTTCGAAATACTATGCACTGCATTGGATCCTTGCAAACACGAAGAAAAGTGCGATGGAAGAGGAAAAAACTGTTCTTGTGGGAAAGCTGTGATAACATGCTACTACGCCATAAAAAAGATATTGCAGATAATATCGCCATCGGAATACAAAAAATGGAAGGATGCCATACCCAACGACAGATGCGGAAAGGTAAGAGCATGCACCAACTATTGGAACAGGATGATGAAACACCTAAAATGGCCAGAATCTCTGTTAAGCGCACTAAGATTAAAGTTCCCAGGAAATAAAATACTGTTTCAATGACGCCCGTCTAAATATCTTTTAAAAAAAAACATGAGCGCAACAGACACATTAATAACACCCACATACAACACGGTATCCGATAAAATAATAGAACCTCTGGCAAAGATAGGACCAAACGATGCAATATCTTTGAACGAAACCACACAAACCATCACTTTGAATCAACCCACGGTATTCGGGGGAGGATTAACGGGGGCGGTGGACTTAAATATTGCAGATGACTTAACCCTGACGAGCGTGACGGCGACGAATCTAGATGCATCGGGAGACATAACGGCAGACGATATAACGGCAGACAACGTAACGGTGAACGCGAGCCTAATCACCAATGGATCCATAGATTTCAACGTGTTATCCGCACCGGTAAATATGATAGGTTTTGCAACGGACCCGGTACCGGTTACCCTTTTTGCATTGATATTAGGAAGATGGGGCCTTTACACATTTGCAACGTCCACGGCAACATCAAATTCAACGGGATTTCGCATGAGCATAGACACCGCAGTGTTATTGGGAAAGTATCCGGCAGGAATAACGGCAGGAGGTTACGTCACATACAGTGCACCGGTGGTAGATAATGGATCAGAAACGAATGGAAGCATTTGGTTCTCCACGAATTTAGCAACGCGAACCAGATTTTCAAAAACATCATTGTATTCGGAAACAAACTTCACAAACAGTGGAACCAAAGGAGTAAAAATGTTCACGGTGCCAGTATATCTCAAACAATGATTCTGCAATCTAATTGATGGAAGATAAAGAGCAGAAAATGTCAGAATCCGACTACAGAATAATATACCCAAAGTACAACGTGAACGAAAGAAAATTGGTGGAACCAGTGGCATGTTGGGGAGAAAATGCAGTTTTCTTCGATGAGGACACTAACACGATCACATTCAATTACGACGTAGATGCAAGTGGAAAATCCATCGACGTGGGAGAGTTTAACGTGACGAGCATGATGGTGACAAACCTAAATGCAACAAATGTCACGGCAACGAATCTCACAGGAGGAGATATAGTGGCAGACAACGTGACGGTGGAAGACGAATTGACGGTAAACGGTGACCTAGATTTCACAAATGCTCAGGTGTTTTTTGGAGTCTCATACGACGGATTTAATCCATCGGTGGCAACCACAAACACGGCATGCAATTATCTTTTATTGGGAGACATGGCATTGGTTCACATATCCGCACTGGAATCAGGAACATCTAACAGCGTGGATTTTACCATGGACTTCCCGGCGGCAATCCAACCACCAGAGAATATCGTGGTTGATGTGTTAGTGAAGGACAGCGGATCCAATGCAGCAGGGAGTTTATTGATAGATTCTACAGCAAACCAGTGCATCTTTTCGGTGACCAGGCCCCACAGCGGTGGTGGAGATTTCACGAATTCTGGGGTAAAAGGGCATGGAGTTATTAATTTATGTTACAAAATTTGAATAAAAAAAATTTAAAGTCCTAATGGGACTCAAAAAACACAAATTAGAATCTGAGGAGACAAATTCGATCGACAATTCATATGTCATTGATGTGTAAATGATGTCAAAATGAGACATGTCATTGCAATCCTGCACCGCTAAAACGGCAAAGACATTTGCACTCAACCTCAAAAACACAAATTAGAATCTGAGGAGACAAATTCGATCGACAATTCATCTGTCACAATGTCAAATGATATCAAAATGAGACATGTCATTGCAATGATTCTTTTTTTTTTATTTACACCCCCCTCTTCAATATACTTATACTCCCCGG
>JGI12048J13642_10365975_pt1 | contig 11778 bp, 9 predicted proteins | sample ElkSlonscriptome_16_FD_13642 | JGI IMG/M metagenome (IMG submission 13642) | reverse complement strand
GAGTTCCCTGATAGGCATCATAATGCGCGCCCACCACGATGCGTGACTCCCCAGGCCCGTCAAACAGACAGGAGACATTGTGAAAGGGCGTCCCGAAAGCCTCATAGGGCTGGAGTTCAACCTCTCCGCCGGCCTTTCGGAACTGAGAGGCAATATATTCCGCCGTCTTGTCCAGATTTTCAGGATGATGCACATCCCTGGGAAAAAACTCGATGGACAACTTACGCACGGTCTCCTCCATCGTGGGCCGGAGTTCGGAAGGGCTTTCGAGGATCTCAGGAGACGGAGCCAAGCCCGGCTGAGTGAAAAACCACCAGGCACAAAGAAGGAGCAGGCAGGTGATCGCAAGAATACGCAGCACGCCTTTGGCAGTGGATCGGGTAGAAGCGGAGGACATCTCAGGATGTTCTCACATCTGGAGCACAACAACAATACGGATTTCACCCTGAAACGACTGGTTTTACTACTTCCCGTATTTCTCATTTGCTTTATTTCTCAATAAATGCACACCGTAAAAGAAGAACTGATCAGAATACCTTCCTTCACGTAACGAACCCCATCAATCTTATGTCCGAGTCCCCCCGTTATCTTGACGCCACATGTTCTCCTGAAGCCCGCACCGAGGATCTGCTTTCACGCATGACCGTGGAGGAAAAGGTGGGGCAGATGATGCAGCTCGATGCCGGAACCAACCTTCCTTCTCTGATTCAGGATGTCCTGGTGGGTTCGCTCTTGCATATCAACGGAACCGATTCCGACCACGCCATCGAGTTGGCCCGCCACACCCGTCTGGGAATTCCGCTGCTGATCGGCGACGACTGTATTCATGGCCATTCCTTTTACCCCGGTGCCACTATTTTCCCAACCCAACTGAGCATGGCCTGCTCCTGGAATGAAAATCGAATCGAACATGCGGCCCGGATCACGGCACTTGAAGTGGTCGGCACCGGTGTCCACTGGACGTTTTCCCCCGTTCTCTGCCTTACCCGCGACTTACGCTGGGGACGGGTGGGCGAAACCTTTGGCGAAGATCCGTTTCTGATCGCCCGTTTCGCCCGCGCAATGATCCGGGGCTATCAGGGAAACGGCCTTGATGACCCCACTGCGATTCTGGCAACCGCCAAGCACTACGCCGGCTATTCCGAGACCCAGGGCGGGCGTGATGCCTCGGAGGCTGACCTCTCCATCCGAAAACTCCGCTCCTATTTCCTGCCGCCGTTTGAAGCGGCGGCCAAGGCCGGATGCATGGCGTTTATGACCGGATACCAATCGATCGAAGGCCGCCCTTCTACCGCAAATTCCTGGCTGCTGAAAACCGTACTGCGGGACGAATGGGGCTTTGAGGGTCTCTTGGTCACCGATTGGGACAATGTGGGCCGAATGGTATATGAACAAAACATCTGCGCCGACTATGTTCAGGCGGCCGCAGTGGCGGTTCAGTCGGGTAACGATTTAATAATGGCTACCCCTGAATTTCGTGAGGGAGCTTTGCACGCCCTGGACAAAGGTCTTCTGACCATCGAAGACGTGGACACGGTTATTCGGAGAATCCTGCAGCTTAAATTCCGCATGGGATTGTTTGAAAATCCACGGGGAACCGACGAAACCCTCCTCGCCTCGGTGGGATGCGAGTCCCACCGACACTCCAATTTGGAACTGGCACGGGAATCCATCGTGTTGCTGCAAAACCCTAACGACCTTTTGCCCCTCGACCCGGAACAGGATCTGAATGTGGCGGTGATTGGCCCCAACGTGGAAAACGTTCAAATGTATGTAGGCGATTGGGCGGGTGCAAGCGGTCAAATGCCCCCGGAGAAATCAAACCATCCCCGTGAATGTACGGTGACCCTGAAAGACGGGCTTGAGCAGATATCTCCTCAACACTGGAACATTCGTTATGCCAGGGGATGTGGTATTAACGAGGTGGAGCCGGAACATCTACACCCCGCCCTGACCGTGGCACAGGAGTCCGATGTGATTGTGGTCGCGGTTGGGGATGACCTTCCCTTTGTCGGAGAATACAAGTCCACCGGCACCCTGGAGCTTCAGGGGGGACAACTCAGGTTACTTGAGGAATTGTCTGCGTTGAACAAGCCCATGGTCCTGGTGCTCCTTCACAGCAAACCTTCTGTTTTACCGGAGTGCGTACATGAACATGCCGCCATCCTGGAGGCCTTTTCCCCAGGGATGATGGGCGGTCAGGCTCTGTCGGAGATCATCAGCGGCCAAGTCAACCCCTCCGGTCATCTCACGGTTTCGGTTCCCTATCATGTGGGTCAACAGCCGGTGTTTTACAGTCAGGTACGCGGACAGCATGGAAACACCTATGCCGACATCACCCAATCTCCGCATTTCGCCTTTGGTGAAGGCCTGTCCTATACCCGCTTTACCCTTACGGACCTCAGAATGGAGCAGACCGAACTCGGCCCAAACGATAATATCCAGTGCGAGGTCACCCTCAATAATATCGGTGACAGAGCAGGCGCGGATGTGGTGCAATTGTACATCTCCGACCTGGTGACCTCGGTCACATGGGTACAAAAAGAACTAAAAGACTTCAAAAAAATCCACCTTGAGCCCGGGGCCTCCACACGTCTCCGCTTCACTCTGCCAGCCAGCGACTGCTCTCTGGTGGATGCGGAAGGCACCCGTAAGGTAGAGGCCGGGGAGTTCGAACTGGAGGCCGCCCTGTCCAGCCGCGACCCCAACGCCCTGCGGCGGAGGTTTTGCATCACCGACAAATGATCCTGCCCGGTTTGGGAAAAAGGAGGGCCAAAGTATGAGCACTGGCACTAAGGTGCCAGCATCATACCTATGTTGTACCTTCAGCACTTGAGACGAAATCGATTCCCTCCTGAAACGATTAGAATTACGAGTAGGATTATGATTAAGGGAATCAGCATGTATCACATAGACGTTTTATGAACACTTTTAGCCAAGCCCTTTCCAAAGAAGCTCAAGCACGCCTCATCTCTGTGGTGAAAAATGGAACCTACGAACTTCGTTCTGTGGATCACAGCCAGATCGCGGGAAAAAAGGAAGGGGTCAACCTGGTGTTGTACAAGAGCGGGAAGCTTGTGGTTCAGGGAAAAGGTACTCAGGAGTGGATTGAGTTCGTTTTGGAGCCGGAGATTCTTCAGTCTTCGGCTACGGTTTCCAGCATTTCATCAGAAGCCACATCCGCCCCCCTGCCCCGCATTGGAATTGACGAAAGCGGTAAGGGTGATTTTTTCGGATCTATGTCTATTGCCGCCTTTCGGCTGACAGAGGATCTCATGGGTGATCTCGATACCTTAGGCATTCGTGACAGCAAACGAATCAAGTCAGATGATAAAATTGCTACGATTGCATCTGCTCTTCGAGCGAAAGCTTTGGGAAATTGCGAAGTTCTGGTTCTCACCCCCGAAACCTACAATTCTCTGGTCAAGAAGATGGGTTCCGTGAACCGGGTCCTGGCCTGGGCACATGCTACGGTATTGGAAAATCTGTTGGAACGCCATCCGGACACTCAACATGCGATAGCCGATCAGTTTGGCCCGGAGCATCAAATTCAATCTGCGCTAAAGCCTAAAGGAAAAGCCATTTCCCTGATTCAACGTCACAAGGCCGAATCAGACCCCGCAGTGGCCGCGGCATCGATTTTGGCACGTGACGCGTTTGTCAAACAACTCAACGAACTTGGAGAACTTGCCGGATGTCGATTACCCCCCGGCGCTACCCATGTTCGACCCGCCGCTGAAGATATCGTGAAACGCGCAGGGCCGGAAATTCTTACCCGTATTGCCAAAACGCATTTCCGAACCACCCGTCAGGTTTTGGAAGCCACCGGATACGACCCTGCATTGTTAGGCACTCCAGAACCGAAGACCTGGAAGAAGAGGTAACTTTAAGTTTTAGAGGTATGGGGTAACTCCAAGACTTCGAGAAAGTGATTTATTTCCCGCAAGGTACCGAATCGTAAGAGTTTTCGTGCATGCTGACGCGCCTCTTCGGTATGAAGATTTGAAACGAAAGCCTGAACCCGGGGAATCTGCTGAGGATCTATACTCACCTTCCGAATGCCTATCCCAATCAGGAATTTCAGCATGTCTTCATTCAACGCCATGTCGCCACAGACAGAGACATCTACATCGTTATTGATAGCTGAATTTACAATTCGGTACACCGCCCGCAGCACAGCCGGATGATGACTGACATACATATTGCTTACTGACTCGTTCGTCCGATCTACGGCCAGGAGATATTGAATCAAATCGTTGGTTCCAATCGAGAAGAAATCAGCTACGTCGGCAAGTTCGTCAATAATTTCAATTGCGGCAGGCAATTCCACCATCAGGCCAACCTTCGGTTTGGAATTATGCACCACGCCTTCTTTTTTTAGTTCCTCAACACACACGTTGAGAACCGCTTTTGCTTCCTCAAAATCATCCACCGAAGAAATAAAGGGGAACATGATGCGTAAATCTTTTTTCGCCCCAGCCCGCAACATCGCCCGTAACTGTTGTTTAAAAATCGGCAGATTTTTTAAGGAGAATCGTATGGCCCTAAGTCCCAGAAACGGATTCGCCTCTTCATCATGGGTATGATAGGGTAAACGTTTATCTCCGCCCACATCCAGAGTTCGCAGCGTTATTTCCCGGTCATCCCCGATGGCCTGATATATCTTTTCATAAATGAGGCGCTGGGCTTCTTCGCTGGGAAATTCATTTCGAATGATAAAGGGAAATTCGCTACGGTACAGGCCGATTCCTTCTGCTTTGTTTTCGTTGGCAAATTCAATATCACTCAGAAGATTCACGTTGGACAGGAGCTTGATCTTGGTGCCATCCTTGGTGAACGTTTCTTCGGTTACCGCCCGTTTCTCTTCCTCTTGACGGTTTACCAAGGAATCGTATTGCTTCAGAACGGATTCGGAAGGATCTAAAAACAACGTTCCCTGATTCGCGTCGATCAGGATTCGGGTTCCATCATCGATATCCAGAATGGCTTCATTTTCCACAAACACCATAGGAACCCGAAGCGAGCGGGCCAAAATACTGATGTGCGCGGTCACTCCACCCTGAACAATGATAATTCCTTCAACGTTCTGGGCCGCAAACTTAAGTACATCGGAAGGAAGCAATTCACGGGCAATCAAGATCTGGCCCGCATAATCTCCCTGATCTTCTCCGTGCTGTTGAAGGTTTCTCAACAATCGGTGGCCGAGATCTTTTACATCCAATACTTTCTCTTTCAGACGCGGATTTTTACTCTTGGAAAAAAGTCCTATGTAATCATTTACCACCCCGGTGACCGCGCGATCCGCTGGCGTGCCTTTATCAATCAGCCGCTCCATTTCCCCGCTAAATCCGTCGTCTTTTAAGATGAGCAAATGAGCGTTAAATATGAGCGATGCCACATCGCCCAACTTTTCTTCCATCCGGTTCTGCAGTTGGGTGAGTTGGCTAACCGACTCTTGTACGGCAATGTGAAAATCTTTTTTGGTAAAGGGATGCTCGTCGTCATCCGCCGGGGCCATAAGGACATCGTACCCCTGACCGTCCAACACCACAGCAACCCCACGCACAACCCCGGAAGAGGCGGTAATCCCTTTTACGAAGGTGGGAGCCGGTGCAGATGTTGTTTCGGAATCAGGGGTATCTCCAATCCTTTTTTCGGCTTCATGCAAGCTCATGAGAAGTTTTGCATTCTCAATGACCACCGCCAACTGAGAGGAAATCGCCTTCAGTGCTTTGGTATCATTTTCATGGAAGTAATTTGGCTGAGGGTCCTGCGCCACCAACACCCCCACCCGCATCACTCCGCGAAGCAGAATGGGAACCGCCAAAAACGCCTCATATTTTTCCTCAAAAATTCCTTCGATACGTTTAAAGTTTGGGTTCAGCGAACCATGACCCTCACAAATCGGTCGCAACTCTTTCATGGCCGCGCCCACAATTCCTTCTCCCAGCTTTAAGGAAACGTTTCCCACTCCGTCTTTATTCAGTCCCTGTGTTGCCGCCAGGGTAAGACGTTCATTTTCCTCTTCATATAAATAGATACTACAAACCGCTGAGCGCATGTGGTACGCCACGATACTAACTGCGGATTGCAGGAAATCAGAAAGGCTGTCACTTTTCTCAAAAAGCCCTGCTAATTCACTGATATCGCAAATGAGATCTACATTATCTTTTGCCATAGGGCCGTAAACTAGCAGGAGGAATCACGTTTGACCAGTTAGAAGCAAAGGCACTATGAGGGCATAACCAAAATAGGATAACCCGGAGCCGTACGCCTCTATTTTTGAAGTTGGACATCCAACATAAGCTCTTCTCCAATACTGGAAAGCCTTTCTTCCAGTCGGGAAAAGTCGACCTCTGCCGGAAGCCGAACCTGAAAATGGGCTTCAAATAATTGTCCCCCAGACATGGGGGCATCCTGGTACGTGGTATTCAATGATTCGACATTTGCCTGAAATTCCAGGAGGATGTCGGTCAAGGCTTTGACAATTCCCGGTCGATCCTGTCCCATGCAGGTCATGACAAAAATCTCACCACCTCCAACCACGGGTTGAGCTTGTTTACATTCCAGAGCTAAGCCTGTTTCTTCAGAAATGGCATTAAGATTTGCTTTAAAATCCTCTGCACGGGAAGCAGGTGTCGATACCTGAAGGATACCCGCAAATTGATCTCCGATGTGAGTCAAATGGCTGTCCAACCAATCCCCTTCTGCCTCTGCCACCCAACCGGAAAGTGCATCCACCAAACCCGGACGGTCTTTCCCTACAACCGTAATCACCCAGGTAACGGGTGTATTCACCGGGAACCACCAGCAGATACCGGAGTGGCTCCTTCCACCACGAAGGGAGTTGTGTCCCCAGGGTGCAACCGAATGGGCACTCCCGGACTTACCGAAAAATACTCACGTTTTCCGTTAACTCCATCTGGGCTGAAGGTGCAAAGAACCGCCTGTCGCGGCCCCACGTAATGCAGCACTCCAATTTCCCCTTTTTTGTTTGCCTTTAAGTGAGGGGGATAGAATCGCAAATGACGCTCCAGAAAGTGCGTTCCCAAGGTGACCGATTTATCCCGGTCCGTAACCCGTAAAATTAAGACATCTCCACCCGATTGGTTTAGTCCGAAAAGTGAAAAGACACGGTCTTCTTTTTTGCGAACGAGCTCATCAAGCAACATCCCTTTTTTCACATCAAACAGTAGAGGGGGCCCGTCATAGGTGTCTCCATCGACCACGACATGCTGCAACCCACGGTAACTCCGATCTCTGCGTATTTTAAACAGCCGGACCAAATCAAATTCCCGAACGCTGGTCTCACCATCCGGAATCAACCAGGGTTCTGCCAAGAGTGGAACATCGGTTCGGGGAATAATTTGGTTATCCAGGTTCCTCACCCTCAACATCACATGGTTCTCAGCATCCTCTTCACTCAGAACAATGGCTTCGCCCGTGGAATTAGTAATTTCCAACCGTAACGGAATATTGTCATAAAGAAGAAAATTCTTGAAGGGTAAAGAGGAGGAGACGGAGAGCTGAGCAAACATCGTGCTGGCGAAACCCATCGCACCGAGTAGTAACCATCGACGGAATAATTTCTGCATCTTATCGTCCTGTCGCCAGTCTGGCTGCTACTTTATTAGGCAACCCGGCTTCCAGAATCTTCTCCTGGGCCGCAGCCAAATCATATTCTAAACGCTTCAACTCAATGGTATTGTTCATCATGTCGTAAATGGCATAGGCCGCGCGGGGGTCTCCATCACGTGGCTGGCCTACGCTTCCCACGTTAATGAAATACTTCCGGCCTACTTTGATTTTAATTTTCGAATAAAGACCGGAACGGATTTCATCCCCCTTCTCGAAAGCAATCGGGATATGAGTGTGGCCGTAAAAGCACACCGACGTGGTCTGATAATTAAAGTTGGACTCCGCATCGTATCGATCCAGGACATAGCCCCACTTATGAGGGTTATCCAGGGTGCTGTGAACAATGGAAAAGGTTTCGATTCTTCTTGAGTAGGGTAACTCGCGTAACCATTCTTTTTGTTCGTCGGAGAGCTGATTCCGGGTCCAGGTAATTACATCGGCAGCCATGGGATGGAATCCAACCAGTTCATCCTCTCTGGAACCATAATAATCATGATTACCCATCACGGTTGGGGCACCCAACTCGCGGATTTTTTCCAGGCACTCGCTGGGGAAGGCGTTATAGCCGATTAAATCTCCGATACAGACGAACTTCTCAGCCCCCTCCGCCTTCGCATCCGCCAAAACAGCCTCCAAGGCATGGTAGTTGGCATGAATATCTCCAAGAATCGCGTATTTCATAGTGAATTTATGTACAGAACAGAAAAGAGTTGTCGATCATCTACAGCCGAGAATTAAGGACCTGGAGATACACCACCAACATGTACAGTGCCCTCACCCTCCACCGCCGGCAAGCTGTCGTTGGAGTTCCTGAATGGCCAAATGGGTTTTGGCCAAATGCGCGGCCAACACTAAAGAATGATTTTGAATGATCCCAAATTCCGGCCCATTTAACACCATAGGGCTGTTCATGGGCTTATTCGCATTTTCCAATTCGTTTAACACCCTGTTCATAATCCCCATGGCATTGTTATCGTTGATCGTGGCTTTACAGTCCGTCCGAATCGCCAACATCGTATGGTACAACGCGTAGACACCACCACGAACTTGATAAAACACATCGTCCCTTTCAAAAAAACCACTGATGTTATCGTCGCCTTCTTTGTTCGCCACAGCACCCTGCTCTACATCCCCAGCTACGATTTCATCCGTAGGGATTGGTTCGGAAGTAAGGACACCCGTATCAAACGTCACCGAGCCAATATTGTTTTGCAACATGGTGGTATAGCTACCCAACATATTTTTCTGTTTCTCCAGCCAATCGATCAATTGGTCATTCCGTGGAGCAAAATACTGTCCAGGAGAAGCTGCACTATTCAGTTTGTCGAGGTAGTCTTCTAAAAACTGTAAGCCTTCTTTATATTGAGAATCGGTTGAAGGGAGGACAATATTATCGTGCTTAAAATTAAACCGAGCCTCCGCTTCTCGTAAATCTGGGTGGTCCTGGGCATTGACCCCTGCTCGACTCAAATCAAATCGGAGAGCGTTAACCAACACTCGTAACTGAATGACATACCCATATTCCCAGTTCTGCATATTATCCGGAATCTGAGTCATGGGGCTTATTCCGTTGGATTGATATCCACCAGGCTTGGTAAACAATTGATCTACGAGCCTCACCATGGTCGCAACCGTACGGTACCCTACGGGCAGTTTTTGATCGGGCAATCGATGCTCTTTCTCAATCGCCATTTGTTTTGCGGATACCTCCACATCAAATGTAGGAGGGATACGTGTCCAATAGAGGGCAAGCGCAGTTCCAATTACAACTAAACCCAATCCAGCACGGACGGGAATGCGCACGGCTTTCCGATTCCAAAACGAATCAGGATCCGATTCAACCTCAGGCTCCTCTACAGACTCCTTATCAGACTCTTCTGTAGTCTGCTTCCGCAATGTTTCATCATACTCTTCGTCACCAAAATTACTCATAAGATCAATAACCTAAAGAAACATCGCGCATTTCGCAAGCAGGAGCGTCCCCTACTTTTCAGAATCGGCACAAGTCCCCTCTCCTTTCTGCTGTTGAATACGTAATTCGGGGTGGGTAGTGGTCACCACGCTATTGACAGGAACGGATTTCCCTAAAAAGACGTTCGCTCCAATCACGCTGCCGCAACCGATCCGGGTATCTCCGCCTAAAATCGTGCTGTTTGCATAAATAATCACATGGTCCTCCACCGTGGGGTGGCGTTTCACATGTTTGATGGGAAGCCCGTTTTCATCCAGGGGGAAGCTTTTGGCACCCAGGGTAACCCCTTGATAGATTTTTACGTTATTGCCAATTTCAGTCGTCTCTCCCACCACCACACCCGTGGCGTGGTCGATAAAAAACCGACGTCCAATCCGGGCACCGGGATGCACATCCACCCCGGTTTGGGAATGAGTCCATTCGCTCATAATGCGGGGAACCACCGGCACATCCAACAAATAAAGCTCATGAGCTAAGCGATGCGCAGTTACCGCCAACAATCCCGGATAAGACACCTGAACTTCTGCATAGGTCAAGGCCGCAGGATCTCCATCATACGCAGCCCGAATATCCTCTACCACATACTCCCTTATTTTAGGAAAAAATCCAAAGTAGGTCTCCATCACCCGATTGGCTTCCGCATGAACATCCTGTACCGGAGCGCATCCGCCCTCGGTTTTTACCGCCCGACCTTCCCAGCGAAAATGCAAGCTTCGTTCAATCTGTGGGCGCAAATGACTCCAGGCCTGACTCAATCGCATAGTCAAAAATATCGCAAACTGATCTTCATCGAACTCTCCGGGGTTCATTCTCCCCGGTAACATTAAATCAATCAGCATCTTTAACGCATCAACCACTTCCTCTCGATTGGGATAGTCGGACAAGACGTTCTCAGGAATATCCTCTTTGGAATCCGAATACAGCGGGGCAAGCCGATCCGCAGTCTGCTTGAAAAAATCGGCAAAATCATCTGAATGGAGGGAATCGTTCACGGGTTTCTGATACTCAACTTCAGGAGTGCTGTCTACGAAATTCAGTGAACAGCAACGGTTCGCGATTGCCGAAACCCAACTCTTTCCTCATGATAAGGACATGGCAGATTTCCAACACATCCTGGTTCTCATAAATCCCCGCTCCGGATTAGGAGTTTCCGAGCGACGACTCATGGAAGCCTTTCAGGAAGTCTGGGACATTCCTCCTCGTATGGTCAGCTACCAATTCAGTCAGTCCATGGAGGATGGGGAACGAAAAATTGATCAGGCGATTAAGAACGGTGTCGATACCGTGTTTGTGGTGGGGGGCGACGGAATGATCAATACCGTAGGCGGACACCTTCTAGGCACGGGCGTCACCCTTGGCGTCATTCCCGCAGGAAGCGGGAACGGGTTCGGTCGGCATTTTGAGATCCCGCTTCAACCTGTGAAAGCGGTTCAGGCACTAGCCAAGGGATCGGTGCGCGAAATTGATGTCGGATTTGCCAACGAACGCCCCTTCTTTGTCACCTGTAGTCTGGCCTGGGATGCGGCAATCGTGAAAAGCTTCGAAAAATCACCTGTACGGGGGGTGCTGCCCTATATCTTTGCCGCCGCCTACGAACTGTTTGACTATAAACCGGAAGAATTCAGCATACGCCTGGATGACAGCCCCGCACAAACTGTAGACCAACCCATGCTGTTCACCATCGCCAACTTAACTCAATATGGAGGAGGAGCACTGATCGCCCCTCAAGCCCGCGCAGACGACGGAAAACTCTGGCTCACTTATGCCAAGAAATCCGATGTGCCGAAATTGATCCCTCAGCTCCCCAAATTCTTTGAAGGAAAAATAAACCAAGTCGACTCCATCGTCACTCATGCGTTCACCAAACTCCACGTCGTCCGGGAAACCGCTCAACCCATTCAAGTCGACGGCGAACTCATGGAAAGCCCGGCCGAAGTCACCATCACCATCCGCCCCAAAGCCCTGAAAGTGTTACTACCTCAAATTTCCTGAAGGAAAATCATAACCCTACCTATAAGAAGGAATACGAAATATGAACTTCTACCAATACAGACAAAAACTTTTTGAGAACGATCCCGCAAATTTGCACCGATCAAAGAAGGAACTCATGAAGAAGTACGAAACGTACCTCGAAAGCGAATCAAATGATCTTGAAGCGGAGGCTCCCC
>JGI12048J13642_10457527_pt1 | contig 11785 bp, 9 predicted proteins | sample ElkSlonscriptome_16_FD_13642 | JGI IMG/M metagenome (IMG submission 13642) | reverse complement strand
GTACGTACAAAACCCGAAAGAACAAAAACATAGAAGGCTATCTTCTTGGCGACAAGGACATGAAGTGGGCCACCATCGGCCTTTCGGTAATGGCTACCCAAGCCAGCGCCATCACATTTTTGAGTACGCCGGGGCAAGCATACGAGTCGGGAATGGCCTTCGTCCAGAATTATTTAGGCTTGCCATTTGCCCTGATTGTGGTATCCGCGGTTTTCATCCCGATCTACTACAAGCTCAAGGTTTACACGGCCTATGAGTATTTGGAAAAACGATTTGACCTCAAGAGTCGTATGCTCGCAGCATTTTTATTCTTGGTACAGCGCGGATTGGCGGCGGGAATAACCATTTACGCTCCTGCCATCGTTTTGTCTTCAGTACTCGGCTGGAATCTCAGCATCACCATCATCGTAGTAGGAATACTGGTGATCATCTACACCGTTTCGGGTGGTACGAAGGCTGTCAGCTTAACACAAAAGTGGCAAATGGGGGTAATCCTTATCGGTATGGCCGTGGCATTTGCCACCATTATTTACAACCTTCCGAATGGAGTCGGTTTTCTGGATGGCCTTCAACTCGCAGGAAAAATGGGCAAGACAGAAGCCATCGACTTCAGCTTGGATTGGAACAAGCGCTATACATTCTGGTCGGGCATCACCGGTGGATTTTTCTTGGCGCTATCTTATTTCGGAACTGATCAATCACAAGTGCAGCGATACCTTGGCGGAGCTTCGGTAAAGGAAAGCAGAATGGGATTGATGTTCAATGCGGTGCTCAAAATCCCCATGCAGTTTTTCATCCTCCTTACAGGGGTGATGGTTTTCGTTTTTTACCAATTTCAACCGCATGATGTCCTTTTCGATACCACCTCGCTCGAATTGGTAGAGGGAACCGAGTATAAAGCGGACTTGGAAGAACTGAGGACTGCACATTACGAAATTCACGCAGAAAAGAAGCAAGCCGCCCTCAATTACTTAGAAGCTCAAAAAGGAGGTTCTTCAGAAAACACGAAACAAGCCGAAGCAAAACTCAATGAGCTAAAATCTCAGGCTTTTATAAAGAGAGATGAAGCTAAAGCATTAGTGGAACAAGCCTTTCCAAAAAACACCCAAAAGGATTCGGATTATGTCTTCATCAGTTACATCCTGAATTTTATGCCCTCGGGACTGGTCGGTCTGCTCTTGGCGGTAATCATTTCTGCAGCTATGTCAAGCACCGCGGGAGAATTGAATGCACTTGGTTCCACCACCTCGGTTGATTTCTACAAGCGAATCATCAAAAAAGACGGTGATGAAAAACACTACCTCATCATGTCAAAGGTGCTCACTGCATTTTGGGGTATTCTCGCTGTAGGTTTCGCCTTGTATGCGGACTTATTTGAAAACCTGATCGAAGCAGTAAATATTCTCGGGAGCCTTTTCTATGGAACGATTCTGGGAATTTTTCTAACGGCTTTCTTCCTGAAAAGAGTAAAAGGAAACGCAGTATTTATTGCAGCCGTGGTCACCCAGTCTTTTATTCTGATTTTATACCAATTCAAATCAGAAAGCATCTCATACCTCTACTTTAATGTAATCGGCTGTGGCATGGTCATGCTAATTTCCTATTTAATTTCTCTATTCATCAAAAACAAAAAAGCCATCAGCGAATAGCGAATGGCTTGAATTTTTTTAAAATCTAGTCGGATCATTTCTCCTTGGCTTTCTCCAACTCCTTAAGCATCGGGAGAAAAGCATAAACCTTCTCGGGTTTTTCATTGCCATAGCGGTCATAACGCTTCCATACCCCATACTTCTCTCCTTCTCTGTATTCACCGGTAGACTCGACTTGACCCGATTGGTAATAAAAGGTGAACAAACCGTTTGGCTCCTTCATTCGCTCATCTGAATACCAACCTTCCATCTTTAATTCACCAGAAAGGAAGTAAGCTTTGTAATGATACAAATCATTGGAAACTCCGACCAATTCGCAATAATAGGTGGCATTTTTCTTTTTGGTTTCCCGCATTCGCTCGTCCAGATAGATCGCATCCTCATCACCGTGATCGGCGGCGGTCACAATTCCGAACTGAATGAAAAGCATCGAGATAAGTAGAAGTACGCGCATAGCACTGAATGTTTAGAAAATCTTACGGAAATCAAGTGCTAAATGTTTCCGCGATTTTGGTTAGCATCGGCAAAGTTACATCATCCATCCGTCACGATCCAACGATCGGTATTGAATAGCTTCCGCTAAGTGCTGTGTGGCAATATTTTCAGAGGCATCCAAATCGGCGATAGTGCGTGCAACTTTTAAAATTCGTGCATAGGACCGAGCGGAAAAACCAAGTCTTTCCACGGCATTTTTGAGTAGTGCTTCCCCTGCCGAGTCAATTTCGCAATGTTTTTTCTGCAGCTTCGGAGTCAGCTGTGCGTTTGCATAAATCTCTTTTTCGCCAAGGTAGCGTCGCGTCTGAATATTTCTGGCTTCAATGACTCGTTTTCGAATTGATCGTGAGGGTTCACCCGATTCACGATTTCTCAATTGTTCGAATGGTACGGGATTCACTTCGATATGTAGGTCAATTCGATCAAGCAGGGGGCCTGAGATCTTCGCAAGGTAACGCCTCACGGCAAATTCACTGTCAGCCGATTCGCCGGGCTGAAAGAAATCACCACTAGGTGAAGGATTCATCGAAGCAATCAGCATAAAAGATGAAGGGTAATCGACCGAAATCTTTGCCCGAGAAATTGTCACCACCCTATCTTCCAGTGGTTGGCGTAATACTTCTAAAACGGATCTTTTGAACTCAGGCAATTCATCCAAAAAGAGAATACCGTTATGAGCCAAGGAAATCTCTCCCGGCTTCGGGTTGCTTCCTCCACCGACCAAAGCAACATCTGAAACCGTGTGATGGGGATTTCGAAAGGGTCTTTCCGTGATCAGTGAATCGTGCGCTCCCAAAAGGCCGCTCACTGAATGAATCTTTGTGGTTTCTAATGCCTCCTCCAGCGTTAGCGGCGGAAGAATGGTCGGGATTCTTTTGGCCAGCATGGTTTTACCAACTCCGGGCGGACCGATCAGTATAATGTTATGCCCGCCTGCCGCGGCTATTTCCAAGGCCCTCTTGACATTCTCCTGACCTTTCACATCACTAAAGTCCAAGGTCGTATTCGATTCCTTTTCAGAAAAGACTTCATTGACATCTACCTTTACCGTTTCGGGGCTACCCATCTCACTAACGATCTCAATCGCTTCATTCAAATTCTCCACACCAAAAATGTCAATACCCTCTACCACCGCCGCTTCACGAGCATTTTGGATAGGCAGGATGAAGGCTTTGAAGCCATCATCACGGGCCTTGATGGCCATAGGTAAAGCACCTCTGATGGGTTGCAAACCACCGTCCAGAGATAGCTCACCCATAATCAGGTAGTTTTCCAAACGAGGAGCCGATATTTGAGTAGAGGCCGCCAAAATACCCAGTGCCAACGGAAGGTCATAGGCCGATCCTTCCTTGCGTATATCGGCGGGAGCCATATTAATGGTGATTTTCTTTCCGGGGAGTTTAAATCCGTTATTTGAAAGAGCCGCATCTATGCGCTGTTGACTCTCTTTCACGGCACTATCGGGTAGGCCGACCAAGTGAAAATTGATACCTCCCGAAATATTCGCTTCAACGGTGATCGTGATGGCATCGACTCCATACACCGCACTTCCGTAGGTCTTGACTAACATAATTCTGTTTTGGTTATTTAGCCTAACCTAACACTCATAAGTCAATTCACAGGGTAAACTCGAAGAGGTCACGGCAGGCAGTTACTCAGCAATGTGACGCTCAATATAATCAATTAATGAATGAATAATTTTGATATGAACCTCCTGAATTCGGTCGGCGTAGCCTTTATGCGGCACACGAATTTCCACATCGCTCAGATCGGCTAGTTTTCCGCCTTCATTTCCCGTGAGGGAAATCAGCTTCATACCTTGGGCTCTTCCAGCTTCAAAAGCTCTGACCACATTTCCCGAATTCCCGCTTGTACTTATACCTAATAAGACATCACCTTCATTTCCCAAAGCTTCTACGTACCGAGAAAAAACGAATTCGTAGCCGTAGTCGTTGGCTACACAAGCCAAGTGAGAGGGGTCGGAAATAGAAATGGCGGGAATGGCTCGACGATTGTCGCGGTAACGTCCTGTAAGTTCTTCGGCAAAGTGCATTGCATCACACATTGAACCACCGTTTCCGCAAGAGATGATCTTGCCGCCGCTGTTCAACGTCTTGACCATGACTTTGCCTGCTTTGTCGACACACTCAAAAAAGTCAGGATCTGATAACACTTTTGAGAGCACTTCGTTTGCCTCAACAAAATGAGATTTGATGGAATTCGTCATGGCTCAAATGTAGTGAAAGATCAAATTTGACTGAGGGCCCACTCCTCGGCCTCATCCATGTACCTGAAAACTTTGTAAGGAACAGGCTGAGGGGTGATGGAAAAAATGGCCTTTAAGATCAATCGAATCGCCAAGTTGTCGATGACATAAGCCGTTCCGGCACATTGCCTTTTGAGCATCTTCTCGTTTTCGGTCAGCCAAGATGCTTGTCGCTTTTGGTGCTTGAGTGACGGCAATACGGCATTTCTCGCATCGAAGAGAATTGCGAGCCTACTGCCTTGCTCATAAACCGCTTTCATCTCGGTGAGGTATAAATCGAAATTGTCATCTTCTGCGGATTTGCCTGTGAATGTGATACGAATCAATGGAAATTGAGAATCATCGACTAGGGCGTATTTTGGCATTGCAAAATCAGTTTTCGAAAGCTTTTAACCCCCTGTTCAACCATTCCTTAAAGTCATCGACCGTTCCGTAGTCTTGATAATTTGAAGGCTCTATGATCAGCTCTTCATTGTAGTTGAGCAAAACGTAATAAGGCTGAGCGTTTACACCGAAACGCTGCTCTTGAAAGGCAGCCCATTTATTCCCTATGTTTCTCAATTTCTTTTCGCGACCACCTGTCAGCTCTACGGTTATCTGCTCGTCTTCGGGCAGTGGTGTTTTTTCATCTACATAAAGTGAAACCAAAACAACATCGTCGGCGAGCATCGACTTTATTTCGGGGTCTGACCAAACTTGCTGTTCCATTTTCCTGCAGTTTACGCAGGCATGACCGGTAAAGTCAATCATCAAGGGCTTACCTGATTCTTTGGCTTTCGCAAAACCTTCATCATAATCGAGATAGGAGTACACTCCCGGCACAACGAGGTGCATTCCATCCTCATGTCCTCCTGACGAATCTCCTCCTCCACCGTAATATCCTACTCCTAAAGGACTTTCGCTATAGCTTATTGGTGGCGGAAAAGCAGCAATCAGTTTTAGCGGTGCTCCCCATAATCCGGGAATCATGTAAACGGTAAAGAAACCCGTCAAAACAGCTAGCAAAAGCCGTGGAACCGAAATATATTTCAAGTCACTGTCGTGCGGCAATTTGAGTTTTCCCAAAAGATAAAGTGTGAGGAAGGCAAAAATGATAATCCAAATGGCGATGAATACTTCTCGCTCCAGCAAATGAAGCTGTAGCACCATGTCGGCATTCGAAAGGAATTTGAAGGCAAGGGCTAATTCTAAAAATCCCAGAACAACCTTTACTGAATTTAACCAACCGCCTGACTTGGGCAATGAATTCATCCAGCCGGGAAAGGCGGCAAAAAGTGCAAACGGCAAAGCGATAGCCAATGAAAAACCCAGCATTCCAATGACAGGAGCCGTTCCACCAATTGAAGCAGCTTCCACAATCAGGGTTCCTACAATCGGCCCTGTGCATGAAAAGGATACCAGGGCCAAGACAAATGCCATAAAAAAGATTCCGATCAAGCCGCCTTTATCAGCTTTGGAGTCTGCCTTGCTAATCCAGGAATTCGGCAGGGTGATTTCGAACGCTCCTAAAAAGGAAATTGCAAAGATGATGAGCAGTGCGAAGAAGACCAGATTGAACCACGGATCTGTGGATAGCTCGGACAAGACGGAAGCCCCGAAAATAGCCGTTACCACTACCCCGAGTACGACGTATATAACAATAATTGAAACCCCGTAAATAATCGAATTCTTGATTCCCTCGGCTTTGGTCTTGCTCTGCTTGGTGAAAAAGCTAACCGTCATTGGAATCATGGGAAATACACAGGGAGTAAGTAGAGCAGCAAAACCGCTTAAAAAAGAAATCAAGAAAATGCCCCAGTAGGACCTTTTCTCATTCGAGACATCACTCCCGATTGATTTGTCCGAGGTGGTTCCACTCACTTCTCCTCCCTTGAGCGAGTAGGTGAAATCCGCCTGCTCCATGATGCATTTTGTCTCATCGCAAACCATGTAGTTTACAAACCCTTTCGCAGAAATCGGCTTCGAAGATTCTTTCCTGATTTTCTGGGTAAATCGAGCCTCCTTCTCAAAGAAGTCGATTTCCATATCAAAGACAGGATCGTATTCTGTCTTTGGTTTCGTTTCGGAAGGTTTTCCGATTAGCGAGTATCCTTCTATCTCTTCAAAGATCAGCTCAGTTGGCATGGGGCCATCGTCGTCAATGTCAATATTGACTGAGTAGAGATGCCACGGTTTTTCGATTGTCGCTTCGGCTACTAAAGTAGCAGTAGAGTCCGTTTCGTCTTTCACAGAGAACCTCCATTCTACAGGTTCGAGCACCTCACTTTCGGAGAGGGGTTGAATGGAAATTGGCTTCAAAGCCGGCTCACTCTCATTTTTGGTCTTTTGCCCTCCTTTGGCACCGTCTACCTCTAGGTCCAAGTCAACGTCTTCAGGTGGAAGACACATTTCATCGTTGCAGACCATAAAGGTCAGGTAGCCATTGACCTTAAAGTCATCTTCTGTCAACCGTTTGATAGGGAGTCTAAATTTGGCCTTCTTGTCGTAATAGTTGAGATCCATGTCGAAATTCGGATCGTACTCTGTTTTATACTTCCCGCCTTCCAACTTTCCATCGACCTCGTATGAATCGTTCTCATCGAGCGTAACTGATGTAGGTATGGGCCCCATATCTGAGCCAAGTTCAGTGGCATATAAGTGCCAACCTTCCTCTATGGTAGCCGAAAAGACCAGTTCGGCTGTATTATCTCCGGTGTTCTTTACCTCAAATGCCCAATCTACCGGATCGTAGACCTGAGCGTGAAGTGTAAAAACTGCCGTTAAAAAGAATAGGATGGATGCTTTGATTTTCAACATGTGTGAAGGTCTGATTTTAGCAAGGTCAAATCTACATTTTTTAGATTTTTAGCACCTCTTTTTGGAAATCATTGTTTGATTCCTATTCTAAGAAATCAATTTCTTCTCCCTCTTTTAAGTTAAATCGACGGCGAATCAACCAAACGGCCAAATAAATTAACGCCGTATCGGTCAAAGCGACCAATACCTTGAAAAGCCAGCCATCTGCAATGAAGCTCCCGATTGTTTCTATCGGAAGCACTCCCGCGAACAGAACCAAAACTACCAAAGTAGTGTCAACCAACTGGGATAGTATGGTCGACGCGTTGTTCCTCAACCAGAGTTTCTTCCCTTTTGTCAATTTTTTCCAAAAATGGAACAAACGCACATCAACTAATTGAGCCGTGAGATAAGCCACCATCGAAGCGAGAATGACCCGCCACGAATTTTGAAATACGGTATTGTAATAATCATTGTTTACGGGAGAATCTTCAATAGCCGGGAAGAGACTGCCGAGAAAAAGCATAAACAAGACGAAAAGCGAAGCAGCAAATCCCGTGTAGACCACGGCATTGGTTTTTTTCCGACCGTAGATTTCTGACAAGATGTCGGTGAGCAAAAAGGTTATAGGATAAGGCAAAACACCTGCCGATATAGTGAAAACCTTAAATCCGAGATCTACGGTCACGAATTTATTGGCGATCAAATTGCACGTAATCAGAGCTGTAATAAACAGCCCTCCCAACAACAGGTACAAACCGAACGCTTCCTTTTTTTGCACCCTCATTGTAGTTTGAAGTGGATGACCTCCTGCGATTCGGCCCCAACCTTGAAGCGATCATCAATTCTATGCCCGATTAACCAGCAAATTTCTTCGCCACTGAGCAGAACAAAAGTGCGCTCTTTCTCGGGAACGGAAACTTTTTCATCAACCAAATAGTCGCTCACCTTTTTTGAACCACTCATGCCTAAGGGTTTAAACTTATCACCGTTTTGCCAAATCCTGATTTTGAGGGGGAACTCGAGTTTTTCAAGGGGTATAAAGGCCTCACGAGGATCGTCAGGGTAGCTCACCGGAACAGTCTCAACTTTCCACGATAGGTTTACAGGCTCCGCTAAATTTCCTGCTTTCTCACGTCCTATCTGAATAGACTTGGCCGGGCTCATGCTGTTATTTCTGAGTACGAAGCCTTCCCGATCGCGATAGGCCGTAAATCGTTTTCCGATTATTTTCTTTCCCGAATCACTTCGCATCAATTTCTCGAGTTGATCTAATTGACCCGACTCAAATCCTAATTCTTCAAATACGTATTTGTGCAAAGGAGGGTGGTCAAAAAGGGAATCCCAATCACTGTTTGAGATTTTGCATGTGAAGCCATCCGTATCCAATTTGGCGATGAATTTGCCTGCGGCCCGCTTAAAATAAGTATCGGCTTCCGCCAAAAACTCCAGCGAACGCCCTGCTAATTTCACTGCATTTTCATCAAGTTCTTCCAGTACAGGAATTAATTGATGCCTGATCTGATTTCGCAAGTAGACGTCTTTGAGATTAGAGCTATCATCCCGCCACTTGATGCCGTTTTCCTTCGCAAAATCAACCAACTCTTCTTTGCGGTATGGCAAGAGTGGACGGTAAATGCGAATATTTCTTTCGGGAATAGACTTAAGGCCCTTCAGGCCGGTTCCCCTCAAAAAATTAATAAAGAAGGTTTCCAATCGGTCATCTAAATGATGAGCCGTAAAAATAAACCTGACGGTATTTTCTTCCATCAACTCTGAAAACCAATGGTAGCGAAGTTCTCTTGCCCTGCCCTGAATATCAGAACTCCGATCAGTCAGCTCGAAAGAACGACAGAAAAGAGGTATTTTCATTTCCGTGCAAGTCTTTCGTACCAAAGCTTCATCCGAATCGCTTTCATTTCCACGAAGGTGATAATTGGCATGAGCCGCAAAAGTATTGAGTCCCGCTGCCCGACAGAGATGAAGCAAAACCATGGAATCTACCCCACCGCTCAATGCCACCAGCACTGATTCGCCTTCAGCCACCCCTAATCGGAGAAGATTATTCTTAAATTTTCGTAGGTTCATTCTGTGTTTTACCTAAGCTCTGCATCAGTGCTTCTGCTTTAAGAAAACATTCGTGATATTCTTTAAGCGGATTCGCCTTGATCGTGATGGCGCTGCCTACACCGTATGCCAATTTTTGAGTTTTGTTTTGATAAAACAAGGTGCGAATCAGAACATTAAAATCAAAATCTCCCGAGGGATGAATAATTCCGAATGCACCCGAATAGGCACCACGTTTGAAATTTTCATGATCCTCGATCAGCTTCATTGCGCTGATTTTCGGTGCCCCCGTCATGGATCCCATGGGAAAACTCGCTTTGATGGCATCCCAAGAGTTCATTCCGTCCTTCAGTTCGGCTTCTACCGTGCTGACGAGATGATGAACCGTTTTGAAAGTATGAACGCCAAAAAGTTCAGATACCTTGACCGAACCACGCGCTGCTACTCGCGATAAATCGTTTCGCACCAAATCGACGATCATCACATTTTCGCTTTGCTCTTTTGGGTCATAGAAAAGATCGGATTTGGCTTTGTCATCCAAAAGGGGATCTGTCGAGCGCTTTGCCGTGCCTTTAATCGGTTGTGAAATGAGTTTTGCACCCGTTCTTTTCAAGTAGCGCTCGGGTGAGCCTGATAGCACAAAAAAATCTCCCAATCCGGCAAAGACGGAAAATGGCGCTCGCGTATTTCGCCATAAAGAATAAAATCCGGAGTAAGGATTAAAGTCCGGACAATCAGCCGAAAATTGAATGCAGTAATTGGCCTCATAAATGTCTCCTCGTTGCAGGTGTGCCTTCAAGGAATTGGCAGCCTCCAAATACTCAGCTTCGGTGGTACTTGCCAGAGGATGAACAGCCACCTGCCGGCTTTGAACAGGTTTTGCCGATTCCCACCGTGAAACAAATTCCTCGCCTATTTCAGCGTCTATCGCTTCGCAGAAAAGCTTACCTGATTTATATTCACATTTTAAGTCCGACTCAAAAAATGACGCTTCGGGAGAATCGAGACAATCCGAATTTTTGGAAGTGAGTTTCTCCAGATCATTTTTCAAATCATAACCCAAGAACCCACAAACTTCGCGTTTAGCCTTATCTTGAAAATCTTCAAGTGCTTTGAAAGCTCCTTTTGTCGCGTGAATCGTGACGGATTTTTTTCCACCGGCATAAAACGTAAAAGAATCAACGTCGGTAAGGTATAGCGCGAACCAAGTGTACTCCTCGGAGGTAGAAATTATTTTTTGCAGCGTGTAGTCAGCTTGCTGCGAAGTCGGTAATGTGGTATGCCAGTTATAAGCCAATCAGAGTCGCTCTTTTATCATTGATTCCATGGTCTCTATCCACATGGGATGGTCGTTGAGACTTTCTACCAACTGAACTTTCTCTCCACCGTACTTCTCAAAAATTTCTTGGTATTCATCGCCTATCTCGATGGTGGTTTCCAAACAGTCAGCCACGAAGGCAGGAGAGAAAACCAAAAGTTTCTTAGCTCCCTTTTTACCCCATTCCTCAACTACCTTATCGGAAAAAGGTTCAAGCCATTTCTTGTCCAGACGGGATTGAAAACAAACGGTGTAATCCTTTTCGGAAATGCCCATTTTCTCAGCCACCAATCTGGTAGTCGCATAGCAGGTGGCCTTATAGCAAAAACGATTCTCGTCGTTTATCTCCGATTCGCAGCTATGATTCGAACATTGTCGGTCTTCGTAGACTTTGTCGACTTGCCGCACGGGCAACCCGTGGTAAGAGAATAAAATATGGTCGTACTCTTTCAGATCGTACTTCTTTGCTTGCTCCACCACGGTATTGATATAACCCGGATGATCGTAAAACTGGGAGATGATCTCTATTTCGGGTATGACGTACCATTTACGAATCAACTTCATTGCTTTTTCAATGGCCGACCCCGAGGATGCTGAGGCGTACTGAGGGAACAAGGGAAAGACAATCACTCGATCGTATCCGGCCTTGTCCATCCTATCGCACACCTCTTCCAAAGAAGGTTTGCCATAGCGCATGGCCAGCTCTACTTCGGCGTGACCTGCAAGCTTTTCGCGAAGTACATCGCGCACTTTATAGCCGTACTCCAAGAGCGGTGACTTACCGCCATTCAAATCAAAAAGCTCCTTGTAGATCTTCGCTGATTTTGGCGCGCGAAAAGGAACGATGATACCGTTAACCAGGATCGCTCTGGCCGCTGCGGGAATGTCGATCACCCGAGGGTCGTTCAGAAATTCCGTGAGGTATTTTCTCACATCACTCACCTTGGGACTATCGGGAGTCCCGAGGTTAATCAACAATACACCTACTTTCTTTTTCATACGGTTTCTAACAAGAATCGGAGGTTCATGTTTTCATTAAATATGCATGGCGCGATCCTCCGTCGCTGCAAGCGCCGCCTCTTTTACCGCTTCAGAATAAGTCGGGTGAGCGTGACTCATCCGTGCGATATCTTCGGCACTGGCTCTATATTCCATGGCAACTACTCCTTCTGATATTAGGTCAGCTACCCGAGGACCGATCATGTGTACACCGAG
>JGI12048J13642_11278710_pt1 | contig 11786 bp, 3 predicted proteins | sample ElkSlonscriptome_16_FD_13642 | JGI IMG/M metagenome (IMG submission 13642) | reverse complement strand
CGGCGGGTGATGATTTCCCCAATAGCAGTTGGACGGGCGAAGCATTAAATTCTACAAGTGGATCTGAGGTTACCGCTAACCCTGAGGGTATAGGTGAGACCTTTGTTTACACAGTTACTTCAGAAATTGACGGATGCATTTATGTTGATCAGGTTGAAGTTACCATATTCCCGGCAATTGTTCCTTTCAATGCATTTACCCCAAATGGCGACGGGATCAATGATACCTGGGAAATTGGGAATATAAATGAATGGCCTAATGCGCAAATAATTGTGTTCTCAAGGTGGGGACAAAAAGTATTTCAGGCCACTAATTACGACAATGACTGGGGTGGTGATGACCTGCCTTCGGCTACATATTACTACGTAATAGAACTTAACCCTATTGAATTCAATACGGAGCCTTATACCGGCTCTGTAACGATTGTTAGATGAAGAAACTTCTTTACATCCCATTGCTTCTTATTCAGTTGAGCCTAATGGCCCAACAAGATGCCCAATACACCAATTTTCTATTTAATGCTTTTGCGATTAATCCTGCCAATGCCGGCCTTAAAGAATGTCTTGATGCGCGCGTAGGATTTAGAACACAATGGGTTGGATTTGAGAATAATCCAAATACCGTTTCAATCAACGCGCATCAGCAAATCAAATCTTTGAGCAATCCCCGGGGTGCTATAAATGGTGCCGGAATTATGATAGAAAGCGACAATACGGGTCCTTCGAACAGAACATCGATCCACGGTGCATGGGCTGTTCACGTTCCACTTTCGCGAAAAACAAAAATTTCTTTCGGAGTAGGTCTGGGTATTTTGCAATACCGCCTTGATGTATCCCAATTAAATGCACCAAATCCCGCAGATCCGGCCATTCAGCAATCGCAATCAGAAATTGTCTTTCCAGATATTAAAGCAGGTGTATGGCTTTATAATCCCGATTGGTTTATTGGATTTAGCGGCGGGCATTTAACAAATCCAAAGCTTCAGGATATCGGTATAGATACAGATTTGCAGCCCCATTTTAATCTGATGGCAGGCCATATTTTTGAAGGATCTGATAAGATGAGCTATATACCGGCTTTACTTTTCAAATTTACTGGTAACTCAAAGCCCGCTTTAGACGTAAACTTTTGGGCCGATTATGATAACCGGGTAGCCCTGGGATTAGGTTTTAGGTCAGAAGATATGGTTTCGGGAATGCTGAAGTTTAATTTCCTTGATTATTTCACACTTGCCTACGCTTACGATTTTACTTTTTCGAAAATGCGTTTTGGATCATCTAACTCACATGAAATAATTCTCGGCATAACGGCTTGCCCGAGATCAAAAAAAGTTGGATTTGTTCCCTGCGCCGCATATGAATAAGAAATTGACTGAAAGGATTAAATATATAACGCTTTTTATTTGGGCCACGCTTCTTTTAACTTGCACCGCTCATAGCCAGAAGGTTTACGAGTGGAAAGGAAATAACGGCAACTGGGATTCGCTGTCCAATTGGTCGATAAGCGGTTCTGTCCCTGCAAGACCACCTGGAGAAAATGACCAGGTATGGGTTTCTTCTCACGAAGATATTTCCGTGAAAATTCACAGTGATATAGAGATAAACTCTTTGACTGTGCAGGGAAACGTGAGTCTGGAAACCAAGAAGAATACAGCTTTTCTCGTGAATGGATCAATTTTCTTGGCACAGGGTGTTACTCTTTCAGAAAACATCAGCATCATCGGAAAAGGATTTTTAGAAGAAGCCCACCTAAGTGTCCCCAATGATTTGAAAGATAAAGTCAAGGTTGCAGAAGGCAGCTCCTATAAGACGATATCTTCAAACTCAGTTGCGGGGTCATGCCCGTTTTTTACCATTGAACCAGATCCAACACCCCCCACATGTAATGGGTTTTCAGATGGTATCGCAGCCGTTCTGGAGCCAACAGATGGAGTAGGTCCATTTACTTATCAGTGGGTTGGCGGTCCATCTACTCCGCAATGGAATAACCGGTCTGCCGGAACTTACACCATTATAGTAATAGATTTAGGCCAGGGCGGCTTGCCTTGTAATCTGGACGTTTTTGTGAATGAACCCGGACCGCTGACAGTTTTTTCAATGAATGCCAGTGCTCCACTTTGTGCAGATGTGTGCAATGGAACGGCATCGCCGATAGTTATTGGTGGAAATGGGGGTTATACCTACGATTGGAGTAGCGGTGAATCGGGTATTTCAGCTTCCATGCTCTGCCCTACTTTCACTCTTGAGGTAACGGATCAGCTGGGCTGCCTTTTTGATACGGTTTATACTTTTCCAAATGTTCCTGATACCATTCAGTTTCAGGCTACAATAAATGATATTACCTGCTTTGGAGACGACGATGGAAGCATAGATATGAATGTAACGGGCGGTGTACCACCCTTTTCATATTCCTGGACTGGTCCCAACGGCTTTTCATCTAATTCTGAAAGTATATCCAATCTGGAGCCTGGAGATTATACCCTTCAGGTTGAAGATGATAACAACTGCCTGGCTGACTCAACTTTCACAATAGTTGAGAACCCTGTACTTACGGCGAACTTGATTAACACTGACAATGTTTGCTTTGAAGGAAGCACGGGCGAAATAGACCTCGCTATAGGCGGTGGATTAGCACCCTTTACCATTAACTGGACAGGGCCAAATGGCTTCACAAGCACTGATGAAGATATAAGTGGCCTGGAAGCTGGTATTTATGAGGTAACTATAGAAGATGCCGGCGGATGTATTATTACTGAACAGACCGAAATTTTTCAACCATCCGAAATAAATATAGATCTGAGTTCTACAGACATACTCTGCTTTGAAGATTTTAATGGTACTGCCGCAGCCAGTGCTAACGGTGGAACACCTGGCTACACCTATGATTGGGAAGGCCCCAACGGATTCACAGGGACAGGCCCGGGAATAACGGGACTAGAAGTAGGAGTATACGTTGTTACCGTTACAGATGCTAACCTGTGTACGGAAGTAGATTCAGTAGAAGTATTCGGAAAAGATGAATTGATTTTAACACTAACAGAAACTCCCGTTACCTGTAACGATGGGGCTGATGGGAGTATTGATTTAGATATTGACGGAGGTACTCCGGGTTACGACATTTCATGGACGGGTCCGGGTGGATTTACATCAACAGACCTGAATATTGCGAACCTCGAACCCGGCACCTATGAAGTTACGGTTATTGATCAAAACGGTTGTACTACAATTGAATCTTTAGAACTTTCAAATCCATCATCTCTTCAAGTAGATGGAAATATTACCGATGCTTCTTGCAACGGGGGTACAGATGGGGCTATAGAAATAACTGTTTCTGGTGGAACTCCGGATTTTACTTTTTCCTGGACAGGACCCACCGGTTTTTCAAGTAATGATCAAGACATTTTTAGTCTGGAAGAAGGATCTTATATCGTGCAGGTTACTGATGTTAATGGTTGTCAAATTAGCAGTGACTTTACTGTAGGTTCAGCTGACCCAATTGATGCAGATGTTGTAATTACGGATGTGGTTTGTTTTGGAGATGCTACAGGTAGTATTGAAACGGTTATCAGTGGTGGCATCCCTCCTTACTCTGCTTCGTGGACGGGTCCAAATGGATTTACGAGTACAAGTTTTACCATTACAGATCTTCCAGCCGGAGACTACAACCTGGAAATTACAGATGATAATAATTGTACAGAGAGCTTCTTATTCACAGTAGCAGAAAGCCCCGAGATATTAATTACTGAATTGATAACAGACGCTACCTGCTTTGGTTTTTCCGATGGTTCAATAGACCTAAGTGTATCAGGTGGAAATGGCGGGTTTAGCTTTTCATGGAGTGGGCCAGGCGGTTTCAATTCCAATCAGGAAGATATTGTAAATCTAATTGCCGGTATTTACACCGTAACAGTTACCGACGCATCTAACTGCGAAGTAACTGCAGACCTTGAAGTGGGCGAACCCGCAGAACTCGCAATTGATGGAGTCATTTCAGATGTACTATGCGCTGGAGATAGCAATGGAAGCATTGATATTACTGTTTCTGGCGGAGTTGCCGGATACGCATATTCCTGGACAGGGCCAAACGGATTTACAAGCTCAGATGAAGATATTTCAGCTCTGGAGGCTGGAAGCTATACTGTAGAAATCACCGATAGCCAACTTTGTACGGCTCAAGAATCTTTTGATGTTGGTGAGACTTTTATTTTAACAGCGACTCCTTCAATTAGCAATTTGTCTTGTTTTGGAGCAAATGACGGATCTATACTTGTCAATTTACAAGGAGGTTTAGAACCCTATACAATCAATTGGACAGGGCCAAATGGTTTCACGGCAAGTACTTCCTTAATAGAAAACCTGGAAGCCGGCACTTATAACCTCACGGCAACTGATGATAATGGATGCTCAATCACTCAATCTTTTGAAGTACTGTCGCCTGATGAACTTATAGTAAACATCAATTCAGAAGACCTTTCCTGCACTGATTCAAATGATGGATCGGCCACAGCTCTTCCAACGGGAGGAACTCCCGGTTATACCTACTCCTGGACAGGGCCTGACGGTTTTTCTTCAGCAAGTCCTGCTATAACAGATTTGGAACCGGGTATTTATACCATCACAATCACAGATGCGGCAAATTGTACTGCACAGAATTCCGTTGAAATTCTGAATCCCCTACCTATTGCGATTGACATAATTGTAGATCAACCAAGCTGTACAGAAGATAACGGCTCTCTTGAAGCTCTGCCATCAGGAGGTACCATATCCGTTGATTACAACTTCAGTTGGGAAGATGAATTCGGAACTGAAATATCAACTGCTTCAAGCATCTCCAATCTCGCTCCTGCCACTTATACCATCATTGTTACTGACGATAACGGCTGTACAGCTGAAGAGTCAATTGAATTAGCTCGTGAGTCTATTGAGCTAGATGCCGTCATTACGGATGCTACATGTCTGGGAATAAATAACGGAAGCATTGATCTTAGTCCGTCAGGTGGAACTCCAAATTACAATTTCTCTTGGACAGGTCCCAATTCCTTTACTTCTACCAATCAAAATATCTCTGGAATTCAGCCGGGAAATTACACTGTTGAAGTTACTGATGCTCAGGGTTGTTCATCTGAAGAAACTTTTACAGTTGGAGAACCCAATGCTATTCAAATTGCTTCGACTATAACAAATGAATCCTGCCCCGGAAGTAGTAACGGTGCAATTACGATCAGTATATCTGGCGGAACCCCCGGATACAGCACATCCTGGACAGGACCAAACGGCTTCACTGCCAATGGAATTACAATTTCAAACCTCGAACCTGGAATTTATTCTGCAACTGTCAGCGACATAAACGGATGCCAGGCTAACGCCGATTTTGAAGTGGGTATTGATTCTGATTACTCCATTTTAACTACTCCAACAGACCCTTTGTGCTTTGAAGAAGCTACGGGTTCTATAGATCTTGAAATTGACGATAGTGCCGGTGGAATTCCACCTTATAATTATTCGTGGACAGGTCCAAATGGGTATACAAGCACAGATCAGGATCCTAATAATCTTGAAGCCGGAGAATACATCGTTATGGTAACTGACGATAACGGCTGTTCTCAAACGGACACGGTACAATTAATCAATCCACTGTCATTGAATGTAAGTACGAGTGTAACAAACTCTAATTGCGGACAGGCAGACGGATCGGCATCCGCTTCGGTAACGGGAGGAACAGGTATCATAACTTATTCATGGACGGACACAGATGATAATGAACTTTCTACTTCTGAAGACCTAGACGGAGTACCTGCCGGAGTATATAACTTGATTGTAAGTGATGAAAACGGCTGTACAGAAACGGCTGTAATCACCATTACTAATGTAAATGGAAGTATTGCTGCCGAAGTGACCAATCCTACGTGTAATGGGGGCAATGACGGAACTATCTCAATTTCGGTTATTAATGGATCGGCACCATACACCTATCAATGGTCTGATGGCACTTCATTAATTTCAACAAACGATACGCTGCTTGATGCTACTGCAGGTACTTACACTCTTACTGTTGAAGACATAAACGGTTGTATTTACACGCAGAGTTTTGATGTATTAGACCCCGCACCTATTCTAGGAAACCCCGTAATTACCAATGTATCTTGTGCAGGAAATGATGGCGCTGTAATACTTGGCGTAACCGGCGGCACTGAGCCTTACTCAATTACCTGGACCGGGCCAGATGGTTTTAATGCATCCGGTTCATCTGTTAGTAATCTTGAGCCGGGAGACTATACCTACGTAATAATTGATGCAAATGACTGCTTGAGTTCTGAAGAAGTTACTGTAGCTTTTATTCCTGATTTAGCAGCAAGTGCTGATATAACTCCTGTTCAATGCGGTGGAGAATCTACGGGATCTATTGATCTTACAATTGTTGATGGAGTGCCACCCTACCAGGTAGAATGGTCCGATTCTGATGGGGTCATCTCAACTGATGAAGACTTGAATAATCTTTCAGCCGGTACTTACTCGGTAATCGTAATAGATGATGCAGGCTGTGAATTCACTGAAACTTTTACTGTAACTGAAAATCCGCCTATTGCATTTGACTTTACCATCACCCAACCAGATTGTGGCATTTCAAATGGATCAATTATGGTTCTAATTAGCGGTGGAGTGGTAAGCGATAATTATTTCTACACCTGGACAGATCAGGATGGCAATGCCCTGCCTACACAAGCCTTATTAAACAATCTGGATGTAGGGCTTTATACCTTATTTGTTTCAGACGATCTTGGCTGCTCAAGAGATACTACCATTTCGCTATCTAATCCCGATGGGCAAATTACAGTAACCTCTGGAAATGTTTCTTGTGCCGGTGCATCAGACGGTTTTATCGAATTGGATATACAAGATGTTGAAGCTCCATATGCAGTTGCATGGACCGGTCCAAATGGATTCACTTCAATTGACGAAGACCTCAGCAATTTAGAACCCGGTATTTATAATTACTTCATAACCGGGAATGATGCCTGCTCTTACACAGGTCAGGTTGAAATCACATCTCCAGAACCCATTGTGGTTGTAAGTGAAATTACCAATAGTTGTTTCGCACTAAACTCAGGTGCTATCAGCATTGCTATTAGCGGAGGTAGTCCGGATTACAATATTAACTGGACGGGGCCGAGTGGTTTTACTTCCACCGAAGAAGTCCTATCTAATCTGGATCCCGGTATATACAACCTTGAAATAGTTGATCAAAATGTTTGTGCTTATAATGACCAGTTTGAGATTTTTGAAAACTCAGAGATTTCAGTATCTGAATCAATCACTAACGTGGTCTGTTTTGGTGAAAGCTCCGGGGAGATAGCCTTAAATATCACGGGTGGGGAAGCTCCGCTAAGCACCGTTTGGTCAGGCCCTAATGGATTTAATTCTGATCAGAATTTAATCGATAATCTAATCGCGGGAATCTACTCCGTTTCAATCACTGACGCTGCTGGCTGTTCTTTCCAAAATACTTATGAAGTAAGCCAGCCAGATAGTCTTGAAGTTCTTGAGAATGTTGTTTCAGCAGGATGTATAAGCCCGGGAAGTTTGGGTGAAATTGAACTCCAGGTTTCGGGAGGAGTTGAACCCTATTCAGTTAGCTGGACAGGACCCGATGGTTTTACCTCTGATCAGTTATTGATCACTGATCTGGAAGCAGGCACATACGAATACACGCTCACAGATGACGTGGGATGTTCGGTGGTAAACAGTCTGGAGATACAGTCAACTATTCCAATCGAAATTATTGCCACAAGCCAAGATATTTCCTGCAATGGTAGTACGGATGGGTCGATAAGCGTTTCGATAAGCGGAGGTTCGGGGCCCTATGCTCTAGAGTGGAGTGGACCCGATGGTTTCACATCTATTCTTTCTGATCTAGAAGGACTCGCACCCGGTCAATATGAATTACTGGTTACGGACGATGTGGGGTGTTCGGCTAATGAAACCGTAGAAATTACCGAGCCGGATGTGCTTGAGATTTCATTGACAGATCTTGTAGATGCTACCTGTAATACATCGGAAGATGGTTCCATTATAATAGAACTTACAGGTGGAACAGAGCCTTACGAATACAACTGGACAGGGCCAAATGGATTTGAAAGTTCAGATGAATCTCTCGTTTTTATTCGGGAAGGAGAATATAATTTAGACGTTATAGATTCAAGAGGATGCGAAGCTAGTTCTTCATATACAGTTGGTTTCAACTTTATTTTCAATGCTATTACCGATACTGATCAGGAAATATGTTTTAGTGATTTACCTTCAACGTTTATCGGATCAGTCGATGGAAATCTCGGCGATCAAGCTTCATTTGAATGGACACTTTTAGCTGGGGATCAAGTAAGTGATGACTCGCTCCTAACAGTTAATGAACAGCCTGGTGACTACGAGTTTGTATTTACTGCATCGAGCGGAGCTTGCGCTGATAGCGATACTCTTGCAATAGAAATTCTTGAAGGTCCGGATGCCGATGCAGGTAATGATCTGGAAGTATTTGCAGAAGAGAATTTTACTCTAGGTGGTAATCCAACATCTAATAACGGAGTTTCATTTGCCTGGACTCCAAACCCCACCCTGAGTTTTGACACAACACTGGCTAATCCAGCGGGCTTTCTGCTTGAAACAACCGAGTTTGTTGTCCTGGTAACTGATGCCAATGGATGTTTAAACTCCGATACGGTTCTTGTAGAAGTACTACCAGATGTATCTGTAAGCTCAGGCTTTACGCCAAATGGCGATGGGGTGAATGACTTCTGGGTAATAGACAATATGGAACTCTTCCCGAATAATGTCGTACAAATCTTTAATCGTTGGGGCGAGGTTCTATATGAAGCCAATGGCTACAATATGAGCACTGCCTGGGACGGAAAGTATCAAAATAAAGATGTGCCTGTAGGCACCTATTACTATACCATAGAACTTAACGATCAGCGATTTCCGGATCCCATTACAGGACCTATAACAATAAACAGGTAATGCATAAGAAATTATACATAGCTACTATTCTTGTTCTCTTAGGAGCAGGTGCCTGGGCTCAACAGTTTCAGCAGTTCTCGCAATACCAGTTTGTACAATACGCCTTTAACCCCGCTTTTGCCGGTTCTGATAGTTTATTCAATGGTTTTGCTATACATCGAAGCCAATGGAGTGGAATAACCGATGCTCCGAGAACTTATCAAATGGGGCTCCATGCGCCCAGCAAGTCAGGAAAAATGGGCTTTGGTGGAAACTTATTTACTGATGTTACCGGACCTACCAGACGATTTGGAGTGCAAGGTTCATATGCCTATCACATTCAAACATCAAGGACAACCAAACTTTCTTTCGGTGTAACGTTTGGACTCACGCAGTTTACAATAGACGGATCGCAAATTACCCTTCGCGAGCAAGGAGATCAATCTATTATCAATGCGATGCAATCAGAAATGCTCCCGGATGCTGCGTTTGGTATTCTCTGGTATGGAAACAATTTTACACTTGGAGCTTCAGCTACTCAGATATTAAACAACAGGTTAGAGCTTTTTCCGGGAGATGGACAAGGCTCCTTGGAGACACACTACCATCTTACAGGATCCTATAAATTACCTATAACAGAGAAGTTTGCCATTGAACCTGCAGCGCTTGTCAAATTCGTGAGTCCTGTGCCAGTTCAAGCCGATTTTTCTCTACGCGGCATATACAACGGTAACCTTTGGCTTGGATTTTCGTATCGAACTACCGATGCGGCAGTTATATATGCCGGATACGATATTATGAATTATTTAAGCTTAGGCTACTCCTATGATATTTCAACGTCTGAAATAAGGAATTATTCGGATGGATCACATGAATTACTTATACGGCTCCGTTTTGGACAAAAACAAATGCTGGAGCAACAAAACTAAAACCGAAATCATGACCCCCCTTATGAAAACACGTATTTTACTTATTCTTGGGTTGTTCGCATTTATCTTTGAAGGTTCCGCTCAGCTGGATACTAAACATTGGATACCACCCTTTTATGCAAAACCAGGACCAGGAACCAACACTTCCAATTTGAGAAATCATTTTGTTAGTCTTTCCACGCCAGCAACTGACACTATTCAGGTAACAATCCGGGATGGGTTTGGAGATCTGATTGAAGTAGTAGAAATTTCAAGAGACTCGCCCCAGGAGTATCAATTTACTCCTGTAGGTAATGCCAACAGTGAAACCTATCCGCTAAATGTTATTCCTACTGATAGTTTAAATATGAAAATCAGATCTCAGGGCCTCTATTTTGAGTCTTTTCAGCCTTTCTTTGTCAATATGCGTCATAAGGCAGGTTCTCAGGGTACGTCTTTGACTTCAAAAGGCCAGGTAGGTTTAGGGCAAAGATTTTTTTCTGGTCATGTTTACACTATTTATAATACAGACCAAACCTGGAACGAAGAAAGGCGTTCGCACTTCATCTCTGTGATGGCAACAGAAGACAATACCACGGTTACTTTTGATATGATAAAAGATCCTATTGTCTATATCGGTCAAACACCTGGTGAAGATATTACGGTAACGCTTGATGCTTTTGAGTCATATGTTATTGGAGTAGATCATTCCCAGTATGATAATTTGACTATTAATAATGCGAATGGTACAAGAATTAGTTCTGATAAACCCATTGTTTGTAATTCAGGATCATGGCTAGCAGGTAATGAATCTGGTCAATGCATTGGCTCAGACCAGCTTGTACCAGCAGAAGTGACAGGACAAGAATATATTATCGTTAAAGGACTCGGTGATGAAACAACTGAGCGCCCCATGGTTGTTGCCACAGAGGATAATACAGACGTTTATTTAAACGAAGAACAACTAACACCAGTTGCGACTTTAGATGAAGGCGAGTTCTACATCATTCCCACAGATAGTTTTTCTGTTGATGACAATATGTACGTTCTTGCTTCGGAAAAGGTATTTATGTTCCAAACCCTTTCTGGATCTAGTTCCAATATTGGCCCAACAGTAGGTTTGAACTTTATTCCACCCTTAAATTGTGTTGGTGCAAAAGAGGTAAACCTTCCATTTGTCAATAGTCTCGCAGCCGGTAATGGACAAGGAAGAATTAATATTATTACCAAATCTGGTACCTCCATATTTGTAAACGATGATGTGAACCCATTAACCGGTGCAGATCCGGTTCCCGGGATAACAGATTGGGTATCATATGCTTTTGACCCACCTTCTGATAACGTAAATATTGTCAGTGACTCTGTAATGAACGTTGCACTTCTAACCAGAGATGGTGTAGTAGGTACGGCAGGTTACTTTTCGGGATTCACCCTGGAGCCAGTTGTGGGACTGAGCTCTGAGATTGGTGGTTCCACCCCCTGTATACCGGGAAATGCTGTATTACAAGTATTTGGGTTCGATGCCTATCAATGGTATTTCAATGGTGAAGAAATTGAGGGGGCAACCGGTCCAACACTATTCCCAGAATTCTCTGGAACGTATAGGGTGGAAGGTATAGACCTCGCTTGCGGTTTTCGATTCCCTTCCAATCCCTTTGACATTCCCTTTTGTCCTTCCACATTAGGTGCGGCTAAAGAAGTAGTCAACGTAGAAGAAACTTCACCGGGTTCGAGAATTTTTGATGTTTCCTATAGAATTTATATTGAAAACTTAAATGAAAGTGCTGCTTTGAATATTCAAGTGCTCGAAAATATAGATGGTGGTTTACCAGTTGGCGCAACGGCCGAATTAATAGGTGAACCTTCACTCGCATTTGGCATACTCTCT